>Ga0304729_1001174_pt1 | contig 17744 bp, 18 predicted proteins | sample C_131016_MF_Meta_FD_190475 | JGI IMG/M metagenome (GOLD analysis project Ga0304729, IMG submission 190475) | Freshwater microbial communities from Lake Croche, Canada to study carbon cycling - C_131016_MF_MetaG (v2) (version 2) | ecosystem: Environmental > Aquatic > Freshwater > Lake | place... | reverse complement strand
CTGTGGCGCCGGCCAGGCCTTGCATGCGGCGGATGTTGGCTTGCCGATCGGCATCGGCACGTTTTTCTTCGGTCGCTTTTTCTTCGGCTTGCTTTTGGGCTTCTTTCTGGGCTTCTTTCTGGGCTTCTTTCTGGGCTTCTTTCTGGGCTTTGACTTTGTCGGCTTGTTTTTTCTTCTCGAGTTCTTCTTTCAGGCGCTTGTCGAGTTTGGTTTTTTCTTCACGCAACTGCGCTTCCTGTTGTTTTTTGTCGCGCTCGGCGCGTTCTTTTTTCAGCACAATGTCGGCCTGTTGTCTGGCCTTGTCCGGTGCAGGGGGTGGGGGTGCAGGCTTGGGCGCTGGTTGGGGATCGGGTTTGACGGGTTCTGGCTTGACGGGGTCCGGCTCAGGGGCTTGCAATGCGGGCGCAGCTTCACGGGGCAGGGCAGACCACAACTCGGCTGTGACCGATGCGTTGTGCGCGGGTTGCGTCTTCCAGCCAATGCCCCAGGTCAGGGCCAGCAACAACAAGGCGTGTACCAGCAAGGCCACGACCAGCGAGCGGCCTTGACCGCCGGGCTCGGGCGGTTGAAAGACTTTGCGATGGTTGCTGGACATGGATGGATTCAGGGCGCCAGTTGCACCGACAGGCCCACCCGCTGAACCCCTGCGCGTTGCAAGGTGTCCATGACCTTGACCACATTTTCGTATTTGACGTTGCGGTCTGCGCTGATGACCACCGCTGTACTGGCCGAATCCTGGCTGTTGGCCAGCAGTGTTTTGACGGAGGAGGCCACTGTGGCCAAATTCAGTTTGCGGGTGTTGCCGTCACTGACGAGCTCAATGCTTTCGTCTTTTTGAATCACCACTTGCACCACTTTGTCCGGTTGTTTAGCGGCTGTGCCCACACTGGGCAAGTCCACCATGCTGGGGGTGATCATGGGGGCGGTGACCATGAAAATGATCAACAGCACCAGCATCACATCAATGAAAGGCACCATGTTGATTTCATGGATGGTGCGGCGTCCGCGTCCGCGTGAACTGACAGAGGGCATGTGCGGCTCCTAGTGCCCGGAGGCCGAAGACGTCGAGGCATGCGCACCCAAATTGCGCTGCAAAATGTTGGAGAACTCTTCAATGAAGGTTTCCAGTTTGATGGCGATGCGGTCCACGTCGTGGGCAAAGCGGTTGTATCCAATGACCGCCGGAATGGCCGCAAACAAACCGATGGCGGTGGCCACCAAGGCCTCGGCGATGCCCGGCGCCACGGTGGCCAAGGTCACTTGTTGCAAACTGGCCAAGCCGGTAAAGGCGTGCATGATGCCCCATACGGTGCCAAACAAACCGATGTAGGGCGAAATGGAACCCACGGTGGCCAAAAAGGCCAACTGAGATTCGGCCACGTCCATCTCGCGCTGAAAGCTGGCCCGCATGGCGCGGCGGGCACCGTCGAGCAAGGTGCCCGTGTCGGAGATGCGGCGTTCGCGCAGTTTTTGGTACTCGCGCATACCGCTGGCAAAAATGCGCTCCATCGGGCCCGAAATTTTGACGTTTTGGTTGGCGCCGGCAAACAACTCGTTCAGGCTGGTGCCGGACCAAAAGACGCGCTCGAACTCTTCGTTGAGCGCTTTGATGCGTTTGATCGCCAAGAGTTTTCGGATGATGGCGGACCAACTGGCAATCGAGATGGCGAGCAACATCACCATCACCACTTGCACCACAAAGCTGGCATGCAAGACCAGGGCAACGATGGACATGTCTTGGTTCATGGTTGGAGTGCTTTCAAGATCGTGGCCGGAATGCGGCCGGGTTTGAGTGTGGCGCTGTCCACCCAGCCGATGCGGATGGTGCCTTCGGCCAGCAATTGGGGGGCTTGGCTGGGGATTTCAAGCAAGGCTTGTTGATGCAGGGTCAGGGTGGCGCGACCGGCCTCGGCGAGTTCTGCGGTGACGGTCAGCAGGTTATCAAGCTGAGCAGGTCGGTGGTACTTGAGGCGGGTTTCGCTGACCACAAACATGCCGCCGACTTGGTTTTTGAGGGCTTGTTGTTCCAGGCCCAGCGAGCGCAACCACTCGGTGCGTGCGCGTTCAAAAAATTTGAGGTAATTGGCATAGAACACGATACCGCCGGCATCCGTGTCTTCCCAGTAAATGCGGACAGGAAATTGAAAAGCCATGCGCAGATCCGCCTTCAGTTAAGCCAGCGGTGCAGGCGCGCAATGGCGGTTTGCAATTCGCCCATGGAACTGGCGGTAGAAAATCGCACAAATTGGGCCGTTTCGGCTTGGCCAAAGTCGCGCCCCGGGGTGATGGCCACATGGGCCTGGTGCATGGCGGCAAAGGCAAAGTCCCAACTGTCTTGGAGGCCCAGTCGTTGGCACAGCGCCGAGCAGTCGGCCCAAGCATAGAAAGCGCCGTCGGGCATGACGGGGACGGTCAGCCCCAAGTGGTTCAAGGCGGGTATAAAAAAGTCGCGGCGGGCTTTGAACTCGGCGCGGCGTTGTTCGTAAATGGCCAGCGTGTCGGGCTCAAAACAGGCCAGCGCTGCATGCTGCGCAATGGTGCTCGGGCAGATGAACAGGTTTTGTGCCAGTCGCTCAATCACCGGCACAAGAGGTTCTGGCACCACCAACCAGCCCAAGCGCCAGCCAGTCATGTTGAAGTATTTGCTGAAGCTGTTGATGCTGATGATGTCGTCGCTGATCGCCAACGCGGTGTGACCATAGGCGTCGTCATGGCTCAGACCCAGGTAGATTTCATCGATCAGGGTGATGCCGCCTTGGGCCTGGACCACTTGGTGGATGCGGCGAAGTTCGTCGGGGTGAATCGAGGTCCCCGTGGGGTTGGAGGGCGAGGCCAGCAACACGCCACGGGTCTTGTCGGTCCAGGCGGCGGCCACTTTGTCCGCAGTCAGTTGAAAGCGCTCGGCTGAGGTGGTCGGGACCAGCACAGCCGTGCCATCCGCGGCGCTTACAAAATGCCGGTTGCATGGGTAGCTCGGGTCGGGGGTGAGGATTTCATCCCCGCGGTTGATCAGGGCCAAACAGGCCAATTGCAGCGCGGCCGAGGCACCGGCTGTGACCACGATGCGGCTGGCGGGCACGTGAACCTGAAAGCGTGAGGCGTACCAGTCGCTGATGCGTTCGCGCAGCGCTTGCAGGCCCAAGGCCGCTGTGTAGTGCGTCGCACCATTGGCAATGGCACGGCTAGCGGCCGCTTGCACTGACGCAGGTGCGGTGAAGTCCGGCTCGCCGATGTTCAGAAAAATCATCGGCCGATCGGTATGGGCCACTTGGCTCGCCAAAGCCTGCGCGGCTTTGGCCACTTCCATCACATAAAAGGGTTCAATGCGGTGGGCGCGGTCAGAGATGCGCATGGGGGTCAGATCCGGGCGCGACCTGCTTTGCGGTCGGCCTCCACTTCGTGCGGACGCAATTGGGGCGCCAAACCGCCGAGCACGGCGTTGACATATTTGTGTCCGTCGGTGCCGCCAAACTCTTTGGCCAATTCGATGCATTCATTGAGCACGACACGCCAAGGCACGTCAGGGCAATGCTTCATCTCGTAGACCCCGATCCACATGGCGGCATGCTCGACGGGTGAGATTTCGGCGAACTTGCGGTCCAGCAAGGGGCCAATCAGTGTGTCCAGATCGGCCGCTTGCTCGGTGCAGCCATAAAGTAAGGCGTCGTAATGGGCCGAGTCGGCTTTGTGAAAGCCGGCCAAGTCGCGGGTAAAGAGATCAATGTCGGCGGTTTCATTGCGGCCGACCAAGCTTTGGTAAAGGGCTTGCAAGGCAAATTCGCGCGAGCGACTGCGGGCCGATTTGGCCGAAGCCTTGCGCACGCCGGTGCTGGTCAAGCCCGGTGCGGTCATGCCTTGCCTTCGCTCAGCTCGTCATCCAGCAGGTCGGTCATGTCGCCCGACAGGTCTTCCATCAGCATGGCCATTTCGACGGCCACTCGGGCTGCATCGCGGCCTTTGTCGGTTTGTCGGGCTACAGCCTGTGCCATGTTTTCTGTGGTCAGGATGGCATTGGCAATCGGCAGGTTGTAGTCCAGCCCAATGCGGCTCACGCCTGCACCCGACTCGTTGGCAACCAGCTCGAAGTGGTACGTCTCACCGCGGATGATGCAGCCCAAGGCAATCAAGGCATCGTATTCGGCCCGCTCAGCCATCGCTTGCAACGCCAAAGGAACCTCCAGAGCGCCGGGGACGGTGACGTGGTCGATGTTGCTCACCCCCAAGGCTTCAAGCTCTTGGATGCAAGCGGCTGCCAGGGCGTTGGTCACGTCTTCGTTGAAACGGGCTTGCACAATGCCAATGTGCAAGTACTGGCCGTCGAGTTCCTGCGCGATACCTTGGTTGGCGTTTTGCATGTTTATTCCTTGGAGATGTAAGCGGTGATTTCGAGCCCATAGCCGGTCATGCTGGGCATGCGGCGGGGTCGGCCCATGAGTTTCATTTTGTGCACGCCGCATTCGCGCAAGATTTGCGCGCCTACGCCGTAGGTGCGCAGGTCCATCTTGCCGCGCTCGGGCGCTTGGGCCGAGCGGGCACGGCCTTCAAATTGCGCCATCAATTGGTCAGCAGATTCACCGCAGTTGAGCAGCACGGCCACACCGCAGCCTTGGGCGTTGATGTAGTGCAGACTGGTGTCCAAGCTCCACGAATGCATGGCGCGCTGAACTTCCAGGGCGTCCAGCACCGACAGGGGTTCGTGCACCCGCACCGGCACTTCGGTGTCAGGCGCCCAGCTGCCCTTGACCAGCGCCAAATGCACCGCCTGGCTGGGTTGGTCGCGAAAGGCGTGGGCTGTGAATTCGCCATGTGCGGTTTGCAAAGTGCGAGAGCTGACCTTTTGGATCAAAGATTCGGTGCGGCTGCGGTGCTCGATCAGGTCGGCAATGGTGCCGATCTTCAAGCCGTGTTGAGCTGCAAAAATTTGCAGGTCGGGCAATCGGGCCATGGTGCCGTCGTCTTTCATGATCTCGCAGATCACCGACGATGCGCTGCAACCGGCCATGGCGGCCAAGTCGCAACCGGCTTCGGTGTGGCCAGCGCGCATCAAAACGCCGCCATCGACCGCCTGCAGCGGAAAGATGTGACCGGGTTGCACCAAGTCGGTGGGCAGACTGTTTTTGGCAACGGCGGCTTGAACCGTCTTGGCGCGGTCCGCGGCCGAGATGCCGGTGGTCACGCCTTCAGCGGCTTCAATTGAGACGGTAAAAGCGGTGCTGTAGACCGTGCCATTGCTTGCGGCCATGGGCGGGAGTTTGAGGTATTCGCAGCGTTCACGTGTCAAGGTCAGGCAAATCAGGCCACGACCAAAACGGGCCATGAAGTTGATGGCTTCTGGCGTGACGTGGTCAGAAGCCAGAACCAAATCGCCTTCGTTTTCACGGTCTTCTTCGTCGACCAAAATGACCATGCGGCCTGCGCGCATATCGTCCACGATGTCTTGGACCGGCGAGATGGCCACGGGTTGCGGGGTAGAGCTCATGCTTTGTCCTGAGGTTGGTCGTGGCTGAGCATGCGTTCTACATACCGCGCGACGGTGTCGATTTCGAGGTTGACCCGGCTGCCTGTGTGCAGTTGGCCCAGGGCGGTGTTTTGTACCGTGTGCGGAATCAGGTTGATGCTGATGTCGCAGCCTTGCGACTGGTCGTGCACCTGGTTCACCGTCAGGCTCACCCCATTGATGGTGATGGAGCCTTTGTAGGCCAGGTATTTGGCCAGACCGTGCGGTGCCAAGATGCGCAGCTCCCAACTTTCGCCCACTTGGGCAAAGTGGCTCACATGGCCCACCCCATCGACGTGACCCGACACGATGTGCCCGCCCAAGCGGTCGCCGGCGCGCAGGGCTTTTTCGAGGTTGATGGGGCCGGCTTGGTCCAAGCCTGCAGTTTTGTCTAAAGACTCGGCCGAGATGTCGATGGTGAACTGGTTGTGTGCGGGGGTGAAGGTCGTCACAGTCATGCAGGCGCCGTTCAAGGCGATGCTGTCGCCCAGGCCCACGTCGTCGAGGTAGCCCAGCGGCGCCTCGATGGTGAGGCGCTTGCCGTGGTCTAAAGAGCTGCCCAGGTCGTGAATGGCGGCGATGCGCCCCACGCCGGTGATGATTCCGGTAAACATGTGTGTATTTTCGCAGGGAATGGAGGCGTTATGGCGACAGGCGCCACAAAACCCCGAATTAAAAGATGTCGCGTCCGGTGACGCGGGCCAAAAGTCGCAAATCGGGGCCGATCATGGCATGGTTTGCGAAAGTGAGCGGGAGAGAGGCTTTCAGGTCGGTCAGCGGCCCGAATTGGGCCATGCCCCGGCCTTGGCCGATCAGCTGGGGTGCCAGGTAAATCAAGAACTCGTCCACCAAGCCCTCGCGGACCCAAGAGCCGTTGAGCTTGTGACCGGCTTCGACATGCACTTCGTTCACCTCTCTCTGAGCCAGGTCGCGCAGCAGGGCGGCCAAATCCACTTTGCCCCCGTTGCCGGGCAGCAAGCAGACCTGTGCCCCCAAGGCTTGGAGTGCTGCCCTTTTTTCGGGGTGGTCCACGGCGGCATAGATCCAGACTTGGCGGGCGGTTTGGAACAGTTTGGCGGTCAAAGGCGTTTCCAGTCGGCTGTCCACAATCACCAAATGCGGTTGGCGCGGGGCTTGTACCAGCCGAGTGTCGAGCAAGGGGTCGTCTTCGAGCACGGTGCCAATGCCTGTCAGCACGGCGCAGGCGCGGGCGCGCCAAGCATGGCCGTCGGCGCGGGCTTCGGGGCCCGTGATCCATTGGCTTTGACCATTTTCGAGGGCCGTTTGGCCATCCACCGAAGCCGCGATTTTCAGGCGCACCCACGGGGTGTGGCGTTGCATGCGGCTGAAAAAGCCCAGATTCAATTCACGTGAGGCTGTGGCTGCTTCAGGGTCTAAGGCCACTTCAACACCGGCCGCTTGGAGCCGCGCCATACCTTGACCAGACACCAAAGGGTTGGGGTCTTGGGCCGCCACCACCACTTTGGCCATACCCGCTTGTATCAAAGCATCGCAACACGGACCGGTGCGGCCCCGGTGCGAGCAGGGCTCCAGCGTCACATACGCCGTGGCCCCTTGGGTCGAATGACCCAAGGCCTGGGCATGTCGAAGGGCCATGATTTCGGCATGCGGGCCGCCTGCTTCTTGGGTGTGACCCTCTCCCAGCACCAGCCCTTGGGCCGATGTGATCACGCAACCCACCCGCGGATTGGGCGAGGTCAACCACATGGCTTGCACAGCCAATTCCAGGGCGCGTTGCATCGGGGGGGGGGATGTGTGCATGGGCAGGGAATCAGGAAACGGACTTGATTGTATTTTGAAGCGGAATGTAAATAATTTTCATATTCTTGATTTAAGATTTATTGAGTTTCATTTTTTAAAAATTAATGTGATGAATTTCATCAAATTTGTAAAAAGCATGGCTTTGGGGCTGTGTTTGCTTGGCCTGATTCCTGCCGCAGCGCAACCTGTGGTTGGCGCTGTTTACAAGGAGTCCCTGTCCTTGGGGTCCGGCAGGCGTCTCGCCTTGCCAGAGGGTGCTTGGAAAGCAACGCGCATCACTTCAGTTGTCCGTAAAGACTTCAATTGGGCCATTTACATATTTACAAACCAAGAAAGGGATGCCAGCATTCCTTTCTTGGTTGTGAGGCATACCAACCAAAATGCCAAATGGGCCAGTACAGGCTGTCATACCCGCTATGAGCAACCCTTTCTGGTCAATGACCATGGCACAAAAGCCAATGACCTTCTCACAAAGTGCTCAAGATTTTTGGCAATTGCTGATTTCCGATCTTGGCAACAAGTTGAAAATTGGAAAAACGAGTCTGACAAGGCGTGGTGGGCTGACGTGGTGCCGGGATTTTTCGACCCCCAAAGAGACTGGCCAAGGGGTATGCTGTTCGCAGAATTAACAGTGCAAAAATTCAACGGCCTGCAATGGCGAGTTGATGCATTCGTCGTGCCGCCCAAAGCATTGACATCGGTGCAGATAAGTGACCATTTCAAGTCGGGCAAGCCAGGTCCTGAGCTTGAAATGCTCTCCAATTGGGCTGACAGCATGATCATGTCTATGGAAGCAGGCTTTTTGCGTAAAGAAATAAAACCTGTACTTGCACTGAATTATCCGATCGGCATCGTTGAGTCGAGCCCGAATGCGGTGGCACAGCAGCCCAAGATCGATATTGAAAAAACGGAAAAAACAAACGCAACTCCGCCAGCATCCAGCCCTCGATTGCCAACGCCAGACGCAACCCGGCTGGCCGAAGAAAAACGTTTGGTAGAAGAAAAGCGTTTGGCAGAAGAAAAACGTCTTTCTGAGGCAAGACGCGTAGCCGAAGAAATACGCCTTGCAAAAGAAAATCGGGCAGCCGAAGAAAAGCGGCTGAAAGCTGAGGAGGATCGCCTCAATTTGGAAAAAAAGGCGCGCGAGCAAGCGTTGGAAAATCAGCGACTTCTTGCCGAGGTCGCTCGTTTGCAAGCGGAGGCTGAAAAAAATCGCGCTAAGCCTGAACCACTGGCTCATCGCAAAGCCTTGGTCATCGGCAATAACAAATACAAATTCGTTTCTCCGTTGGCGAATGCAAGTGAAGATGCCAAGACCATTGCAGGCAACTTGGAATTGGTGGGGTACAAAGTCACGCTCAAGTTGGATGCGTCTGAGCGCGAAATGCGCGCTGCCATTCGCAGTTTTGCCAGTCAAGTTCAAGGGGGCGATGAAGTTGCATTTTATTTTGCAGGTCATGGCGTGCAAATCGGTAGCGCAAATTATTTGATTCCGGTTGATGTGAATGGCGAGAGCGAAGCGCAGATCCGCGACGAAGCGGTCGCTTTGCAGCGTGTTTTGGATGACATGACGGATCGCAAAGCCAAGTTCACCCTGGCTGTGATTGATGCCTGCAGAGACAATCCCTTCAAACTTGCAGGGCGAAATGTGGGTTCAGGTTTGCGGGGTCTGGCACCCACGAATGCGGCCACTGGACAAATGGTTATTTTTTCTGCGGGTGCGGGGCAAAAAGCATTGGACAGTCTGGGCCCGAATGACAAAAACAAGAACGGGGTCTTTACCCGCGTCTTTGTGCAGCAGATGCAAAAGCCAGCAGTGCCGATTGACAAAATTCTCAAAGACACCCGCACGGAGGTGGTTAATTTGGCCCAGTCGATTGGGCATGAACAAGTGCCAGCCATTTATGACCAAGTGATTGGCGAGTTCTTTTTTAAGCGATAAATGGCAGGCGTTTGAATCGCTTTGAACGATCACGGTTGAGTTGCCTGCACAAACACCGGCACCGAGGACAGCCGTGTTCTCAATGCCAGCTGACCGGAACCTGGTGTCATGGGGTTGTGAGGACTGCTGCTGCCTGTGGGTTGCCATTTGACGGTGACTTGCATGCCTTGCAAGCGGGCTAAGCCGGTTGCACTCAATTCGCTGTTGATTTGGTAGACCGTTCCACTCATAGTTTGGGTTTCTTGCATTTGACCGGTTGAGGCCAAAGCCGCTGAATCGGTGCACAGCGTGGGTCCGCTGCGCAAACACTCGATGGTGTTTTGCGCCAAGGTCAAAGCGATGTTTTGTTGTCGGCTCGACCCCGCCGCTTGCAGGCTGTGCATGGCCAAGCTGATGGCGCCTGTGATGCCCAGACCCAAGAGGGCTGCGGCCACCAGGGCCTCGATCAAAGTAAACCCTTGGGCTTGCCGGGCTGGGGTTGGATGTTGGCTCATCCGCCACTCTTCCAGCTGCCGCGCACCCTTTGTACCCGGGTGGCGTCGATGTTGACAGGCCACGGCCAGTCAAAGGCTTGGCGGTGGTTGGCAAGCCACACGAATTGACTGCCCGATTGCAAGTTGGGCAGACCCGAGGGCACAGCAACTTGACCGCTGACCGAGCCGCTGTGCCACCACGCGGCGCGGCTGTCTTGGCATTGGGTGTCCAAAAAGACCGTGCCCACAATCTGCGTGCCGGGGCTGATGCGCGGGCATTGGCTGGCACAGGCCGTGGCGGAAAACACCAGCACCACGGGGGCGCTGGCTGTGCCCACACTTTGCGACCATTCGGCTGGACTGTCTGTCCAGTACACGGTTCGAGCGGGCAGTGTTTGGCTGCTCAAGCCTTTGAGTGCTTGGGCTTGTGAGATGGCCTGCATTTGCGCGGGTGTGGTGGCGCCAAACAAGGAGGTCCACACCGCCGTGTCACAGGCGGCTGGGTTCGGCGCAGGCAAGGCGTTGGCCGGGGTGGCCAGTGCGCCGCCTTGCAGGCTGCTGGCATTGACCTTCAGGCAGGCCTGCTGCTCAGCGGTGGAGATCAGGCCGTTGCCATCCAAGTCAGGCACATAAAGGCTTTGAATGGCGGTGCCGATGGATTGTCCAGAGCCACTGCATCCGGGTGGGTTGGCGTCAGGTGCACAAAACCGTGTGCTGCCGGCCACAGCTTCAGTGACGCAGCCTTGGGTGAGCAAGGGAGTGGCTTTGTTGGCTGTGCCTATCGGGCCTGCGGTCGGCAGGTAAATGCTTTGCTGTACCAGGCCTGAGCTGTGGTTGCTTGCATGCTTGGCTTGTGCATGGACCAAGGCCACATGAGGCGCATGCACCACATCGCGCATGACGCGCACCAGCAGTGTGTGGCCTTGGGTGTCCCAGCTTGTATCCAGCAGCAGGTTGCGGCATTGCCATTCCACGCCGCTGTAGGCGCTCAGGCATTGTTGCGGGTCATGGGTCGACCAGAACGCGTTGGGCGCGGTACTAAAGCTTTGCTCAATCTGTGTCAAGGCGGTTTCGAGGGCTGCTTCGGCGGTTTGTTGGGCTTGTGCGGCCCACACGCCGTTGTTAGCGCCCAAGCGTTCAGTCAGCAGGGACCGGGCGGTGAACAAGCCCACCATGCTGGCCAGCATGACAAGCAGGGTCACTGTCAGCAAAGTCACAGCGCCACGGTCAGCTGTTTTCATGTGCAGTCAGCTGCAAGTGTTGTAGCGGGCATGGCATTGTGCAGAGCGATGCTTTGTTTTTGGGTCATGGCTGTGTTGGGGTCATTTGGCAAAGTTGCCGTGATTTGGACCGTGATGTGTCGCAGCAAAGTGCCTTGGAGCCAACTGCAATGCGATGTGAATTGCAAGGCCGTGACCTTGATGTTGCCCGCATCCGTGATCGCGGTCCAGACCACAGGACCACAAGAGGTTTTGACGATCAGTTCGAAAGACTTGAGTTGGAAACCAGTGCATTCGTTGTTTTTCTTTTGCCCGTTGTCGTCGCGGTCCCAGCTGAACTCGATCTGGTTGGCGCTGACACGGAAGTCTTCTGCTGCGCCGCAAAAAGCATCATTGCAAGTGGCATTGATCCGTGTGCGCCAAGCGGCGTTCACATACTGCGCCCGCCGGATGTCTTGCACCATCCAGTCCATGGCGACTCGCAGATCTTGCGCCAAACGGCTTTCTTGCAAGGCCGTGCGCTGAGTTTGGAGCGCCGTCATCCACCAATGGATGCCGCCGCTGATGACCAACAGGCCCATCGCTAACCCCACGAGCAGGCTGACCATGCTCTCGCCGCTGGCGCGCCGCGTCATGGCTTCCAGCACCTGGACGCGTCGTTTTGCGCAGCATTGCCGCTGGTCAAAGAGACCGTGGCCGTGTTCGCAAGGCGCAGTTGCATCTGCTGACAATCGGTATCACGGGCTTGGTCGCCCAAGGCGCTGGCCATGGCGATGAAACCATCGCTGGTGGTTTCGGCGATGCTGAGTTGGAAATAGCCTTGTCCCGAGTTGCTGGTCAGACCCAGTTCAGAGAGGTTGGGGGTGAAAGTGTCGTGGTGGGAGCGCCAGCGCACCTGCTCAAATTGGATGCGTTGCAAACTCGCTTGCGCGTCAATACGCCTGGCCTTGCGTAGATGGCTTTGAAACGAGGGCAGGGCGATGGACGCCAGCGCCCCAACGAGGGCCACCACGACCATCAACTCGATCAATGTGAAGCCGCAGTTGCGTCGCCTGCGTAACGCGCAACTTTTTTCAGCCCATGCAAGCATGGCACTCTCCCTGACTGTTTTTTTTAATTTTGCGCCGAGATGACGTACTTGGCAAGCCGGATCGAACGCGGCTTAATGCAAAAAAGCCGGGGAGGATGTGATGCCACAAAAAGCGCGCTGGGATCTTGCAGGGTTCACCCTGCTGGAGTTGATGATGGGCATGGTGTTGTTGGCTGTGCTGATCACCCTCGGTGCAGGCAGCCTCCGGCCTCTGTGGCAAAAATACCAATTGCAAGGACAGGCCGAAGATTTGTTGTCGTCCATGTTCTTGGCGCGCTCAGAGGCCTTGAAGCGGGGCGTGCGTGCGACCGTGTGCGTATCCAAGGACGGTGTTCAATGCCAAAGCACAGGCAATTGGGAGCAAGGGTGGTTGGTTTTTGAAGATACCGACGGCAATGCTTTGCGTTCAGCACAAGAGCCACTGTTGCAAAGTCATGCGGCGCTTGCTTTGGGGGTTGTCGCCTCTGGCAATCCTACCGTAGCGCACTATGTGTCCTATGCGCCCACAGGTCGCAGTTTGTTGATTACAGGCGGCTTTCAGTCTGGCAGCATCACGATGTGCCGGACTTCTTCAACACCCGCTCAAGGCTGGAAACTGGTGTTCAATGCGTTGGGGCAGACGAGCCTGAACAAAGTCACGCTCACGAATTGCCCTTGATGCTTATTTATTGACTTCGTCCACCAGCAGTTTGAAGTCGTCAATGTCTTCAAAGCTGCGGTAGACACTGGCAAAACGCACATAGGCGACTTTGTCGAGCTTCTTCAATTCACGCATGACCAACTCGCCCAGCCGGTTGGAGGCAATTTCGCGTTGGGCAAAGCCGAGCAGTTTTTCTTCAATGCGCTCAATGGCCGAGTCCACCTGTTCAGTGCTGACAGGCCGTTTGCGCAGGGCCAGGTTCAAGCTGGCACGCAGTTTGGCGCGTTCGTATTCGTTGCGCCTGCCGTCTTTTTTGACGATGGCCGGAAAACTCACTTCAGGCCGCTCGTAAGTGGTGAAGCGCTTTTCGCAACTGCCGCATTGACGGCGACGGCGAATCAAGTCCCCGTCTTCGGCCAATCGGGTTTCCACCACGGGGGTGTCGTTATGGCCGCAGAAAGGGCATTTCATTCAGGGCTTACCTGTACACTGGAAAGCGGGCGGTCAAGGCGTTGACCTTGGCGCGGACCGCTGCGATGTGGGCTTCGTCTTTCGGGTTGTCCAGCACATCGGCAATCAGATGGGCCGTGATGCGGGCTTCTTCGTCCTTGAAACCACGGGTGGTCATGGCGGGGGTGCCGATGCGCACGCCGCTGGTCACGAACGGCTTTTCAGGGTCGTTCGGAATTGCGTTCTTGTTGATCGTCATGTGCGCTGCGCCAAGAGCGGCTTCGGCTTCTTTGCCGGTGATGCCCTGTTTCCAGGTCGAACTTTCACGCAGATCGACCAGCATGACGTGGCTCTGGGTGCCGCCGCTCACAATGCGCAGTCCGCGCTGGGTCAGGGTCTCGGCAATGATTTGCGCGTTTTTGATCACTTGGGCTTGGTAGGCCTTGAACTCAGGTGCCATGGCCTCTTTGAATGCCACAGCTTTGGCTGCAATCACATGCATCAGCGGGCCGCCTTGCAAGCCCGGAAAAATGGCGCTGTTGATGGCTTTTTCATGCTCGGCCTTCATCAAGATGATGCCGCCGCGCGGGCCACGCAGGCTCTTGTGGGTGGTCGATGTCACCACATCGGCATGGGGTACGGGGTTGGGGTACACACCAGCAGCGATGAGACCTGAGTAATGGGCCATGTCGACCAAAAAGATGGCACCGACTTCTTTGGCCACTTTGGCAAAACGGGCCCAATCAATGTGCAGCGAATAAGCCGAAGCGCCAGCGATGATCAGCTTGGGCTTGGTTTCGCGGGCTTTGGCCTCCATGGCTTCGTAGTCGATGGCTTCGTTCTTGTCCAGACCGTAGCTGACCACGTTGAACCACTTGCCCGACATGTTCAGCGGCATCCCGTGCGTCAGATGACCGCCTTCAGCCAGGCTCATGCCCATGATGGTGTCGCCGGGTTGGAGGAAAGCCAAGAACACGGCTTCGTTGGCGGAGGCGCCGCAGTGGGGTTGCACGTTGGCTGCTTGTGCGCCGTAGATTTGCTTGACGCGGTCGATGGCCAGTTGCTCGGCCACGTCAACATGCTCGCAGCCGCCGTAGTAGCGCTTGCCGGGGTAGCCTTCGGCATATTTGTTGGTGAGCTGGCTGCCCTGCGCGGCCATGACGGCCGGCGAAGCGTAGTTCTCGCTGGCGATCAGCTCAATGTGGTGTTCCTGGCGCGCATTTTCGGCCTGGATGGCGGCAAAAATTTCGGGGTCGGTTTGTTCGATCAGTATGTTGCGGTTGTACATGGCAGTCCTTCAAATGATGGAGCCTTGGCAATCAGGGTTGACAAGGGCTGCCCAGGCGAACGGCTAAAGACCAGCCAAGACCCCTTGATGGAAGGGCTTGGCGGCTGTGCGCTCCCCAGTGGTAGTGTGACGATCCAAAGTCGTCAAGGTCCACGTCAAGCGGGTCTGGGGCACAGGTCAAGACCCGGCTCGCAAGACCCAGCTCTATCGCCAGTTGCGCACACCCCGAGTGTAGCCGAGACTGGCCCCAAAGCCGTCAGGTTCAGAGGGAAATTGGCTCGGTTTTGGCAGGCGACAGCCAACGCGCAGGTCGCATTTTGGCTGGCGTTTCCTGGCTCTGAGCCCGCGCTTGGCGAACCGATTGGGTGATCTGGGCCAATTTTTGTTCTTCTTGCAAGACACGAACAAGGTAATTGCTGTCAGATCTCTTGGTGGCCTCGGCATAAGCGGTCAAGCCCGCTTCGATCGAACCATTCTGGACAGACAAATCATGCAAGGTACTGACGCCAATGCGCAAGTTGCTCAGAGGATCAAAACTGGCCATCGGCCCGCCCAAATCGGCCAGTTTATGGCGCTGTTGGCTGGGCTGAATTTGCATCAGGCCTTGGCCACCCAGAACGCTTTGGGCAAAAGGGTTGAAATTGGATTCAACCGCCATGATGGCCAGTATCAAGGTGGGGGCAATCTGAGCCCGCTCGCCCAATTGAAAGGCCTCAGCCACCAGGACGCTCAAGGGCTCTGGTGCCACGTTATATTTTCGGCTTAACCAGTAGGTCACCGAGGCCTGCTCAGCAGGTAAATCCAAAGGATCGCCCGCGGTGGTCCGCGCCAAGGCGGCGAAACTTTCAGCAGATGTCCAGGTGTTGCTGGGTTGACGGGCTTCAAGCCAGCCCAACAGTTGGGTGGTGGCCGTGGCACGCAATTCGGGTCGTGCCGCCAGGAGCAACAAGGCGGTGATCACGGCCAATCCCAGCAAAGCAAAACCATTGCGGGTGATTTCGACAAATCCGTCTCGAACGTCCAGAGCCATCAGACGCAAGGCATTGCAAGTTGTAGCGATTAATTTCAAATGTAGAGTTCCATGCGCACCACGGTGTGTAAGGGGGTGATGCCGCGTCAAAAAAGCCATCGCCTGGTGGGATGGACAGGAAGTGGTCGACTTTAGAGTATTCATCATATCCTGTAAAGTATATAAAATAAATTTTACAGATATTTTAATTATTTAGAAAAAGGCTTGAGGGGACTGAGCGCTTGCGCTTTTCGTCAGTGAAATCGATGACTTTGGTCACCATCTCGGCGCTGTTTTTGAAACGCGGTCAAATAAGGGTGAAAATACGGGCTGTTTTATCTTTTCCAGTGTTGACACAGTGACCCAAGCATCTTCCAAGACTCTCGATCTCTCCGGTTTGGACACCCTGACCGGCGGTGTTTTTACCGCCCCCACTTCCGGCGAGCGCAGTGCCCGACTGCGCGAGTGGCTTTTGACAGAACCCTCGGCTGAGCAAATGCAAGACGTGTTCAAAGAGCTGTCATCTCGAGACAAGGGTGCGGCCAAGATTCTTCGCGAGAAACTCGATGAAATCAAAAGAGCGCGTGGGCAGGATGCATTGGCCGCTGAGTGGGCCGAGCGCGCGCAGAGCTTGTTAGGCGGTGCGCGACTCAACATTGCCGATGCCTTGGCTTGGCAGCGGGATGCAGCCAAGGCCGGGGCCCCTTTGTCGCGCGAGCCCTTGGCGAGTTTGAAGCTTCAATTGGCTGAAGTGGTCAAAACCGTTGAGGATTTGCAACACCAAGTGATGGTCCAGCGCGAAGCGGCTGTCCTGTTGGCACAGCGAATTGAGATTTTGTCTACCAAGAGCTGGAAAGAGGCGCAGGCGGTACATGATGGCTTGCAGACGGATGTGGCGCATTGGCAACAACAAGCGCACAACCTGACAAGTCAATCGGGATGGCTCAGCGTCGACGTGAAGTTCCCCACGCAATTGGACGCTTCCAAGGGCCAATTGACGGGCGTTTGGGACGCTTTTGATGCAGCCTTGGGCCAGGCGAATGCCGCCCATGCGGACGCCAGCGCACCTTTGCCGCCAGTGCCTGTCTGGGCCGATGAGTTGCGCGGTTTGCGAGGTGAGCGCACCGTGGTGCAGCCTGAGGGCGACAAATCAACCAAGCCCGCCAAGCCCAAACTGGACCCTGCCCAGCGGCAGGCCTTGCGGGAGTCCGCAACCCAAGCGGTATTGGCCGTCTTGACGGCGGTGGAAACGCAGGTCACCGAAGGGCATGGCAAGGCGACTGCAGGCGCTGCCAATGCATTGCGTTTGGTTTTGAAAGAACACGGTCGCCATTTGGACACCGCCTTGGATGCGCGGGTGCATGCCGCCTTGACCGCGGCCGGTGAATTGGAAGGCTGGCAACGCTGGCGCGCTGATCAACTGCGCCAAGAACTGGTGGCCAAAGCCGAGGCTTTGTTCAAGCCAGTCGTTGTGCGCAAAACCACCCCCCCGGCGCCTGATCCGGCGCCTGATGCGGCGCCTGATGCGGCGCCAGAGGCGCACCAGGCGCCAGTCGAGGCATTGCCTGCCAATGAAGCGCCGGTCGCCGAGCTGCCTACCGATACGCCCGCGAAAGTGCCTGCCATGGGCGGGCGCAAGATGCAAGAAAACCTGCGCCAATTGCGGGAACAGTGGAAGCAAACTGACCAAGGCGGCACCCCCAACCATGCGCTGTGGAAACGCTTTGATGCGGCTTGCAACGAAGCTTATCAAGTGGTTCAAGACTGGTTGGACAAACTCAAACTGGAAGCTGTTGAACACCGGGGTCAGCGTTTGGCGATGATCGAGGCGTTGCGGGCTTGGGGTCTGGCGCATGCCGACAACACCGACTGGAAGTTGCACATTCGCAGCCTGAACCAATTTGCGGACAGCTGGCGCAATGCAGGTCACTTGAGTGAAAAGGCTTTTGCCGAGCTGCAACCCCAGTGGAAAAAGACCATTCACCAAGCCGCAACTCCCCTGGAGTCGGCTCAAAAAGCGAGCATCGACCGGCGACAGGCCTTGATCGCTGAGGCCCAGGTGCTTGGCGCGGCTGACGGGTTGCGCATAGACGCGGTGAAGGCCTTGCAGCAACGTTGGCAGAGCGAGGCCCAAACCGTGCCGCTCGAGCGCAAGCTGGAGCAAAAGCTGTGGGAGTCGTTCCGCAATCCCATCGACGAGGCGTTCAATCGCAAGACGGTTGAGCGAGAGCAGTTTGCTTCGCAAATGAGCGCCCATGACCACGCTGTTTTGGACGCATCTCGCGCACTGGAAGCGGCCAACGCCAGCGGCGATGCGCAAAAAATCCGCGCGGCCATGCAGACCTTGGATGCC
>Ga0304729_1001171_pt1 | contig 17776 bp, 18 predicted proteins | sample C_131016_MF_Meta_FD_190475 | JGI IMG/M metagenome (GOLD analysis project Ga0304729, IMG submission 190475) | Freshwater microbial communities from Lake Croche, Canada to study carbon cycling - C_131016_MF_MetaG (v2) (version 2) | ecosystem: Environmental > Aquatic > Freshwater > Lake | place... | reverse complement strand
CGACGCGCATGGAAGAATCTTTTTTGTTCTTTAAAGCGCTTTGAGGCGACTCATCCATTTCAACCACTTCACTTGCGTGATGAATAGATAAGCGTGAATTGCTATATTTATTTTTTTGAAGCTCAGCTTCAATAGTCGATTGATCACCCACTAAAATAATATGGAGTTGATCATATTTTGATAACGCTTTTATAGAGGCTGGAATGGTGACTTTAGGCCCATGATCCCCGCCCATTGCGTCAACTGCTAGGGTAATTGTCATTTGTTCTCTTAATTGTTAAGAGCAATGAAGAAATAAATCAGAATAATTTTAAAAGAATTATTCTGATTTATTTTGAATAACTTTTTTGCCTCGGTAGTAACCTGTTGGGCTTACGTGGTGACGTAAATGAACTTCGCCAGTCGTTGGTTCTACAGCAAGTGGCGGATTAGATAAAAAATCGTGGGAACGATGCATGCCACGTTTTGATGGTGATTTTTTATTTTGCTGAACAGCCATAGCAACTCCTAAATTTAATTTTTATATAATTTTTGTTTTAAATCAGCAAACGGATGAATGCGATCTAACACTTCATCAGTTTTTTTGTAGTGGCAGTTAACATTTTCATGTTTAGGCGCACTCGGCAAAGAGAGCATGATTTCGTCTTCAATAAGACTTAACACATCCATCTTTACACTACCTTCAATTAAGTCGTAATCCGCATGATCATCAATATAAAAATCGGTGAGCTGCGTTTCTTCTTTAATTAAAAATCCTGATTTTAAAAAAATCGTATGTTCTAATTTTTCAGTACATCTTTGGCAAATTAAATCTAATTTACCTTCAATTGTTAGCTCCAAACAGGGCTCTCTATGCTTATTTTCAAAACCCTTTAAACCAAAAGCAATTGAATCTTCCAGATTTAAGCATAAATCCTGCAACCGCTTAAAATCAGAGAGGCGAATTATATCATGAATTTCTTTCGATTTTCTTGAAAAATCAATATTGTCTATATGCTGTTCCATCAATAGATTTCGGGTTAAAAGACATCATTATTATATAAGAAATGACATGCTATAATTTTCTTAAATTAATCCTAATTTAGTGATTTTTTGCTAAAAAATTAAGGCTTTTCATTGTATAAAAAAATACTTATAGCAAACCGTGGTGAAATAGCGGTAAGGCTGATCCGCGCCTGTTCTGAGCTTAATATCACTTCGGTAGCCATTTATTCAGACGCTGACCGCCATGCACTTCACGTGAAAAAAGCCGATGAATCCTATAATATTGGGGCTGATCCGCTTGCTGGCTATTTAAACGCACATAATATTGTCAATATCGCTGTAACCTCAGGATGCGATGCTATTCATCCTGGATATGGTTTTTTGTCTGAAAATCCTGAATTGGCTGAGATATGCGCGAGACGAGATATTAAATTTATTGGCCCTAATGCTCACATTATTCGTCAAATGGGGGATAAGATCCAAGCAAGAACAGCGATGATTGCAGCCTCAATTCCTGTCATTCCAGGGAGTGAAGGTAATATTGAGAGTCTTGATGAAGCAAAGAAACTTGCCTCCTCTATTAGCTACCCTATCATGCTTAAAGCGACTAATGGTGGTGGTGGGCGAGGCATTAGACGTTGTAATAACGAAAAAGAACTCGTCACAAATTACGATCGAGTTATTTCTGAAGCTACAAAGGCTTTTGGTAAGCCTGAGGTTTTTATTGAAAAATGTATCGTATCGCCTAAGCATATTGAAGTTCAAATCTTAGCCGACAGCTTCGGTAATGTCGTTCATCTTTTTGAAAGGGATTGCTCTATTCAAAGGCGAAATCAGAAGCTCATTGAAATAGCACCCTCACCTCAGCTTACCAATGCTCAAAGAAGTTATGTAGGTGAGCTTGCAGTCAAAGCTGCCAAAGCTGTTAATTATGAGAACGCGGGCACCGTAGAATTTCTTTTAGACGCTGACAATAATTTTTACTTTATGGAGATGAATACCCGTCTTCAGGTAGAGCATACAATTACTGAATCAATTACGGGTATTGATATTGTTCAAGAGCAAATCAGAATTGCATTTGGTTTACCATTACAATATAAACAAGAAGAGATTCAGTTTCGAGGCTTTGCAATTGAATATCGTATCAACGCCGAAGACCCGAAGTATGACTTTATGCCGTCCTTTGGAAAAATTACGCGTTATTACGCACCCGGAGGGCCCGGCGTTAGGATTGATGCTTCTATCTACACAGGTTATGTCATACCGCCCTACTACGACTCTATGTGCGCAAAGCTTACTGTTTGGGCGTTAAACTGGGAAAGTGTTATTCAGCGAGGCAAGAGAGCACTCAATGATATTGTTGTATTTGGAGTTAAAACAACAATCCCTTATTATTTAGAAATTATGAATAATAAAGAATTTAAAGAAGCGAATTTCAACACAAGTTTTGTGGACGATCACCCAGAGCTTATAAATTATCAAAGTCAATTTCCACCTGAATTAATGGCCGCAGCTATATCAGCAGCTATTGCAGCACACGAAGGCATTTAAAGAACTATGAAAAAAATACATATTACCGAATTGGTTTTAAGAGACGGTCATCAATGTCAAATTGCGACAAGACTGCGCACTGAAGATATGCTGCCTATATGCCCACAATTAGATGCGCTTGGCTTCTGGTCTATTGAAGCATGGGGTGGCGCAACATTTGATGCATGTGTAAGATTTTTAAAAGAAGATCCATGGGAGCGTTTAAAGCTTTTAAGAAAAGCACTCCCAAATTCTCGTATACAAATGTTACTCCGAGGACAGAACTTATTAGGCTACCGTCATTATTCAGACGATGTTGTGGATGCATTTGTTAAACAATCTGCAAACAATGGCGTGGACATATTCAGAATTTTCGATGCAATGAATGATGTCAGAAATCTTACAACATCTATTAAATCAGTCAAAAAATATAAAAAACATGCAGAAGGCACCTTAAGCTACACCACAAGCCCTGTGCATAACATTCCTTATTTCGTTAATCTTGCAAAAGAAATGGAAAGTTTTGGATGTGACACGATAGCGATTAAAGATATGGCGGGACTTTTAACACCTTCAGTCACTAAAGAACTTGTGGCATCTTTAAAAAACTCTATCTCACTCCCTATTCATGTTCATTCACATGCAACTTCAGGATTAGCAAGTATTAATCTTTTAACTGCTGTAGAAAATGGTGCAGATATTATTGACACATGTAATTCAAGTTTTGCTGAAGGCGCAAGCCATCCATCAACAGAATCTATGATTGCTGCCTTAGAGGATTTAGGGTACAAAACAGATATTGATATTAAAAAAGTTGAAGAGATTAGCGAACAGTTAAAGGTTATCAGAAAAAAATATTGGCAATTTGAATCCGATTACACGGGTGTCGATACGCGTGTCTTAAGCAATCAAGTGCCTGGCGGTATGATTTCTAATTTATCTAATCAGCTTAAAGAGCAAGGTGCGCTTGATCGTATGAATGAAGTGCTTCTTGAGATTCCTAAAGTTCGTGAAGACCTAGGTTATCCTCCGCTTGTGACTCCTACCTCTCAAATTGTCGGTACTCAAGCAGTATTAAATGTATTAACGGGCGCTCGATATAAATCAATTACTAATGAAGTAAAAAGTTATTTCATGGGTGAATATGGAAGAGCACCTGGCAAAGTGAATCAGAGAATTCAAGCGATGGCTATCGGTGAAAAAAAACCTCTCACATCGAGGCCTGCCGATCTCTTAGAGCCTGAACTTGCCAAGCTAAAAATTGAAGCAGAGCAGATTATAAAATCTGATGAAGACATTTTAACGTATGCCATGTTTCCAGATGTTGCCAAAATATTCTTGCAAGAAAGAAATGCGGGTAGCATTAAACCAGAACCCCTACTCCCTAAAGATAATGTATTTTCATCTGCTGAAAAATTTGCGCCTAGCGAATTCAATATCACACTTCATGGCGAAACATTTAATATTAAATTAACTGGATCAGGTTATACCGGAGAAGCGAGAAGACCCTTTTATGTTTCTGTAGACGGTATTTCTGAGGAAGTATTGGTTGAAACTTTACATGAAATTGAAGTTACAAATGGGAAAAAATCTTCAAAAAAACAAATGCAAGATACTTCTAAAATAGTAAGGCCCCGACCTAATCACGAGGGCTGTATTACCACAGCTATGCCAGGCACAATCATTGACGTAAAGGTTAAAATTGGCGATCGAATTGAAGCTGGTGACAGCGTGATTGTAATTGAAGCGATGAAAATGGAGAATGAAATCCAGTCCCCTACTTCAGGTATCGTAGTTGCGATTCATGTAGCAAAAGGTGAAGCAGTATCGCCAGATGAAACGCTACTTGAAATTCAGCCTGAATCATAAAGAAAACGATGCATGTTAACGCTTGTTTTGGCATCATCATCGCCTTATCGAAGAGAATTACTTTCACGATTTAAATTACCCTTCGATGTCTTTAATCCGGACATTGATGAAACACCCCTTGCAAATGAAAAGGCAAGAGAAGTCTCTTTTAGGCTTGCAAGAGAAAAGGCCTTTAAAGTAGCGCCCCACTATGCCAATTCATTGATTATCGGTTCAGATCAAACAGCAGCATGTCAAAATCAAATTATTGAAAAGCCAAACACGCATGAAAATGCTATAAAACAACTCGATTTTCTAAGTGGCAAAATTGTGACGTTTTATACTTCACTTTGTTTGTTGAATTCTAAAACTCAAAAAGTTCAAGAATGTGTTGTTGAGTTCGAAGTGAAATATAAAGAATTAAATCAGCAAATAATTGAGACTTATTTATTGAAAGAACAGCCCTACAATTGTGTAGGCAGTGTTAAATCTGAAGGTCTTGGTATTACCCTTCTTGAATATATTAAAGGTGAAGATCCCACAGCGCTCATAGGACTTCCTCTCATTAAATTGTCAGACATGCTTCAAAATGAAGGCATGGTATTTTAATGACAAGCAAAACATATGGGCATTTGTATCTTATTCCTGTGCCGATTGATCAAAATAATAGGGAATCTGTTCTCCTAGAAAAGCACCGAAAGATTGTCGAACATTTAGATTATTTTATTGTAGAGAATGAAAAAACAGCTCGCTTTTATTTAGGTGCGCTTAATCTTCATAAACCTATCAATCAATTACATTTTGAAGTATTGACTCAAACTTCACCTCCAGAAGACATCACGCATTATTTAACTCCACTTTTAGAAGGTTTTGATGTTGGATTGCTTTCAGAATCAGGGTGTCCTGGAGTAGCAGATCCTGGCTCAAAGATGGTTGCATTAGCACATCAAAAGGATATTAAAGTCATCCCTATGACTGGGCCCTCTTCAATTATTTTAGCGCTCATGGCATCCGGCCTTAATGGACAGCAATTTAAATTTCATGGCTACCTGCCTTCAGAGAAGGAAGACCGAATAAAAAAAATAATTTTGATTGAAAATGAATCGAGTAAATATCATGAAACTCAAATCTTCATCGAAACGCCGTACAGGAATCAACATATTTTTAATGATTTGATAGATAAACTTCAAGACAAAACAAAGCTTTGTATTGCGCTGGATATGACTTCAGAAAATGAATTTATCCTGACAAAAAGCGTAAAAGATTGGAAAAAATTAACTACGCTAGATTTAAAAAATAAACCCTGCGTATTTCTATTGCAAGCCTAAGATTTCTTTTATCGGAGAAAAAGTTTTTCGATGATACTCACAAATTCCTTCACTCTTAATCATTTCAACATGAAGCTTTGTAGGATAGCCTTTGTGTTTTTTAAACTGATAACGAGGATAAATCTTATCAATTTCGATCATTTTAAGGTCGCGTTCTGTTTTCGCAATGATTGAGGCAGCAGAAATTTCTGCGACTTTATCGTCACCTTTGACAATTGCCTCGCATGGATAGTCTACCTTAGGGCAAAATAAGCCATCTACCATGACCTTGAATGAATCAAAGTAATTGAGGGATTCAATAGCCCTTTTCATAGCTAATAATGTTGCTTGATGTATATTTAACTCATCAATTTCTGATGCGCTACATATTCCGACAGACCATGCAATAGCATTTTGCTTGATATGCAATGCTAGGGTATATCGTTTAGATTCAGATAGCTTTTTAGAGTCTCGCAAATCCGCTGTATCAAAATTAGACCCTAAAATAACTGCAGCTGCATATACAGGCCCTGCTAAAGGCCCCCTGCCAGCTTCATCGACCCCACAAATTAAATGCGTCAGCATTTATTTTAAAAATTTTAGAATAATTTTATTGAGACGGTAAGATGTATTTTGTTTTAATTGATGATGTATTTTTGTGAATTGAATCAAAAGATTTCTTCTATAAGATGCATCTTTTAAAATTTCCAAAGCTTTGGTTGTAATATTTTCAGGCGTTGCATCTTTTTGCAAAAGCTCCGGTACAAAAAATTTGTTAAGAAGAATATTAGGAAGGCTGACATAGGGCAAATATTTCATTCGTTTGAGAATTTCCCAGCTTATAGACGACATCTTATAAATGACTATCATTGGTTTTTTATAAAGTGCAGTTTCAAGTGTTGCAGTTCCAGAAGCTACAATGACTAAATCAGATGCATTGATAGCGTCTGATGCATGACCAATAAGTAGTTGAATGTCCAATTCTGCATGCGTATTTTTAAATAAAGCTTTCGAAAAAATCATGTAAGTTTCTCTTGTAGGGAGTGGCACCAAAAACTTTACATCGCGTATTTTTTTTGATAGCTCAATTGCTGAATCAATGAGAAGCTGCGCATGCCATTTCACCTCCCCTTGCCGACTTCCAGGAAGAAGCGCTATAACTTTAGTACTTTTAATAATTTTAAGCTTGTCTTGTGCTTTCTTTTTATTCGGATGAAGTGGAATCATCTCAGCAAGTGGATGACCTATAAAAGTTGCTTCAATATGTGCTTTTGTATAAATATTTTTTTCAAATGGAAATATCGTCAACATATGATTTATGGATTTTTTAATTTTTTTGAGTCTATTCATTCTCCATGCCCATATCGAAGGGCTGACATAATGAATTACAGGTATACCTTTTTTCTTCAGCTGTCTTTCAATCCAAAAATTAAAATCAGGCGCATCAATCCCAATAAATAAATCAGGTTTTGCATCCAGGATTTGATTTAAAAGATTTTTTCTTAAAGTTAGAAGATGAAATAGCTTTCTAAAGGCTTCAAAATAGCCTCTTACAGAAAGCTCTTCCATTGAAAAATAGGATAAGGCGCCTTCTTTTGCCATTTTCGGCCCTGCCACACCTATAAATCTAAGATCAGAACGCGCTGATTTCAAGGATCTGATTAAGTGACTTCCTAGCAAGTCTCCGGAAGACTCTCCGGCAACTATAGCAATCGTCTTCATGATTAACGGATAATACCGCGGGTAGACTTTGCAATAAAATCTATATAAAGATTAAGTGCCTCGGTATCCTTACTTAACAATTTAATTTTGTCTAAGGCTTCATCAAGCGAATGCCCTTGTCGATATAAAGTCTTATAAGCTTCCTTAATTTTTGAGATAACTTTAGGATCAAACCCTCTCCTTTTTAAGCCTTCTGCATTAATACCATTGGGCTTTGCATCATAGCCAGCTGCAATAACGTAAGGTGGGATGTCTTTAAAGACCACTGTGTTGACTGCGGTAATGATATGGCTGCCAATCTTACAAAATTGATGTACAAGAGTGAATCCCCCTAAAATCGCATAATCATCGATGGATACATGACCTGCAAGCGATGTGTTATTAGCAAGAATAGTGTGATTTTTAATTTCGCAATCATGAGCAATGTGTACATACGCCATAATCCAATTATCATTACCTATTTTTGTTAGACCTTGGTCTTGAGCGGTACCTCGGTTAAAAGTACAGAATTCTCTAATCGTATTATTATCACCAATCTCTAAGATCGTCTTTTCTTGATTGTACTTTTTATCTTGCGGGGCTTCACCAATAGAACTGTAATGATAGATATGATTATTTTTTCCAATCGTCGTATCGCCAGTGATGGTCACATGATTACCAATGATTGAGCCAGCACCAATTTTAACGTCAGCATCGATAATAGAATAAGGTCCAACCTTAACGCTGGAATCTAAACTAGCCTTGGGATTAATAATTGCGGTGGGATGAATCAAGATATTATTACTAACCTATAAATTTATTTTTTTTCAATAGGCTTTAAAATGCACATCATGCTAGCTTCAGCCACAATCTCATCATTGACCCTAGCTACAGCAATGTACTTCCATATTCCTTTTAAAACGCGATCTATTTTTACATGAATGATAAGTTGATCGCCAGGAGAAACTGGCTTTTTAAAGCGCGCACTATCAATCCCTGCGAAATAATAAACTGAATCATCTGAAGGTTTCGTATTCATGGTCTTGAAAGATAAAATTGCTGCAGCCTGAGCCATGGCCTCTACAATTAAGACGCCTGGCATTACAGGATAATAAGGAAAGTGGCCTGGGAAAAAAGGCTCATTGATTGAGACATTTTTAATTGCAAAGATTTCTTTTCCAAGCTCCATTGAAATGACTTTATCAATAAGCACAAAAGGATACCTATGAGGCAAATGATTTAAAATTTCATGTATATCCATTGAAGTATCTTCAGCCATCTTAATTATTCCTGTTATTTTAATCTTCTAATTTTTGCTGCAGTTTTAAGCCACGCATCATGTTCTTGGAAAGGCATCAGTGCTGTGTAAGTTCCGGGAGTTTTAATGGAGCTTGTAATCATAGAGCCGGGTGAAATAGTAACATCATCAACAATTGACAAATGCCCTAAGATCATCGCAGCGCCTCCGATGGCACAATTCTTTCCAATTCTAGCGCTACCCGCAATGCCTACACATCCGGCGATAATGGTATTTTCACCAATAATACAGTTATGTCCAATTTGCACTAAATTATCAATTTTAACGCCATGAGAGATAATAGTATCATCTAACGCACCACAATCTATGGTTGAATTGGAGCCAATATCCACGTAATCACCTAAGACAACCTTTCCCGTTTGAGGAATGGCAAGCCACTTCGCATCGTCTTTAGCGTAACCAAAACCTTCAGATCCAATGACACATCCAGAGTAAAGAACGCAATACTTTCCAATCACTGTATTTTCTTTTAATACAACATTAGAGTGAATGACTGATGAAGCACCTACCGAGCAATTAGCTCCAATGATTGCGCCTGCATGAATCTCGATATCATTATCCAGCGAGACATTTTCTTCAATCACCACATGTGGGCCAATATAAATATCTTTACCTAACTTAACACTCGAATGAATGACTGCAGACTTATGAATTTCTTTTTTTAAAGTTTTTCGAGGATTAAACAAGCAAGATACTTTTGCAAAATATAGATGAGGATTCTCTGTAACTATTGAGGCACCAGTATGATTGGTGAGGCTCTCTTTATCCAGAATAACAAGTGCTGCTTTTGTTTTCTTTAATAAACCTAGATATTTAGAGTTATTAAAAAAGGATACTGAATTTTGATTGGCTGATTCTAATGAGGCAACTGAGTTAATAAGAATATTAGAATCGCCTATTAACTCACCACCTAATTGCTTTACTAGATCACCAGATGTGATTGATTGGCCCATAAGAACAATTTATGGCCAACGATTATTTTTTACCTAATGACTTAAGAATCTTATCTGTGATGTCAATTTTTTCACTCGCATAAGCAACACCATTATATAAAACAAGATCGAAGCTTTCTGCTTTAGCAACTGAAGTTACAGCTTTATTGATCTGTTCCTGAAGGCCGCCAAGCTCTTCATTTCTTCTAATATTAATATCTTCTCTTAATTCACGTTCTTTACGTTGAACGTCAACACGAAGTTGTGAGAGCGATTTCTCTTTAGCATCACGCTCTGATTCTTTCATAGTCAAAACATCTTTAGAAAAGGAAGATTCTCTTTCTTTTAAAGATTTAACATCTGCTTTCAATTTATCAGTGCGTGCGCTGAATTCTTTTTCTAACTTTTTGTTACTTTCAATCGTTTGTGGCGCTTCTTGTAAGATTTTATCTACCTGAACAAAACCCACTTTAAGGTCGGCATACGCACTAAAACTAGCAAGAAACAAAGTTGCAACAGCTAAAAATTTATATTTCAATTACTTTCTCCTAAGATTTTTTAAGTTAACAATTTAAAACTGCTGCCCCATTTGGAACTGAATGCTTTCAGTTTTATCGGTGCTTTGATTATTAAATGGTTTAGCGTATACAAGTTTAAGTGGTCCAAACGGTGATACCCATAAAACACCCATACCGGCAGAATATCTAAGATCACCTAAACTTATCGATTGATCCAGACTGTATACGTTACCAGCATCTATAAAGGCACTCAAGCGAAATTGATTATTATTTTTGATGAAAGGTACAGGCATAAATAATTCAGCATTCATCACAATTTGTTTATTGCCGCCCATAAACATATTGGTCGTCGATGAGGCTGAGCCACATGAAGAGTCTGATGCCAAACATACCGGACCTATAGAGCCTTGAGCGTATCCACGAACCGTATTTACGCCACCCACATAAAAGTTTTTAAAGAAAGGGAACTCTTTGCCACCATAACTATTGGCATAGCCAAACTGACCATTGAGCATGACTGTAAGATCTTTAGTCACATCTTTATACCAAGTTTCTTGTAGGGTCAGTTTGTATATCTGCATATCAAAACCGGGGGTTGCAATTTCACCATTAATACGTCTCAATTCACCTTTTTTCGGGAACAAGATATCGTCGCGACTATCGTTGGACCAGCCAAGAGATGCAGTTAATGAATTCATCGAACATCCTGTTGAGTTAGCTGTGCCGGTTACTTTAGAGCAATATGTTATATAGCGAGTTGGTGAAGTATTTACCACCAAATTACTCACTTCAGTATTATCCAAAGTTAGGCCATATGAAATTGCATTTTTTTCACTTAAAGGTACGCCAAATCGAATACCTGCACCATAGGATGAGGTGTTATAAGTAACAATATTTAATGAAGATGTATTCACATCGCGTCTATAAACGTCGTAAGACCGGCTAATGCCTTCAGGGGTGTAAAATGGCTGCGTTACACTTAAAGCATAAGTTTTATTCACTGAGCCTGTATTAATCTGAGCGGATACGCGGTCCCCTGTGCCAAGGAAGTTAGCTTGAGTGACATTAAAACTACCTACAAGACCTTCGCTACTACTTAAACCAGCGCCAAACATAACGCTACCTGTGTTTCTTTCAGTCACTTTAACTTTTAAATCTACTTGATCTGTGCTTCCAGGAACGGCAGGCGTTTCAATATTTACGTCTGAGAAAAATTGTGTTCTATTAAGTCTAACTTTTGATCGATCAATTTTGTCAGCTGCATACCAGCCAGATTCCACTTGCCTAAATTCACGTCTAATAACATCATCTCGAGTGCGCTCATTACCTTCAATGTCAATACGTCTGACATATACTTTTCTTCCAGGATCCACAAAAAATGTAAACGAGGCTGTATGTTCTTCTTTATTTATTTCAGGAATTGCATTGACGTTTGAGAATGCAAAGCCATCGTTACCTAAGCGAGCATTCATTCCCTTTGTTGATTCGGTAACTTTTTCTCGATTAAAAATATCGTCTTTTTTAATTTTAATTAAATTTTGCAGTTCACCTTCAGGCACTTGTTGAAGATCGCCCGCAAGCTTTACATCAGAGACTTTATATTTAGGACCCTCTGTAATATTGATCGTAATGTAAACATCTTCTTTATCAGGGGTAATGGAGACTTGGGTTGAGTCAATTGAAAATTCCAGATATCCACGATTCATATAAAAAGATTTAAGTTTTTCTAAGTCGGAGGTTAATTTTTGTTTTGAGTATTGATCGTCCTTGTACCACCAAGATAACCAGTTGGTTGTTTTTAATTCAAATTCTGATGTGACGTCTGACTTGGTATAAAGCTGATTTCCAACTACATTAATTTCTTTGATGCGAGAAACAATACCTTCTTCAATATCAAAACGAATCGCTACCCTGTTTCTCTCTAAAGGAGAAGCAGATGTTTTAACAGTGGCGGTATATTTACCTTGTGCTAAATATTGTTTTTTAATTTCTTGTTCAGCAAACTCCAGTTTAGATTTATCATAAATCTGCCCCTCGGCAAGGCCTATGCCTTTCATGCCTTCTTTTAACTTATCAGATTGAAATGCTTTGTTTCCTGAAAACTGAATGTCAGCGATAGAGGGTCGTTCTTGAACAGTAATAAGAAGAATATTTTGATCAGCTTCTATGCGAACGTCTTTAAAAAAACCTGTGCGATAAAGGGATTTAATAGCCTCTGATGATTTATCTTCAGTCATCGTATCGCCCACTTGCACAGGGAGATAATTAAATACGGTGCCAGGTTCAGTCCTTTGAAGACCTTCAATTTTAATATCTTTGATGACGAAAGGGTCCATAGCAAAGGCTGCTATAGAGAGTAGGAGGAGTGAAATGAATAAAGCTAGTTTAGATCTTAAAGTCATTAGCTTCCTAATAGGTATCGACAGGCGTCATTATACAACGCAATTGCAGTAAGTAAACCCAAAATTAACATTCCAACCCTTTGACTTATCATCATTTTTTTGTTTGACAAAGGCCTCCCCCTGACAAATTCAATGAAGTAGTAAATCAAATGACCCCCATCTAATAATGGGATAGGCAGAAGATTCAATATACCTATATTTAAACTAATCAAACCAATAAATTGTATGTATGGAAAAATACCCTCTACAAATGAAGAAGATGCCATATGTGCAATGGCTAAAGGCCCACCCAAATCCTTTAAATCAGCTTTTTGTAGAAATAGATTCTTGAACGTCTTTAAGGTTAGATTAAAAAAAACGTACGTTTGAACTAATGACTTTTTAATAGACTCTCCAAATGTACGTTTTACTTCAACCAAATGAGTTTTAATAATGGCCTCATCATAGCCTAATGAAACACCAATTCTTTTTTTCTCTATTTTACCTTCAAAAAGTTCTTTATCTATATGAATATATTGGATAATATTTTCTCTTTTTATCGTTAAATCGTAAGACTTTAGCCAGTGATTTTGGATGCTAGTGATTAAATCTGGGATGTCTTTGATGGTGATTTGATCGACCATAAGCATTTGATCATGCACCTTCAATCCTATTTTTTCAGCAATACTTCCTACCTCTACTGACTGAATTAAAATGGGAAGGCCATATGGAAAAACTTTAATGTCATCAGTCCATAAAAGATTTTTAACGTGATTAAGCTTACCTTCCCGTTTAAAAAGCACATCTTGAAATATTTCTTTATGGTCTTTTAGGGAAATGCCTAAGTCTTCTAAAGATTTGATCTCATGGCCATCAATCGATACGATCTCATCCCCTACTCTAAGACCTTGTTTATAAGCTTCACTGGATGTAGGAATGTGACTAATAGATGGTTTAATTTGAAGGGAGCCATGCATATAGATGAAGCAAAAGATCAAAACACCTAAAATAATATTAATTAAGGGTCCTGCAGCAACAATCAGAAATCGTTTAATTAAAGACTGTCGATTAAATGCTCTCTTTAGATCAATTTTTTTGATTCTTTCATTTGCCTCGATATTATTTTCATCTAAAAGCTTTACGAAGCCTCCCAAAGGAATGGAAGACACAACAAATTCAGTTTGATCCTTGCCAAGGCGAAAAGTAAAAAGAGGCTTACCAAATCCAATTGAAAACTTTAAAACCTTTACATTGCACCATCGAGCCATTTGAAAATGGCCGAATTCATGAATGCCTACAACAATACTAATTGTGAGAATAAAGACAAGAAAAATTGTCATGTAGTTAAGGTATGGCGATCAATCCAAGAGAGTGCAAGATGACGGGTCTTACTATCAACCTCTAAAACTGTTTCAATAGAATCCAAGGGTTGAGATTCAATTGTATCCATACAAAATTCAATCAACTCTGCAATCTGGTTAAATGTTATAGATTCATTTAAAAAAGCATCGACAGCCACTTCATTGGCAGCATTAAGAATAGTAGGAGTATTCTTACCTATTTGAAGTGCTTTGTAAGCTAATCCAATGCAAGGAAATTTATCCAAATCAGGCGCTTCAAAATCAAGTCTTTTTGTTTTAATAAGATCCAACCCTAAAACTCCGGATTCGATTCTTTCAGGGTGACTTAATGCATAAGCAATAGGCGTTCTCATATCTGGGTTCCCCAATTGTGCCAGGGTACTTCCGTCAACATATTCCACAAGGGAATGAATAATGCTCTGAGGATGAATAACCACCTCAATATCTGAAGCTGGGATATCGAATAACCAGCAAGCTTCAATTACTTCCAAGCCCTTATTCATCATGGTTGCAGAATCGATTGTAATCTTTTTACCCATAATCCAATTGGGATGTCGAAGCGCTTCTTTTGGTGTCACATGCTTAAGCTCTTCTTTGGTAGCAGTTCTAAATGGTCCGCCAGATGCAGTCAATAAAATTTTTCTAATGCCATTTGATTTGTAGTTTAATCTTTTGCTTTGTGGCAATACTTGCAAGATCGCATTATGTTCGCTGTCAATCGGTATTAAAGTGGCGTTGGAATGTTTGACAGCTTTAACAAATAACTCTCCAGCCATGACGAGCGTTTCTTTGTTAGCTAGCAAAATCTTTTTGCCGCTATTTGCAGCAGCCATTGTAGGTTTAAGTCCTGCCGCACCCACGATAGCCGAAATGACAGTGTCAGTTTCTTCATGAGAGCTAAGCCAATCTAACGATTTATCATCATCCAAAACAATTGTTTTTAAATTCAATGCAATTAGATTTTTCTTTAGCTGTTGATTTGCCTCTTGATTTAAAGCAAAGGCAAATTGTGGTTCAAATTCACTACATTGCTCTGTTAATCGCTCGACATTTCTATTTGCTGTAAGCGCAAAAACTTTATACTTGTCTTGATGAAGCTTTATGACTTGAAGTGCATTACAACCAATGCTTCCAGTTGAGCCTAAGATAACAATATTTTCCACTTAAATGATTTGGCCGAAAAAAGAAGGTGAAATAAGTATTAAAGTCGCAAGAGGCAGGCTAGAACAAAGGCTATCAATTCGATCAAGAACGCCACCATGTCCAGGAATTAAATCACCGCTATCTTTAACTTTAGCCATTCTCTTAATATATGACTCGAATAGATCGCCTTCAACACTTAACAATAAAATTAAATTAAAAAATAAAATAGATGCGTAGGACGTCACAAAACCAAAATAAGTGAGTGTGATTGAAAATAACGAGACAACAAATAAAGCTCCTATAAATCCCTCCCATGTTTTACCAGGGCTAATGGAGGGCGCAAGCTTTCTCTTTCCAAACTGCTTTCCAAAAAAATAAGCGCCAGAATCTGCGAGCCAAATAGTTGTTAACACAAGAAGTACAACCCAAGGACTTAATTGAATTAAATAATTTAAGGAAATAATAAGTGGCATGATTAATATCCAGCCAATGAAAGAACTCAAAAAGAAGTTTTTTAAATGGGTTTTAAATATCAGGAATAAAGGTGCTATGCAAATCCAAAAAATAGACGCAACTATCAGGGTAGATCTAGCAATGTTGTAGCTCAGGTATTTATCAATTAAGTAAATGAAACATAACGAAATGACTAAAAAAATCTTTTTTTCATAAGATTTAAAATATAAAAGTTTCGACCATTCATAGAGCGCCAAGAGAGAAGCTACATAGATGACAAATGAAAAGAATCTTCCTGAAAATAAAAACATGGAAGATAAAAAAACTAAAAGCATAATGAAAGCAGAAAAAATTCTTGATATCAGCATTTACAATTGCTCACTTATTTTTCCATATCGTCGTTCTCTTTTCTGAAACTCAAACAATGCGTTCATAAGAGCCCTTTCATTAAAGTCAGGCCATAAGGTTTCTGTAAAATAAAGTTCAGAATATGAAAACTGCCAAATTAAAAAATTACTAATTCGTTTTTCCCCGCCTGTTCTGATGAGGAGATCCGGATCTGGTGCGTAATTTAGAGAAAGATTTTGAGTGAGAGACTTTTGAGTTAATGGTTTTTTAAAATGCGTTTCTTTTTGGTACGTATTAACCGCGTTCACAATATCCCATCTTCCACCGTAATTAACTGCAACACTCAATGTTAATCCGGTATTTTTTTCAGTAAGCTTTTCAAGCTCTTTTATTTTATCAATCAGTTTTTTTGGAAAAGGTTTTCGATCGCCAATCAGCTTAAAACGAACATTATGTTTAATGAGCGCTGAGGATTCTTTTTTAATGGACTCTTGGAACAAAGACATTAAAAAATTAACCTCCTGTGAAGGTCTTAACCAATTCTCTGTACTGAAAGCAAATAATGTTAAAAAGGGTATGTTTAATTTTTGGCATTGTGTAATGACCATTCTTACTGATTCCAAACCTTTTTTATGGCCTGAAATACGCGGCATAAAGCGCTTTTTAGCCCATCTACCATTTCCATCCATAATAACAGCGATATGTTTAGGTTTTTCTAATAGCGCTTCTTTAGCTGATAATGGACGAAAGAAATTAAACACTAAATTGCGAGTAATTCAGATTCTTTTAATTGAAGAAGTTTATCGATTTCAGCGATAAATTTATCTGTAATTTTTTGAACTTCATCTTGCGATCTTCGTTCATCATCCTCACTAATTTCTTTTTCTTTTATTAATTTTTTTAGTGAATCATTTGCATCACGCCTGATATTTCGCACCGCTACTTTGGCAGACTCGGCTTCTGTTCGAACGACTTTTATCAGATCTTTTCTTCGCTCCTCGGTCAGTGTCGGCATAGGGACACGAATAAGATCACCAGATGTTGCGGGATTTAAACCAAGATCACTATCGCGAATCGCTTTTTCGATTTTACCAACCATACTCTTTTCATAAGGCTGCACATTGATTGTCTTTGCATCGCCAAGGTTAACCCCTGCTACCTGATTAATAGGCACCATAGAGCCATAATAATCAATCACGATATGATCCAGAAGTCCGGTATGCGCTCTACCTGTTCTAACTTTTGCAAGGTCAGACTTAAAAGAGTCTAAAGATTTTTGCATCTTTTCACTTACATTTACTTTAATTGCTTCAGTCATGAGCGTCCTCTTTAATCAATGTATATTCGGCATCACAAGCGTGCCTTCATTTTGTCCTAGTAAAATATTTTTCAGCGCACCCGATTTAAATATATTAAATACTGCGATAGGCAATTGTTGGTCTCGACAGAGAGTGAGCGCAGTCGCATCCATAACTTTTAAATCTTTTTGAATAGCTTCATCAAAACTAACTACTTCATAACGCTTTGCTTTTGGATTTTTTTTAGGGTCTTCTGAATAAATGCCATCAACTTTTGTCGCTTTAATCATAATGTCGGCATTCATTTCAACACCACGCAATGCTGCGGCTGTATCAGTTGTAAAGAAGGGATTGCCGGTGCCTGCAGCAAATATAACTACCTTACCCTCTTCAAGATAGCGCATAGCCTTACCTCGAATGTAAGGCTCTACTACTTGTTCTATATTAAGCGCAGATTGAACGCGGGCTACGATTCCTGCATGCTTCATAGCATCTTGAAGCGCCAAAGCATTCATGACGGTAGCCATCATACCCATATAATCTGCAGTGGCTCTATCCATGCCAGCTGCACCTAAAGCCACACCTCTAAAAATATTGCCGCCGCCAATAACAATGCCCATTTGAATTTTTAAATCGAGCGCTTCTTTGATCTCA
>Ga0304729_1001170_pt1 | contig 17785 bp, 38 predicted proteins | sample C_131016_MF_Meta_FD_190475 | JGI IMG/M metagenome (GOLD analysis project Ga0304729, IMG submission 190475) | Freshwater microbial communities from Lake Croche, Canada to study carbon cycling - C_131016_MF_MetaG (v2) (version 2) | ecosystem: Environmental > Aquatic > Freshwater > Lake | place... | reverse complement strand
CAGCGTGGGGGCAATAATGGTTGATCCTATGGTTTCTACTCAAGTTGTTTTTGATGCTAAAGCCACTTTGAAGGCTTTGAGGGAACTTAACCCTGGTCTCCGTAAAGAGATGCTTCGTGAATTGAAGCGTGAAGCACAACCTATGGTTACAAGCATGCAAAATCGTATTAAAAGTTTAACTCCTCCTGTTGGATCGTTGAATACTAGCGGTCGTTTAGCTTGGAATAATGGCACATATAAAGGTAATCAAATTAAGCCTGAAAATGTGATTGCTAAATTAACTCCTGGGCGTTCTTTACATTCGGTTACATCTTCGTTGTTTGGTATTTGGGTTCGTAATCCTATGGCTGCCATTCTTGGTGTTATTGGTAAAGGAACTATGACTCCTCAATATTCTGAAACTAAAGAGTATAAATGGCGTGGCACTACTCGTTCACATAAAAATAATGGGCAAGGTGTTGAGGTGCTTTATTTTGCTCGTAGACATAGTGAAGAAAATTGGTTTTACAAGGAAGCCGAAAAATCTTTGCCGCTTGTTGAGAAGCAAGTAAAATTAGTGTGGGAAGAATATTCCAAAAAAGTTTCTCGAAAGTTGAATTGACCTCATGGCTCTTATACAAAATATTATCTCTAAGTTTGATGATTCGGGTATTCGTAAGGCGAAACATAGTTTTGGTGGATTGAAGTCTGCTCTTGGTGCTATTGGTATTGGTTATGGTTTAAAAGAGGTCGCTGATTTGTTGTTGGAGTCAGCTAAGGCTGCTTCTGTTGATGCTGTATCTATCAAATTGATGAATAGTCAGTTGTCGAGGAATGCTGGTGCAACTAAGGCTTCGTTAACTCAGAATGACAAGTTTATTGAGTCTTTATCTTTACAAACAGGTATTGTGAAGCATGACCTTAGACCTGTTATGTCTAAGTTTGCCAATGTGACTCATAATGTTGGTAAAGCTCAAAAACTTTTGAAGATTCAATTGGATGTAACTGCTGGTTCTGGAAAATCTGGAACTAAAGTTGCTAATGCGTTGGCTAAAGCTTATGCAGGTAACACTAAGTCTTTGATGAGTATGTTCCCTGAATTGAAAAACGCTAAAACTGCTGTTGCAGATGTGGCGAAAGAGTTTTCGGGTGCTGCGGTGGAGAGTGCTGATCCGTTCAAAAAGTTTAATAACAGCATGGATATTTTGAAAGAGAAGTTAGGTAATGCTGTTTTGCCTATAATTGCTAATTTTGCTACTGAATTGACTAAGCCTGGTGGAATTGTTGAACAGGTTGGCAAGTTTTTTGATAGTTTATCTAATCCTAAAACTCAAGTTGGTCAAGCTTTTGTTTATTTAAAAGATTCAGTTGTCTTATTAGGTCAAGATATAGGTGCTTTATTTGCGCTGATGGATCCAAAGAATGAAAATAACTCTTTGAACGGATTTGCTGCTACTTTAAAGTTTATTGCTGATTCCATTGGAACTGCTGCGGATGCTGCAACTGTTTTTGCTGGTATTATGACTGCAATCGGTAAAGGTGACTTTAGTAAGGCTATTGAGCTTAGCACTGCCGACATTGGTTTGGGTGCAGCAGCAATAAGAGATAATTTATCGGTTGCTGATGAGATGGCAAAAATTAACGCAAATACACAAAAAAAGGGTAAAGGAACTGTTTTTGTTTCACCGCAGGAAGGTGCTAATGATGTTATTTTTGGTGGAGGGAAATCAAAGTCATCTATTTTTGGTCCTCAAAATGTTCCTGATCCTAAAAATCCTTTTCCTAATACAAATGTAAATATTCATGTTCATTCTGCTGACCCTAAAGCTGTGGTTGATGCTGTCAGTAAATATGTGAAAACTAACGGTAAAGTGCCTAGCAGTTGGAATCTAGTTACAGGGAATCATTGATGGCTAACACTACTCAAAAGGTTGAATTAGGTTTTGGGCCAGGTTCTTCTTGGGTTGATGTTACTTCTTATGCAGGTAACATTTCAATAAATAGGGGAACAACTAGAGTTGCTGATGATTATCAGGCTGGACAACTTTCAATTACTTTTACTAACAATGATCGCACTTTTGACCCTTTGAATACTAGCTCTATTCTTTATAATTCTGGGTCTGGCTATACTATGGTGCAACCTGGGGGCAGGGTTAGAATAACAACTAATTCAATTGTCCGGTTTTATGGTTATGTTCAAGATTGGTCTTTCACTTACGATAATGCAGGTTTTGATGGTAATGCTACTTTAACTGCAGGCGATCTAATGTATTACATGTCTCGCATCAATTTTACTGGTGGAACACAATCTACAGGTGATTTTAGTGGTGAACGCATTTCCAATATTCTTTACAACAATAATTTGGTTACAACTGGAACTTCAGGTAGGGCAAATAAAAGTATTTTGGGTTCAGATGTTCAAGATGCTGGCGATAATGTTTTAAGTTATTTACAGCAGGTCGCTAGGAGTGAACCTGGGGATTTGTTTGCTTCCGCTTCTTCTAGTGCAACAATGGTTTTTAAAGATAGAACTTTTACTGATTACACTTGGCGGATTTCTTCTCGCCAAAATGTTATTCCTTATCCTGCTATTGCAACTGTTGGAACTAGCGTGGCTATTGTTGGAGTGCTTAATGGATGGACTAACTATATCAAGGGAACTGCTACACCTTACATTTATGGTCATATTACTTCAAGGGCTTCGGCTTCTGTCGCAAACATTGATACTGAAATTAGTTATGCGGAAGTAAACAGTGCTAAATATAATCCTTTGTTATCTAACCCTAATTATGTTGTTTCCTTTTGGGCTAAGGGTTCAGGAGTTACAGGTTCAGGAATAACTCTTTACGCCACTTTATTGAATTCGGCAGGACAGTCTATTGGTTCACCTGCTTCAACAACAGTAATAAATGCTTCAGGAATAACTCGATGGACTCAAGTTATTGGGACAGCTACAACTGGATCTGATACTGTCGCTGGTATTAGCATTTTGGTTACTTCTGCTGGAACAACTTCGCTTTATGGTTTTGAAACTGATGCTTGGCAAGTGGAAACTACTTCAACTTATGATTCAACTTATTTTGACGGATCGTATAGACCGCTTGTTTCAAATTATACTGTGAAGCGTGAAGTTGCTTGGTTGGGAACGCCTTATCAATCTTCTTCAGTTATGGGAATAAATACTGCTTCTTCTACGCCAACCCCTTCAACCTATTTAACTTTTGCTGATAACAATTCGCAAGGAACTGCTTTTGGCAATGGAACTGCAATTCCTTTTGTAGAAATTGCGTTAGCTAATTCTGGTTTGAATCTTTACAATCAAGTTTTAATTGGCGGTGTGAACGCTACTGCTACTGTTACTGATGCTGCTGGAACTGGATTGTATGGTTTGCGATCTTATTATCAAACCGATAATTTGACTACTTCGTTAACTAGGCCAACTGAGGTTGCTTCAGATTTGCTTGGTTATTGGCGTTTACCTGAATATAGGGCAGATAGTTTTGTTGTTGCTTTAGAATCTTTGACTTTAGCACAACAGAATTTAGTTTTAGGGTTAGAACTTAGAGATGTGATTAGGCTTTGTTTTCAACCTTCTGCACAAGGTTCGGTTGTTGATAAGTATTATCAAATTTGGGCTATAAATAGTGAAGTTGGAATTGAAACAGATCGTATTACTTTTACTGTTGCAAGTTTAACAAATGTTCCTATGCGCCTTGATTCAACTTTGACTAACAAACTAAACACTTCTATTTTGGGCTAGTAGAATAAGGATATTATGGCTTTCAAAACTTGGACTATCGGTGATGTTTTAACTGCTTCAGATATGAACAGTTATGTTGCTTATCAAACTGTTTCTATCTATGGATCTAGTGCTATTCGGGGGACTGGTATTCCTTCAGGAACTGCTGGACAACCTTCTTACCTAACTGATTCTAAGCGTGTTGAAACTTATGATGGAACTAACTGGCAACCTCTTCCTGCTGCCATCGCAACTTTTACCGCAACCCAGTCAGGTGCTTTGGCAGTCAATACTGGGGCTACTGTCGCAGTTGTTTTTCCTACAAGTAGATTTGCTGTTGCTCCTATTGTGACTGTGAACACTAACTCAACTGTCTTAACTGCTTATGTTTCTGCTGTTACCGCTGGAACTGTAACCGTTGGCGTTTTCAATAATGGTGCGACTTCCTCTGGTGCGACAACAACAATTTATGGTATTGCTGTTGCTATGGCTTATGGAACTGCTGCAGGATAAGGGTAATTATGTTGAGCTGTAAGACTGTTGGTTGTGAAATGGGTGATGAACAACATTATCCGCATCCTGATGGCATTCCGGTTATTTGTGGTTGCTGTGGTGTTGAAATGTCGGTGATTGAATCCTAATGAGTGAGTCAAAACCAACTAATCAGTCTTTGTTGTTACAGATTGTTCGGGACATCGAGATTCTAAAAGCGAATAGCATACAGATTTTGCAATCTTCACAAGATCATGAGACACGCATTAGAGAACTAGAAAAAAATGTAAATAGGAACGCTTGGATTCCTTCAGTTATTACAGCTGTTTTAACTTCTTGTATTGTTTATTTTATTTCTAAAGGTTTTGGGGCATAACTTCTCTGTTGTAAAATTGGGTTATGACTAAATATATTGAACCGTTTGCAGCTAAACTTCGTGGGGATGAGTTTGGGAATCTAGCTCCGTATCGTAATGGCCGACCACATAGAGGTCAAGACTGGCATCCTGCTGAAAAGTCTCCTATCCATGCGATTGTTGATGGCACTGTTTTTGTTTCTGAATGGACTGATGTTTTAGGTCACATTATTATTCAGTCTGCTGCTGATGGTTATTGGGTTTTGTATGCTCACTTAGCTGAAGTTAGTCCGTTGAAAAAGGGTGACAAGGTTAAGGCTGGGGAAATTGTTATTGGTTTGGTTGGTGGAGGTAAGAATACTCCTAGCGGTTCGGCTTCAACTGGGGCACACTTGCATTTGTCTATTGGTAAAGCAAATAAAGCCTGGTCTAACCCGAATATTCATTTGTGTGCTTATGACCAACTTGTTGATCCGTTGAAACATATTCTTGAAAATAAGGCGTAAAAGATGAAGTTTTTTAAGGATAGAAGTGGTGAGATTATTCAAGTTTTGGCTGCGTTGTTGTGGCGTGGCTTTGGTATCTTTTTGTTTATTCTTGGTGGCTCTATGGGTGTGGGTGCTGCTATCACAGGGTCTTGGGTTACCGGTGTATTAGTTTCCTTTGGAACTTTAATGATTGGTGTTGTAGGGTCTATTGGTTATGCGATAGCCACAACTGGCAAGGTTACTCCTGCTGATGTGTCTAGGTCTGCGAATGATGCTATAAAAAAGGCTCAAGAGGATTCAGCTAAAAAGGCATGAAACTAAAGTTTTTGGGGGCAGTATTCCTAACTCTAGTTTTCGTGTTTTGGCCTTTGACTGTTGCTCAGGCTGATTCTCCTGGTCTTACTGTTGAGGTTTACACTTATGATCCGTCAGCATTGCCTGACCGAGTGCCTTATACCTTGTGCGAGACTGATACTGTTTGGACTTCTGCTGCAAACATAAACACCGATTTTGATGCCGAGTTTGGTGGAATTGTTGGTGGTTGTCAGAGCGATTTTGTGTTGATTCATTACAGCGGGTTTATTACTGCTCCTGTTTCGGCTGATGTTGTTTTTCAATCGTGGGCTGATGATGGTTTTTGGTTGGCTCTTGATGGTGTGCCTGTTATAGATAACTGGACTCTCAAAGGTTGTTCAGGTGGGCAGGGTGTGTTCCCTATGTCTGCTAATCAAAGCTACAAATTGGATGCTTGGTTTTATGAGTATGGTGGTGGGGCTTGTAATCATTTGTTTTGGGATTTAAATAATGGTTTGGGTATGAATGTTGTTCCAGATTCTGCTTATACAACTGTGCCTGTTGTTCCTGTTGATCCGCCTGTTGTTCCACCGACTCAAGTTTTGAATGCTCCTGTTATTAAGTCTTATGTTGTTGATGGCACTAGCGTGACTGTGAATTGGGATGTTCCGGTTGATGGAACTGTGCCTTTAGAGCATTACACGCTGATGTGGACTTATGGAGATAATGCTGGTTGGGGTGTTGGCACGACTGATTCTAGTTTTTATGTTTCGGATTTGCCTGAAAATACTGAAGTAAAGTTTTGGCTTAGATCTGATAATGATTCACTTGGGGTTTATTCGCCTTTTGGTGATGCTGTAACTGTTTTGACTGATAGTGCTCCTGTTGTTCTTCCACCTGTCGTTGACCCTCCTGTTGTTGACCCTCCTGTTGTTGTTCCTCCTGTTGTTGTTCCTCCTGTTGTGATTCCTGACCCTCCTGTTGTGCCTGACCCGCCTTATGTTCCTGCACCAATTCCACCGACACCTAACGAAACTTTGACTGATTTGATTTTGGTTGCTCCAACAGATTTGACTGATGTTCAAGTTGCTGAATTGCAACAAGTTGCTTATCAAGTTTTAGATTCTGCACCTGAAAACTCTGTTGAGTATGCTCAAGCGTTGGATGCTTTATATGTTGCAGCTCAGGCAGATGACATTGTGGTTGATGAGTCTATTGCTTCGATACCTGGTGTTGGTGCTGTTGCTGTCGGTTTGACTAACGCTATCAACTTGCTTGGTAATATTGGTAGTGACATGTCGCCTGCTCATAGAGCTACTGCTAAAAAAGAGGTTGTTGCAGCGGTTGTTGTAACACAAATTGCGGTTGGTGCTTCAGGTATGGCAACTCAAGCGAGTATTGCTTCTAGTGGTGGAGCGGTTAGGAAAAGAGATTAATGAAAAACTTTTTTAGTGATCTGTTAGGTCAGCTTTGGACTTTATTGGGTATGTTTGTTGCTTGGATTGTTTTAGAGGGTTCGGCTAAGACCATTGTTGGTTGGTGTATTTTGGTTAGTCTCGTAATTTGGGTCGTCACTTATGCAGTCAGAAAAAACGATTAGAGCCTTTTAGTTTCAAAAGTCGTATAGATACTCGTAAAACATGCTTGGAACGCTCTACGGGGCGTTTTTAGGCTTTTTTGACCTATATTTGTTTGTCTCGCCTAAGTTGTATACGCTGTTTTGGGGTTGTGCCACCAAAAATACCGTAATCTTCATAAAAACCAACTTTTAGACATAAAGCCATTACAGGGCATTTGAGACAGATTTCTCGTGCTGTCTCCTCCATCTCTCTGACAAGCCTGTATGCAGATTTGATTGTGCCTTGAGTTGAAAAGATGTCTTCAGGAAAAAAGATGTCCGGCACCTTTTCACATTCGACACCATTATTGTTTTCGATAGCTTCAAATAGGGCTAAAGTATCTTGGCTTAGGTTCATGTCAGTGGGCATGAATAAAGTGTAGTCATGGAAAACGAAAAAAATGTGCTTTTAGATGTTGTTGTCAGTAATGCTGTTTCGCTTGGTAAGTTTGTTTCTGGATCACCTGAATGGCATGAACTGCGTAATCAGCCAGGTGTTATTTCTGGCTCTGAGATGGGTGCTGTTTTGAGCCTGTCCCCTTGGAAGTCTGCCTATACTTTGTGGGCTGAAAAGTGTGGCCTTGTTGAGTTAGAGGATTTTGACTTTAAACGGAATGTTGCTATGCGTGTCGGTCAGCTTGTTGAACCAGCAATTTTTCAGTTATTTGTTGAACAGCATCCTAATTTTGTTTTGAGGACTGTCGGCACTTTTGCTCACAAAAATTATTCGTGGGTTCACGCTAACCCTGATGGTTTAGGTGTAGATGAGAATGGTGTGCCTTTTATTTTGGAGATTAAACATTCGGCTCAATATTGGGATGGTGTGCCTGAACATTACAAAGCTCAGGTGTATTGGTATATGTTTGTTTTTGGTGTTCGTAAAGCAATTTTTGCTGTTTTAAATGCTGGTCGATATAAAGAGTTTGAGATTGTTTGGGATGATTTTACTTGGAGCGTCATTTGGCAGCGTGCTGAACAGTTCCGTCAAAGCGTATTAGATCATGTTGCACCTGAATGGGATGGTAGTGATTCAACTTTTGAAACTGTGCGTGCCATGTCTCCTGACATTGAATCTCGTAATGAAGAATTAGGGCAGATTGGTATTGAGTTGTGGAAGGCTCATGTTGCTGCTAAAGATGCTGAAACAGAATTGCAAAAAATAAAAGCAATAACAATAGATGCTCTGAATGGAGCTAAGAATGGCACTATTGATGGAGTGATTGTATGCACTTTATCTCAGCGTGGTGCCGGTAAACCATATTTAACGATTAAGGAAAAATAAACATGCCAAAACTAAAAGACATAACTGGATTAAAAGTCGGTGACAAGGTTGCAATAGTAATCAACAACACTCCAGGCAAGAATACCGAGATTGCTGGAATCCTTACAGGGATCAACAATTGGAGTGATGACAAGGTTGCTTTGCAGATTCGTGATTTACCTTTTTGGATTTACCTTGAGGATAACTATGTTGTGACTTGGGTAACACGCTAATGGCCGCCTTTAATCCTGCCGACTATGAAACGGTTGCTGAGCGTATCAAACGCTTTTATGTTGATTGGCCTGATGCAAGAATTACGACCCGAAACTTGACTCAGCAACATGACAGAGCGATTTCCACTTGGGTTGTGCAAGCGTATGTTTATCTGAATGCCAAAGAGCAGTTAGAGAACTGTCCTAAGGCAACTGGTTTGGCTTTTGAAATTGATGGCACTGGTATGGCCAATAAGACTTCTGCTTTAGAGAATGCTGAGACTTCTGCTATCGGTAGAGCATTAGCATCAGCAGGGTATTCTGGTGATAAGCGTGCCAGTCGTGAGGAGATGAATAAAGTGAATCGTGGTGTAACACCTTCTCGTAACTGGAATGCTGCTTTAGATAACATTGATGATTTAGAGGGACTGCGTAGCCTTTATTTAGAAGCAACACAAGCTAAAGCCAACAAACAGATTTTAGATCAGATTAAGGCTAAGGCAGATGGACTCTCTGGAGATAATTCAAAACATTAGTATTTTGAATGCTCACGCTATGGAGATTGATGAGCTTGCTTTAGAGTTGTCGGAGCATCCTGTTGAGCGTGGTCAGGCGTTGCTTGAGGTTGCTCGTATCGATAAAAAAATTATTCTTTTGGAAAAGAGCCTCCAAAACTAACTTTTAGTGCTATCTTGTTTTGTTATGAAGGTAACTAAAGTTTGTCAGTGTCGTGAATGTGCTTTGGGGATGACTTTTTGTCCTCAGTGTGGCCGTGATGTTTGTAATCGTCTTATCGCCAAAAGGCTGTCTCGTAAACATGAGAAGCCAACTCATTGTGTTGATTGTTTGCGTAAACCTGCTTTGACTATTGAATACGATCATCCTGTTTTAGGTAAAACTCGGTGTGTTCCGTGGGTTGGTGAGATTGATGCTGACTGTTATCCTGTCGATGATTTGGGTGAGCTGTATCGGCCTGGTATAAGGATTTGTGGGCATAACGATTGTGTGTCGTTGCAGCATATTGTTTTGGTTAAAGAGAATGCTCCCCTAGTTATGGGTGGACTAGAGGAGCAACCAACCGAGAAGGTTTAGCGGTTAGGTAAATAAAGTTTAGCACTGTAAACGAGACAAAGAAGGTAGATACATGCAGGATGTGTTTTATGGGTATAAGATAAATGCGAGGCCAGATGATTTAGCATCTGACCCCGCGAAACCGATAACATCACTATCGGCTATTTCATTCTATCTAATGATTAGCCGCATTAAGGCTAAGAATGAATAAACCGGCGAACAGTTTTGAAGCTGTTAAATTAGTCCTGGATAAAGCACCTAAAGATTTGACTCATGTTCAGAGACTTGTGTTGATCCAGATTGCTCACCATTACCCAACTCCTCACCTAAGTCAAAAAACTCTTGCAGCCGAGATTGGCATCAAAAGAGTAGATACCGTTTACAAGGCCATCAAGGTTTTAGTGAAGCGTGGATGTTTGATTGTCGAGCGACAAGGGCAGATGAAAGCCAATAAATATCTCTTGAATTACGGTTCTACCGATACCGTTCAAACAGGGGTCTTGAATACACGCGAAACAGGGGTCTTGACTACACGCCAAACAGGTAATCACGATACACGCCAAACCGTGCTTAAACAAACAAATATTAAAAAAGAAAACAAAGAAGCTTTTTTTAGTTTTTTGGAAAGTTTCCCTAATTCGACTGTTGATGTGGATAAGGTCTTTAGGGCATGGTCGAGGGCTCTCCAAAAAAACGCTAGCGAGGAATTGCTCATTACCGCTTCGCGGACTAATAGGGAAGCATTGGAGCCTGATGCGTGGTTGAACTTTGAGAAGTGGAAGGGTTTTAAACCTGAAGTTGATGAGATTGCTGAATTACGAAAGAGAAGTATCTGATGCCTGAGATGACACCGGAAGAATACGAAAAGTTTGTGCAACCGTTGAATGATTTGAATGAAACTCAGGTTGAGGTGTGGGGTAGGGCTTTTGCTGATGGTAAGGCGATTGTGAATGCTGAGTTGTCGTTGGAGCGTCAGGTGTTGGGGGCGTTTATGTGGTGGCCGAGCTTGATGGATGAGTTTGTCGTTGAGGAACGTTTTTTTGGTGATGCTTTGAATCGTGAGGTGTTTTCTAAGATCGCTGAGGTTTTGTTTGAGGGTGGTGATGGTTCGCCTATTTCTTTGTGTGTTGGTGAGTCTCCTAAGTTTGTGGAGCGGGTGTATGACTGTTTTCAGGATGTTTTTGCTTCTAAGGGGTCGTTTGGTTTTTATTTGGAGTTGTTGAAAAAGTCTTGGGCTAGTCGTGAGAATATTTTGCAAGCTCAGATTATTTTGAGTGATCCTGATAGGGCTTTGGAGGCGTTGCAGGTTATGTCCGATGTTGCTTCGGTGACTGGTGGTGTTGATGCTTTGAACACTGTCCAGGAGGATTTTGATGCTCATTTGAAGGTTCGTGAGGATGGTGTTGCTTTGATTTCTTCTGGTGAGCCTGCGATTGATAAGTTGTTGGGTGGTGGTTGGAGGTCTGGTATTTATGGTGTTGCTGGTCGGCCTAAGCAGGGTAAGTCGATGGTGATGTTGCATTTTGCTCGTAAGTTGGCTGAGCAGGGTCGTAAGGTGTTGTTTGTTTCGTATGAGATGGATTCTCATCAGGTTTATGACCGGTTGTTGGCTTCTACTGTTTTGGTTGATTCTAATTTGTTGGCTAAGAATGCTCTTGATTTTGAGATGTCGGAGGGTGTTTGGGCTCGAGATAAGGTGAAGCATGCTAAGAGTTTGTTGCCTGCTGGTTTGGTTGTTGTAAGTCCTGTTGATCGTGATGTTGCTGATTTGTATCGTCTTATTCAGCGAACTAAAAATAAGTTGGGTGGCTTGGATGCTGTGTTTGTTGATTATGCTCAGATTATGACTTTGCCGAAACATAAGGGCACTGAAGCTGAGATGCATGCTGCTTTGTCTAGTCGTTTACAGCAGATGACTATGAAACTTAATTTGCCTGTTATTACTGGTTTGCAGTTGCGTAAGCCTGATGGGTTGAATGATAAGAAGGCTCCTGGCACTAACGATATTGCGGGTAGCGATAAGTATGCTAGGGATGTGGTTGGTATTTTATATATTATTCGCTCTCATATGGAGGGTGATGACCCTTATGGTATTGGTTCTGAGATGTTGTTGAAGTTGGGGACTTCTAGGTTTACTTCTGATGGTTCGGCTCGTTTTATTGCTGAGGATAGGTTCTCTCGGATTGTTCATAAGGAATGGCGTTGATGGCTGTTCATAAGACTGTTTGTAGGCATTGTGGTTTTGTGTGGAGTGTTGCAGCTGAGTTTAAGGATAGATCTGATTTGTTGTGTAAGTCGTGTAGGGCTAAGCCTGCGAGGGTTATTCAGTATGGTGGTTTGCGGTGTGAACCTCATTCTGGGAGGTTTGACCAGGAGGATAATCCGATTGATGATGAGGGTAATTTGATTTTTGTGGGTGTCAGGGTTTGTGGGCATAAGGATTGTGTTAATGTCAAACATGTCAGAGGATAGTGTTAGAGTGTTTGAATACTGTTCGTTTATTGAAGGAGTTTATTATGGCAGTTGTTAAAGTTACTGGTGTTGTTGGTAAGGTCTTTGGTGCAAGCTCTCAAGGTTTGTCTCTCAAAGAGGAGTTTGTTGGTCAGACTGGGGAGAAGTTTTCCCGTAATTGGAGTGTTTGGTTTGCTACCGGTCATGGTTTGACTGAAGGCACGGAAGTTACTGTGTTTGGTCAGTTGTCTTACAAGATTGAAGAGTATGTTGGCAGTAATGGTCAGCCTGGTAAGAAGGTTGCTATTGCGATCAATAATGCTCAGATTGATAAGCCTGTTGTTGCAGCGAGTTCTGCACCGTTCTAAATGAAGTCTTGGATTATTGGTTTTCTTTTTGGACTAATTTTCCTTGTTGATAGTTTGGTTACACCTGAACCTCTATCGCTCCTAAATGGGGCGGTAGGGGTTTTTGTTTGGTTTGTTGTTTTAGTGAACTTTTATGGCAAGAAAAAACTTTAGTTTTACTGTGTGGGAGAGGCCTGCTCCTCAAGGATCTAAAAAGTATGTGGGGACTCGTAGGACTGCTTCTGGGGCGAACATTCCGTTGATTGTTGAATCGAGTGCATTTTTACCTGCTTGGAGGAAGGCGATAAAGGATGCGGTTGTGCAGGGGTTGTTGGATTCGGGTGATGATTCTAAGTTTGAGGGGGCTGTCAAGGTTGATGTGACTTTTTATTTGACTAAACCTAAGACTGTGCGAACTGAATACCCTATTAAACCTCCCGACATCGATAAGGTGTGTCGGTCGTTGTTGGATGGTATTGGTTCTGGGGGTGTTTGGGGTGATGATGCTCAGGTTGTTGATTTGGTAGCTCGTAAGCGTTGGGCTAAGGGTGAACCTGGTGCAGCAGTGACCATCACTTCTGTAACCTAATTGTTATCTAATTTGTTGCAATAAAATTGTTGTTTTGGGGGTTTTAGGCGTATTCTTTTCTTGTAGGCAGATAAAGCCGAATAAACGAGAAGGAAACAAAATGAACACTTACAAGACAATTCCAAATGCTCAGGTTGGCGACAAGTTCAACTACACGGGCGATTCAATTATGACTATTGAGTCAATTACTCCGGTTTATGGCAATCAATTTTTAGTCGCTTGTCGTGACCAGCAAAATGGTTTTCACGAGTTTCGTGCAGATCACCAGTCACTAATCCAGATCGTTGAGGTGATTGCATAATGTTTGAAAGTGTTGAAACTATTGAAGCGTTTTCAAAGTCTTGTCAGGCGTATCGTGCTTGGTTAGATTGTGGTAAAGATTTGGTGAATCATGCTGATCTGTTTGATGTTTACGATAAGTCGGTTGATGATTTTGCTCATAGCTTGTATCCAACTTTTAGTCCTAATACTCGGCAACAGCGTGATAAAGCGTTTTTTGCTGTTTGGAATGCTGTAACTAAGGGAGGGCTGGTCAAGTGAAAGCGTTACTAATTTTGTTGGCCATGTTTGTTGGTGTGCAACTTTTGATTGGATTGCTTGGGGTGACTGGTGTTAGTGCGGTTGCTTTAGGTTTTTTGATTGTTTGTGTTGGTTTGTTGTTTAGATTATTTTGGAGGGCATGATGTCGGGTAAACATTCTGAAGGTTCAATAAGTTTTGTTGTTGCAGTTAGGTTGTGGTTGTGGACTTACATTAGTTCATGGCTGATTAAGTTGGCTAATGGAGCTGAGAGGCGTTGGCGTTTTGCTTTATATGAAAAAACTGGTGTTTGGAGTAAAACATTTTCGGAAACTATTGACAAGTTGGAGGGTAAATAATGTGCCAGGTAAATAATTTTAATGTGGATCATGAGCGTAATGTGAAGGCTTGTAATTGCTGTAAAAATAAAGAGTCGGCTGCTGCGGTGTCGGCTACTTTGGTTGAGCGTGAGCGTATTGTTGCTTTGCTAAAAGAACAGGGTGTTATTCGTGATTGTGGGGCAACCGGTAAACCTATCTTTATTCACTGCAACTCTATGGAAGTGCTTTACCTAAAAGACCTTGAAGCTAATACTTCTGAGCCTGTTGTTATGACTACTAATCACAGTTTGGATTGCAGTGACCCGACATGTATTGAATGTGAGGATGTTTGTGAATACTGTGATGGTTCTGGTATGGCTGAGGTTCAGGTTGCTGTTGATGCATTTAAAAAAGTGCCTTGTCAAGAATGTAACTTGGAGGAAGCGTAATGACTGACCAGGCTGAGAATGTTCGTAACTATTACAGGAGACAGGGTGTGAAGTTTGAGCGGAACAGGATTTTGACTCAAATAGAGTTGTTGATTTGTTTTGAGTTTAAAGATGGTAGGCAGTGTAAACATCAAGTTTGTAGATCGTTAGACATTTTGAAGGGTCATATTGATTCTGTGAGTTTGTTTGAGTCGGCTGCTAATTCTGTGCCAGGTAAGGATGCTAGTGAAGTCTAAACATCCGGTTATGGCTTATGTTCAGAAGGCTGTCAAAAAGTCTGAGTTTCATAGTGTTCAACATTTGTGTAAGCGTAATAGCATGAATTACGATAATGTGAGCCATTATTTGCGGTCTGAATACAAGTTTAATTTACATACTTTTATTGCTTTGGTCGAGTTGTTGGAGCTTGATTTGTTTGAGTTTTATGCGTTGATCTATAACACTGAAAAAGATAAGGGAATGTTGTGAACGATAAAAAGTTTGTTTGTCTAACTATTGCAGTTTTTTTAGGGCTGTTGTTTACTTGGTGGATTTTGAGTCAGCCTTCGCCTTGTAAGTTGATTCAATATCAAGATTTATCTGGCACACATGATAGTTGGGATTGTTCTCATGCTTGAGGTTGTGTTGTATGTTTTGTTAGGTTTTGTGTGTTTGTTTGTTTGTTTAGCTATGTTGGCTATTTTCATTGGGTATGTAACTCAAGTAGCCTATTTAGATGATTGGAGTGAGTTAGATGATTAGGTTTGGTAAGTTTTGTGTGATATCTCAGCGTGAGTTAACTGCTGAGTGGGGTCAGGGCTATGATGTGGGGCAGAAGGCTGCTCGTAAACATGTTGAGTCTATGATTCATGCTGAAATAAAGTTTTTGCAAAAGAATGTTTTGCCGGCAACTGTAAAAGAGACTCGTGCAAGTATTTTGGAGTTAAAGTTTATTTTAGGTAAGTTGAAGTCTAATGTCTGATAAGAATGCTGTTATTGATGAAGCTGCGATCTTGTTGTTTGACCCTAATCTTGTTTGGTCTAAAGATTTAGATGACATTAAGGATTCGTTGGCTGCTTTGTTGGTTAGTTGTCGAGGTTTTGATAACACTGTGATTCAACTGTTGGCATACAATTTGGCTGAAAAGATTATTGGTCAAGATAAAACTCAAGTTTTTAGCAAAATTGAAACTCGTGCTTGAAGATTTAGAGTTACCTAAAAAGTTGTGGTCTTGTAGGGTTCGGACTGTGAAAACAGATATGACACCTAAAGATTCAGAGATTTTAGAGCTTGCTGTAATGAACTTGGAATGGCCTGTAAGAACTTTGAGCCATGAACTGAAAAAACGGGGGATTGAACTCTCGGATTCAAGTATTAAGAATCATAGAGAGAAGCGTTGCTCATGTTGGAAGATTTAACTAACCCTGCACCTAAGATTATTTATCCTGAAGGCTGGTCTCCGTCAGTTCAATTTGATGGGCAGGGCGGTGAGGCAGTGTTGCCTGGTGTTCCTGATGGTCAAGCTACTGACATAGATGGCTTTTTGGTTGAGGCAGGTATTGACCCTAAACAGATTGAGATTGTTGGGGAACCTCGGATTAGTCGTTGGCAGGTTGCTCGACCTTTTCCGTTAGAGCCTATGTGGATGACTTCGGTTCGTATTCGTTGGAGGAGAATAAACCCTGAACTCAATTTGCCTTTACTTTATGCGAGAGCCAAAAAAACTAAACCTCCTGTTGTCAAACCTGTTGCTCCAGGTAAGGCGTTTGTTGTGTTGTGGTCAGATTTACAGGTTGGCAAGGTAGATCATAGGGGCGGTATTGAACAGATGCTTTGGCGTGTCGCTGAAACTAGAGTCAAGCTGCTTGAAAAGATAAAGCAAGTCAAACCTGAAAAGATTGTGTTTTGTGATGTTGGTGACATTATCGAAAACTTTGGTAACGCTGCCGACTTACATCAGTTGAATACAAATGATTTGAGTTTGATGCAACAGATTGATTTGGCTACGACTATAACTTGGGAAACTATCAAGGATTTGGCTAAGTATGCTCCAATAACTTATTTGACTGTTGGATCTAATCACTGTCAATTTCGGGTCCATAAACAGCGTGTCGGTAAGGCTACAGATGATTGGGGTGTTCACATTGGTCGAACTATTGCTCGATTGAGCTCGGAAGTTGGGTTGAACATAGAGTTTTTTGAACCTGCTGAGCATGATGAGTCTTTGGCGATAGATGTTTTCGGTGATGGTTTTCATGTGCTTGGTATGGTTCATGGACATCAAGCCAATAACCCTAATGCTGTGCCTGACTGGTGGAGGAAACAATCGTTTGGTAAACAACCGGTTCACGCTGCAACAACTCTAGTTTCAGGGCATTTCCATCATTTGCGTGTCACAGAGTTAGGTTCAACACCTCGAGGAACTTCTCGTTTTTGGGTTCAAGCTGCAACCCTCGATAATGGCTCTAACTGGTGGAGATTAAACTCAGGTGAAGATAGTGCTCCTGGTCTCGTAACATTCGTGTTAGAGCGAGGGTTAGACTTTACAGGAACAGTTTGGAAACTCTGACAAGGGGTTGAGATGGTTTTGACTAGCCTAAAAGCCTGCATTAGGAATAGGTTAGGACTCGGGTTCAATTCCCGACAACTCCACGAAACAAAAACGAGAGAAGGAGAATAATGCCGATTTATCACTATAAATGTTCTAAGTGTGATGCAACTCAAACAGAGACCTTCAGCATAAATGTTGAACTAACTCCACCTAACTGTCCTCAATGTAAAACTGTTATGGATCGTATTTTCAATGTTGCCTCCATTCAGTTCAAAGGTTCTGGTTGGGGTAAGGATAAAAATTGAAGCTAAGAATTGTTTTGACTGCTGTCGCTTTATTGTCTCTAAATGTTGGGGCTAACCATTATCCAGATATTGCTCAAGCCAAACCTAAACATAAAGACTTTAATCATGCGTTGTATCTAAACCATATAAAACATAAATTACAGGTTGGGGTGACTAAGGCTATTGCTCAAGCCAATAAAACTCGTTATGTGTTTTCAGGTGACACGCCTTATGGTTGGGATTGTTCAGGTCTAGTTCGTTGGGTGTATAAACAGTCCGGTATTGTGTTACCTCATTCTGCTAATGCTCAAGGGCATCTCGGAGTGAGAGTGTCTATCCCTAAGCGTGGAGACATAGTTGTATTCGCTTATCCTGGTCGAACTGACTTTAATCATGCTGCCATCTATCTAGGGCAAGGCCTTATCTTGGATGCCAACCGAGGATTCGGTATGACTGTTATAGAGCCTTTGACTAACTTTAAAGGCCAACAAATAAGGTTTGTTAGAGTTTTATGATCCGTGAAACATGCTCTTGTGGAGCTGAGTTTGAGACAGATGACAGAGATGCCATAAGTCTTGTCAAGTCTTGGCGTAGGTCACATAAGCATTCAGATAAGCCTTCAGTGCCACCATCAAGCGATTTGAGTATTCTTAGCGATAATCAGGTTGCATTAGGATTTCAAGTGTCAGATAAACGATTTGAGGATGATGATGAATAAGATAACTGTTTGGATATTTGTAGCCTGTGCTGTTGCCTTTATCACTTGGACTGTTATGTGGGTTACCAT
>Ga0304729_1001169_pt1 | contig 17788 bp, 18 predicted proteins | sample C_131016_MF_Meta_FD_190475 | JGI IMG/M metagenome (GOLD analysis project Ga0304729, IMG submission 190475) | Freshwater microbial communities from Lake Croche, Canada to study carbon cycling - C_131016_MF_MetaG (v2) (version 2) | ecosystem: Environmental > Aquatic > Freshwater > Lake | place... | reverse complement strand
CAGCGTCTTGGCCAGATTCGATTGCCCAGGCCAAGCAGGCATCTTTAACAATGCATCGCTGACAAACCTTTTTTGCTTCTTCAATCTGAGCGATTGCGGGCCCTGTATTTCCGATAGGGAAAAAGAGCTCTGGATCTTCATCTCGGCAAGCCGATTCATGTCGCCAATCCATGGCATCTCCTTCATAACTCAAAAACCGCAGTTCGGGGGATCGAACTATCAGGGTACAAATACTGTGTCAGGCCGACGTCGACCTGCTGCTGCAACGCTGCACCATTGAAAAGCTAGGTAAAAACTGGGTTCAATCAGATTTACAAGTACGCGTCTCTGAGCGAAACGCACACCGTATTCTCCCGTTTATCTACTCGCATAACAAGGGCGAAACGAAAAAGATTCCTCATATTCTCAATAAAACGGTGTGATTTAGTTCTACTTTCAACAAAAGCCTTGATTATTCCTAAGAATCCATAAAATTAAGGGGAGTGCCCTCGGCAGGAATCGAACCTGCGCACCTGCCTCCGGAGGGCAGTGCTCTATCCCCTGAGCTACGAGGGCGCGTTGATTGCACGCCAGTAAGCAACTCTAGACGAAAGTGGCAAGATTACCCTCATGAGCGAATTCCAGACTGACGGCCCAACACATCCGCATGAAACAGCTTATTTTGCAACAGGCTGCTTTTGGGGAGCCGAGCGTCGATTCTGGAATATGCCTGGCGTAATCCAAACTTCTGTTGGTTATATGGGGGGATCCAAGAGTCAGCCAACTTACGAAGAAGTTTGCACTGGCACCACTGGCCATGCAGAAATGGTGAAAGTCGGATTCAATCCACTTGAAATTTCTTACAATCGATTACTTCAGGAATTTTGGACGATGCATGATCCAACCTCACTAAACAAACAAGGTGGAGATATTGGCACGCAATATCGAAGTGCAATTTATACGACTACTCCAGATCAGATGATTGAAGCAGTGAACACTCGCGATATCTATGAATCAGAATTAAGCAAAAGTGACCTCGGGAAAATTTGTACCGAAATCCAAGAGGCAGAAGGCCATCAATATTGGGATGCCGAGGAATATCATCAACGCTATTTGGAGAAGAATCCAAACGGATATGACTGCCACTCTTCAACAGGAGTTGCCTTCCCAGTCTTGAGTAATTAATTCTTTATTTCGTATCTGTTGCCCGCCAGCAGTACCAAGCTACAACGGATTGAAATCCGTCAAAAGCTTCGCCCAAAGGATCTAACTTTTTCGCCTCTATTTCCGTCTTCTTTCCGTGAACCATTTGCCACCCTTTTCGGACTGCCAAGTCGCCGACTGGCCAGACATCTAAGCGGCCAAGATGGAAGATGAGAAACATTTCGACAGTCCAGCGACCTATCCCTGTAATTTTAATCAGTTCTTTGGAAATTTCTTCGTTCGATAATCTGCTCAAGCTTTTGAAATTAATCTGCCCCGAGAGAGATGCTTCGGCTAATTCGGTGATGGCTCGCGTTTTAACATTTGTTAGCCCAGCGCTTCGAAGTTTCTCGTGTGAAAGCCTGCTAAGACTTTCAGGCGTCAATTCTCCCTTTCCAAGCTCTCGTACCCGAGCGGTAATTGTGTCGGCTGCCTTAGTTGAAATGAGTTGCGAGAGAATCGACTCGACAAGCGTTTCAAAGTGCCCATGTTTTGGTCGCTTCTTGCCAATAGTGCATATCGGGGAGTTCTTAATGATTGGTTTGAAAGCGGGGTCTGCCTTAATAATCTTCTTCGTTATCGCAAGCATTTGCGCTTCATTAATAAGGGCCACGCAAGAACTTTAGTGGTGAATCCTCGACCTTGATAGAGTTCTCGCAATGACTACCTCCACCTCAATGAGCACTCATGCATGGGTTCTCACCCTTGCAGGTCTCACACTTGTCTTGGCCTTTGATTTTGCGATGGCGTTCATAAATAGAAACAAGAAGACAACGCTGAGAGCAGCGACTTTTTGGACACTTTTTTATGTTGGCCTTGCAATTGCTTTCGGGCTATATCTTGCGGCCTGGGCTTCAGAAGGAGCGCGAAGTGAATTCTTTGCGGGATGGATTACAGAGTACTCATTATCTTTCGATAACCTTTTTGTATTTATATTGATTCTTGCCAGGCTCCAAGTTCCTAAAGAGAAAGAGGAACTTGTCCTCTATATCGGAATTCTCTCTTCCCTCTTCCTCCGAGGAATTTTTATTGCCGGTGGATCTGCGCTTGTGAATCGATATGCCTGGATTTTCTACTTCTTTGGTTTCTTCCTTATTTACACAGCAGTGCAACTGTTCCGCGAATCTGAATCAGATGAGTGGAAAGAAGGGCGATTAATCTCCCTCATTCGCTCAAAGGGCGCTTCGACATTTGTCTTGGCATTGATAGCGATTTCAACTACAAATGTTCTCTTTGCTTTTGATTCAATTCCTGCAATATTTGGTCTGACAAAGAATCCGTTTATTATCGTGACCGCAAATGTTTTTGCTTTGATGGGACTGCGACAACTTTACTTTCTCATCGGTGGTTTAATGTCAAAACTGATCTATTTGACCGAAGGTCTATCGTTGATACTTGCATTCATAGGAGTGAAATTAGTTCTTGAGGCTGCGGTTAATGGTGGCCACCACAAGGTTTTTGGAGTCCATCTCCCCGAAGTCTCTCTACAGGTCAGCCTCGGATTCATTATTGTTGTTCTAATTACGACTGCAATTGTGAGCCTTGCCTCTTCCAAGCGAGAAGAACGAAATCATTCTTAAGTAGTACGCCTGACAATAAAAGAAGAGCTTTAGGTTGTAAATCACCTAGAAAAAAAAGGCCTCCCGTGAAATACTGACGATATGCAACCGTTGAAGGCACTTCCATTGACAGAACTTCAAAAACGGCTTTCAACAAAATGGCGCGGTTTTCCATCAGATGTACTTCCTCTCCCAGTCGCGGAGATGGACTTTGAGATTGCCGAACCAATTCGAAATCAACTTATTGAGATGCTTAATCGCTCAGATACGGGTTATCTTGGATCTATCCCTGAATTGGGTGTAAATCTGGCTAAATTCATGGGCGATCGCTGGAATTGGAAAGTGGATACAGACCAAGTATTCCCATCCACAGATGTCGGCGTTGGTATGGTGGAAATGGCACGAATGGTTGTGAAGCCAGGTGATCACATTTTGGTTGATTCTCCCGTCTATCATAATTTTGCAAACTGGATAAATGAACTGAAGTGCCACATCGTTGACGCCCCAATGAAAAAGGATGGATTGCACTACACCTTGAATATCCCTTTGATTGAAGCGGGATATAAAAACGGTGTAAAGATTCACTTCCTATGCAATCCTCAAAATCCAACTGGAACTGTTCACACAAAAGCCGAGTTAGCGGAATTGGCAGAATTGGCCAAGAAGTATGGTGTAGTTATTTTTAGCGATGAAATTCATGCTCCACTTACTTATTCGGAAAATGAATTTGTGCCTTTCCTAAACGTCAGCCAGACTGCACGCGAAGTTGGAATAACTGTGACCGCCGCAAGTAAGGCGTGGAATATCGCAGGTCTCAAATGCGCAACCATTATTACGCAACACGAGAAGTGGGCGCAGACTGCGAAGGAAATGCCACCAGCAGTCCATTGGAGAGCATCCTTATTTGGCGCCTTCGCTGCTGCCCGGGCTTATGAGTGCGTGGATTGGTTAGATGCATGTTTAGTGACTCTGGATGAAAATCGAAATTTTCTTAAGACACTATTGAGTGAGCAACTACCTAACGTCGGATATCGAATTCCAAACAATAGTTACCTTGCCTGGTTAGATATGACTGCGCTCAATTTAGGGGAGAACCCTGCAGAGGCCCTGCTTGAAAAAGGCCGAGTGGCATTTAATGCCGGCAGCAGTTTCAGCAGTACGCATTCTCAATTTATACGCCTTAATTTTGCTACCAGCCAAGAAATTCTGACTCAAGCTATTGATCGAATAGTGAAAATCGCTTAAATCCTCACCGCTGGCAAGGGTACGATTCACCGATGAGTACACCAAAAGATTCGCGGCCTCTTAATCCGGCTTCCCTTGTGGTCAGCGCAGGTCGTCCTGCCGTGACTCCGGATGGAGAACTGAATCCATCAATCTCCTTGAACTCAACATTTCATGCACCAAATGCAAGTGGCGCCGGTTATGGCCGCTATGGAAATGAGACGTGGAGTGCGTTGGAAGAAGCTATCTCCGCCCTTGAAGGTGGACGGACATTACTTTTTGGATCAGGTATGGCAGCAATATCAGCTGTGTTTAATATGTTGCCTCATGGAGCAGTAATCACAGCCTCCAAAAATGGTTACAGCGGAACAATGTCGCTGTTAAAAAAGCTGGAGTCTGATGGCAGAGTCGACGTTCGCTATGTCGATGTCTCAAACACTAGCGAAGTTTTGGATTCACTACCCGGAACGGTCTTGCTGTGGCTCGAATCGCCCACAAATCCAGCCCTTGAAGTTGCCGATCTTCCAACAATTATTACCGCCGCGAAGAAATTGAATTGTGGAGTTGGTGTTGATAATACTTTTGCTACAGCGCTTAATCAGCAGCCACTTTCAATGGGCGCGGATATTTCGATGAACTCAGTAACTAAATTTCTTGCAGGACACAGCGATGTGTTGTTGGGTTCTCTCTCAACGAGTGATGGCGCTTTATTTACTCGCCTTGAAGATCAGCGCAAATTGGGTGGTGCAATCGCTGGACCTTTTGAAGCCTGGTTAGCGTTACGCGGAATTCGCACTCTTGCAATTCGCTTAAAGCAATCTCAGGCAAATGCTCTAGAAATTGCGACTCGTTTGAGTAAGCACCCGAAGGTGAGCAAAGTGCGTTACCCAGGGTTGCCTTCAGATCCACACCATGCGACAGCCAAGAAATTCATGAAGGGCTTTGGGGCGGTACTAAGTTTTGAAATTGCGGGAAGCGCTGGCGATGCCGACAAAGTCTGTTCAGCATCCAAACTCATTTCGCAAGCAACTTCACTTGGGGGAGTTGAGTCCCTGTGGGAGCGCCGCCATCGTTGGAGCGCAGAAAGCCCTTCAATTCCGGAAAATTTGATTCGACTTTCAGTTGGGATTGAGGATGTCGAAGACTTGTGGGCAGATATTGACTCCGCCCTCGGGTATTATTGAGCCATGTTGAAAGCTATTCGTCGCCTTTTTGGCCTCTTTGCTCTCATTGCTTTAATTTTTGGCGCGCTTAAGAGTCTTTTTGAGTGGTTAGATCAGAACGAGCATGACAGCAACGAAGTTTTCGAAGACGAAGAGCACGCTCTTTAAGGGCGACTAAGACATTTAATAATGACTGAAAATAATTACATTCCTGGAACTTGCAATATTGGTCCGGCAGAAATACGTCGTCGCAGAATTGTTATGTGGCTCGGCTGCATCCTCTCGGTTGTCACCATTGCAAGTTTTCAACAAAGCCATGCTGCTCGTATCGATCGCATAAGTATCGCGCTACCTGCGTTTGTTTTTGCAATCGGATTTGTTCAATCCCGTAAGAAGTTCTGCCTCGCTTTTGGTTTCATGGGGGCCTTTAACTTTGGCAAGGTTGGGGCAATTACGAAAGTATTAACGCCCGAGCAACGCGCTGAAGATCGCAAGACAGCGCTTTCATTGCTCGGTCAAGCAATATTGCTCACGGCAGTGATTGTTGCCGTCACTATGGCAATGCCAATTAAATAGTTTTTAATCAAAGACTTTTCTTTAAGCAACTTTCTTTTTTAAAAATTTTGTTAAAATCACATGAAGTGTAATTCCAATGGCAATTCCCCAAATTAAATCAATCAGCAAGACGGATATGGCAGTTACAACTAAAACCCCTTCGTTCGGGCCAGTTGTGCGAAGAACTTCGATAAGACGCTTAGGGCTGGCAATGCGAATCGATGTTCCAATCAATACGGCAGCCAAGGTTGCTGTGGGAACGCGCGAGATTACTGAACTCAATGAGGTAATAACCAAGATAAGAAAAAGTGAATGTGTGACGGCGGCAAATCTCGTTCTTGCTCCAGAGCGTACATTCACACTCGTGCGGGCAATCGCGCCAGTCGCAGGAATGCCACCGAGCGCAGACGCAACTATCGTTGCCAAGCCTTGCCCGAGTAATTCACGATTAGGAAGCGTCTTTGTGAGATTACTGTGATGGGCCATTTGATCTGCAACGCGAGCCGAAAGCAAAGATTCAATTCCCGAAAGGGCCGCAATTGAAAAAGCTGCGTAAGCAAAAGCAAATGCGCTCATCCCTTCAAGAGAATATGAGTGCCCGTGAGTGTTCACCAACGCTGGTGGAACATCGCCTACTTTTGCTACGTGAGCACTCCATAGGATTGCAGTCATTACGAAAATTGAGAGAAAGCTTCCTGGAATAAATTTCTTAATTTTCAACTTCTTAAGCACATGAGGAGTCGCAAATTTAATTCCAAGAGTTGCAATCACTATCCCGATGGAGGTCCAATTAAATCCAGCGCTCATTGCGTTCTTCAAAGTCTCCCAAGCAACGGGAATTGTGCGCTCTCCATGGCCTTTGGCGATATCAAGAGCCATCGGCAATTGTTGTAGTCCGATAACCATCGCGATTCCTAGTGTGAAACCTTCCATCACTGACCATGGAACACGATTTATTAGATTTCCGACTCCAAATATTCCAGATAAAACAACGAGGGCGCCGGCTAAAACTCCAAGAGGTACAAGGACGCCGATTCCATACTTAGCAACGATTGGTACGAGCACAACGGTCATCGCGCCAGTGGGACCGCTAACTTGAAGGTGGGAGCCTCCGAAAATAGCAGCTACCAAGCCAGCTAGAACTGCAGTGATGAGCCCAGCCGAAGCGCCGGCTCCCGTCGTAATACCAAATGCGAGTGCGAGGGGTAGAGCGACGATTCCAACAGTAATTCCGGCAACTAGATCACTCCGCCAACTCTTGGAGAGTCCGGAATAATCGGATTTCTTCGGAAACAAATTCTCAGGCAACTTCATGGTTCAGTAACCGTACACCCATGCAGCTTTATTAGTAGATTCCGCCTATGGGAAATTCGCCACAATCTAATTTAAAAGTGGCTCCTCGCACCCTTCATATCGTACTGAATGCTGTTGTAGAAGATTCGCGCGTATTGAAATGTGCATGGTCTCTCGGGAATGCAGGTTGGGATGTTCTTGTTATTGGAGCCGCTTCAACGCAACATATAGATGAAATTGGTATTGGCTATGCCCGCATCAAAAGGTTGCATTTAAAGCCAGTCGTTACGCAACAACAAATGGCGCTGTTTTTGCGTTATATGAGAAAGATTAAACGAAAGATTGAAAATCGAATCATTAAGAAATTGAATCCACCAATTCCTAACTTGCACCGCTCGGTTGCCGCTATTTCACCAGTAGCCCTCGAATTTTTACCCGACGTTATTCATGCCCACGATTACACCGCTCTTCCTATCGCAGGAGCAATAGTTGAAAAATTGCAGAAATCAGGCCACGATTGCAAGCTTGTTTACGATGCTCATGAATATGTTCCTGGAGTTGCACATCTAAATAAGCCACTTCGCCGTGTCTACACAAATAAAGAGCGCTACTTCGCTGCTCGCTCTTCGGCAGTTTTGTCAGTCAGTGAAGGCATGAATGAACTCCTGATTCCTCACTTAGGTATTTCAACAACTCCTGACATCGTTGCAAATGATCCACTTTTTGAGGGCCAACAACCTTCCAAGCGCAATCTTCGCGCTGATTGTGGCATCTCCTCGGATGTTCCTCTATTGGTTTACAGCGGAGCGGTGGCTCCACAACGCGGTGTTGGCGATGCCTTAAACGCTCTTCGAAATATGCCAGGAGTACATCTTGCTCTCATCGCTAATCCCAAGAACGCAACCGTTATTAAATACGTTGAGGATCATCCAGATTTAGAAGACCGTTTCCACGTCTTGCCATATGTTCCCAACGCCGAATTAGTTTCCTATCTTTCAACTGCAGATATTGGGTTGATACCGATTCACCACAAACTTAATCACGAGATTTCCTTAATCACTAAATTCGGTGAATATATGCAAGCACGGCTTCCAATAGTTGTCAGTGATGTTCGTACGATGTCGGCAGAAGTTCGCCGATTAGGTAATGGAGAGGTCTTTATCGCTGCAGATACTGCGGATTTCGCTAGAGCAGTTAACAAAGTACTTAAGAATAAAGCCGTTTACGTCAACGTTTACACACCAGAAGTGTTGAGTGAGCGATCATGGGAACATCAGGCAGAACACTTGGTCGCAATCTATAACAAGATTGCCGATGTCTCACCGACTCCTCGGGCTCACCTGCCCTTCGAAATTAATTAATCGAATTTAACGCGCGGGAGCACCGATAACTCTGAAGGCAACTCCTGGGAAGTTAGCCGAATCTAGTGAACGACGACCGTCAACGACCGCTTTGACTCCTGGGAAATCTTTTGAGGTGAGTTTTTTGTATTCGCTGTGATCAGCTTGAAGTACGACTCCATCAACGGCTGCGCCCATTGTATAAGGGGTGAATCCAAGGCGAATTGATTCTTCATCCGTGTACATAGGATCGTGTACAACAACTTCGGCGCCTTGAGCGGCAAGAGCAGTGACGGTTCCAAATACTCCAGAGAATGCAGATTCCTTCACTCCACCGCGATAAGAAATTCCAAGAACAACAACCTTTTTGCCTTGAAGATTTCCAAGTGCATCAGCGAGAAGTGAAACTGCGTGCGCTGGCATTGCTGCATTTGCTTCTCGTGCTGCTCGAACAACAGTTGCCTCTGGATCATTCCAAAGATAGAAACGTGGATAAATCGGAATGCAGTGGCCGCCAACAGCTATGCCTGGTTGGTGAATATGGCTGTATGGCTGGGAGTTTGATGCCGCAATAACTTTTGCAATATCGATGTTTGCACCTTCGGCAAAAATTGCGAATTGATTGGCCAGGGCAATATTGACGTCGCGATAAGTTGTTTCTGCAAGCTTCGCCATTTCAGAAGCCTCGGATGTGCCCAAATCCCATACGCCATTCTTTTGTGCGAGGTCAGGACGATCGTCAAAATCAAGGACAGCTTCATAAAACTTTATTCCTGCTGCAGTTGATGACTCATTGATTCCACCGACAAGCTTTGGATACTTTCGTAGATCAGCAAATACTCGTCCAGTCAGAACCCGCTCAGGGGAGAAGACAAGGTGAAAATCTTTGCCAGCAACAAGTCCTGATCCTTTTTCAAGGGCTTTTGCAAAACGATTACGTGTTGTTCCAACTGGAAGAGTGGTTTCGTATGAGACAAGCGTGCCGGGCTTGAGACCAGCGGCAATCTTCTCCGTTGCTTCATCCATCCAGCCAAAATCAGGAACGCCATCGTTATCTACAAAAAGAGGTACGACAATGACAACGGCTTCTGATTCGGCAACTGCCGCGGTTGTATCTGTTGTCGCAACAAGATGAGCTGATCCAACAACTTCCTTCATGTAAGCATCCAGGTGTGCTTCACCTGGGAATGGTTCTGTACCGGCGTTGACCAGTTCGACAGTCTTTGGATTTACATCGCAACCAATAACGTGGTGACCCTTTTTAGCGAATTGAACAGCCAGAGGAAGTCCAATCTTTCCAAGTGCTACGACAGCAATCTTCATAGTGAAACCACATTTCCATTCTTTGAGCTATCAATCATTGCCGAGGCAACAGCAACCGTTGCAAGACCTTGTTCCATTGTGACAATTCGATCAACCGCGCCAGGAAGTCCAAGTACCGCATCGCGGAATGCTTCGTGTTCTGTGCGAAGTGGTTCTGGCTTTGAGAACGCGTAACGAATGACATCGCCCTCACTCACTCCGCGAAAAGCGGCCACAGAGTCCCATTCAGTATCGACAGATGCGTTTGCGAAGAAAGTGAGATCTGCGGTTAATGTATCTGCAACAAGTGCGCCGCGTTCGCCGGTGACAACCGTTAGGCGCTCCTTGAACGGTGTTAACCAGTTAACAAGGTGATTTGTAATGATTCCATTTTCTAATTTGCCAATTGCGGCGACCATATCTTCATGCGGCCGGCCAGATTTATGGGCGGTTTGTGCAGAAACTGAAACAAATTTGGAGCGAGCAACCCAGGCAGTTGAATCTATATCGTGGGTTGCAAGATCTTTAATAACGCCAACGTCTGCAATACGAGCTGGAAATGGGCCTTGGCGACGGGTTGCAATTTGATAAACCGCCCCGAGCTCGCCTTTATCAAGACGTGCACGAAGTTGTTGAAGAGCGGGGTTGTAACGCTCGATATGACCAACTGCGCCTACAAGTCCTTTAGCAGCGAATGCTTCTTGGATGCGCTTTGCAGCAGGAGTATCGACTGCGAGAGGTTTTTCAATGAGCGCATGAATTCCAGCTTCAGCTAATTCAAGAGCAAGCTCTTCATGGAAAGCAGTTGGCGCGGCAACCATTGCATAATCAATTCCTGCGGCAATCAACTCGGAAACTTTTGTGAAAACGGGACGTCCACCTGCAACGTTGTGCGCGTCTCCCATGGGATCACAGACTGCTACGAGTTCAACTCCATCAAGGGAACCAAGAACGCGTGCATGATGGCGACCCATCATGCCAAGACCAACTAATCCTGCGCGGAGTTTCTTATCGCTCACGTTTTGTCCATTTCCATTTGAATTGCACTCTTACAATTGATTTGAATTAGATATTAAAGCGATGCCGCCACTTCATTTACCGCTGTTGCAATAGTCTCAAGATCGCTCTGCGAAAGTGATGGATGCACAGGAAGAGAAACACACTCTTTTGCGAGCAATTCTGTCTCTGGAAGGTCAAGGGTGAGATTAAATGACTTTAATCGATGAATTGGAGTTGGGTAGTAAACGCCAGAACCTACTCCGCGATCGGTCAAGCCCTTCATAAATGCATCGCGCTTTTCAGACGATGCTCCAGGAACGCGAACTGTGTACTGGTGATAAGAATGTGTTGAACCTGGTTGTACGAAAGGAACTACTACGCCCTTAATGTGGGAATCGAGATATGCCGCATTTTCTTGGCGTTGTTTTGTCCAACCTGGAAGTTTACGAAGTTGAACTCGGCCGATTGCTGCGTGAATATCAGTCATGCGAGTGTTAAACCCGACTACTTCATTTTGATAACGAACTTCCTGGCCTTGGTTGCGAAGAAGGCGCAACATGCGAGCGACTTCAGCATTGTCGGTAACGACCATGCCACCCTCGCCGGCAGTCATATTCTTCGTAGGATAGAAAGAGAATGTTGCACATACGCCAAATTCGCCAGCGTTTCGCCCGTTGAGTGAAGCAAGGTGGCCTTGCGCGGCATCTTCAATAATCTTCACGCCGTACTTGCTTGAAATCTCCTGGTAGCGATCCATGGCTGCAATATGTCCATATAGGTGGACGGGCATGATTGCTTTTGTCTTGCTTGTGATCAAAGTTTCGACATGATCAGGATCCATATTAAAAGTCTTAGGATCGATATCGGCAAAGATAGGTGTTGCACCAGCAAGTGCAACCGAGTTCGCTGTAGCTGCAAAAGAGAAAGATGGAACAATAACTTCATCGCCTCGTTCAATGCCTGCTGCGATGAAACCGAGGTGCAAGCCTGAAGTTCCGGAGTTCATTGCAACGCAGTGGCGTCCTCCAACGGTTGCCGAAAATTCATCTTCGAATGCTTTCACTTCTGGACCTTGAGCCAACATCCCAGAACGCAATACGCGGTCTACTGCTTCGCGCTCTTCATCTCCGATAATCGGTTTCGCTGCTGGAATCATTTCAGTCCTTTTCCTATCGCTTCAGTTTGTGATCAAAGTTATTCTTGTACAAGCTTTTCAGGTTCAATTTCTTTATACGTTGCCCCACTGGAAGGACAACGGAAGCGATTATCTCCAATATCCTCAAGCGGAAGCCCCTCACGACCCACCCAACGGATGCGTTTTGCTGGGACTCCTGCCACAAGTGCGTATTCAGGGACATCTTTTGTCACAACAGCGCCGGCCGCAACTAAGGCCCATGCACCGATCGTAACGGGAGCAACGCAAACGGCTCTGGCGCCAATCGATGCGCCATCTCCAATGGTTACTCCAACTGCGTCCCAATCAGATGCGCTCTTAAGTGAGCCATCCGGATTTACAGCGCGAGGGAAATGATCATTTGTGAGAACGACTGCTGGCCCAATAAATACTCCGTTGCCAAGCTTCGCTGGTTCGTATACAAGTGCGTAATTTTGAACTTTGCAATTATCGCCAAGAACCGCGCCACTACCGATGTAAGCGCCTCGGCCAATAATGCAATTGGTTCCAAGTACGGCATGGTCTCTCACTTGAGCCAAATGCCAGACGGAGCTTCCATCACCAATTGTTGCTGTGGGATCTATATCCGCGCCGGGAGCGATTCGTACGGTCACTTGCTCAGTCTAGCCTGAGCCATTCAAACTAAAGAGTTTTGATTCCATTTACAAACGCAGCATATTCGCGCTCGCTATCTAGATTTGCGTCTGCCCAACTCTTTGCCTGGGCGCGTATGGCACGAATCTCATCGGGATTTTCTTCCCAGTAATTCAATAATTGCGCTACTTCTGAGCTGGTGGCTGCGCTCTTTCCACCCTGGCTTTGATCCAATAATTCAATGCAACGGGGCAGGGGAGTGTAAATAGTTGCTAATCCCGCACTCATATATTCATAAAGCTTGCTTGGGACTGCTTCGACAAATGCCGGAGTAGATTCTAAAAGTGTGAGCCCGACCCATGCGCTCTTTGCAAACTTCCAAGATTCCTTTGGAGCAAGACGACCATGAAAAGTTACTCGAGCGCTGGCAGGTGAATTCGCCTTCCATTTTGCAATGGCATCGGCATCAGCCGCTGCGACATTTCCAACAATTTCAAATCTCCAGGTTGGAGCTTTTTCTGCTGTTTCTAAAATAGTAAAGATGCCACGGGACTTGCGTACATCACCGATATAAATTGCAGTCGGAGTTGTTGAGAGGTCTCTGCTTACAGTCAAGAGCGAAAGATCAGGGAGGTTTCGCACAACGATTCTCTTTTTTGCATTAAATGGCGGAACTTGAGTATCTGCAACCGAGGTCATATCTGATGATGCAGCCAACCGGGTTGCTAAGCGAGCCACAAATTTCGCCACGATTCCAACAAAACCTTTTGCCCAGGCGCGATCCTTGAGAAGTTGTACATAATCTTCATGAACATCGGCCACAATTTTCTTTCCACGTATTTTGGCAAATAACCAAGCAGGTGGCAATAAATCTGGCGCCACTACTACCCAGACATCTGCCTTTGTCGAAAGAGGTAAAACAAAATCACGAAGGATTCGTCCAGCAAAGTTTTTCTTTCCCGGAACCGTAAAAAATTTCACTCCATCAGGCGCGTCACTTGCCACACCTAGCGCGCGAACCTCGACAGCGCATCCACCTTTTACTAGCGCGTTACTCAGGCGATGAAGACGTGCATCAGCAACGTTATCTGCACTTGTGAGAATTGCTACCGAGAGAGCCACGGTTTAATCTTAATGAATCCGGGGAATTTGCGAGTTGTTATAAGGAAATCACGCTGAAATTATTTGAGAATTTGCGCCGAAATCGTTCGTTGTGAAAGAGGAATCTAGATTTAGAAATCTTCGTCATTTGAAGGAAGGGTTCCAACGTTTAGAAATTCTAGGTATTTTTCAGTGATTGCGCCAGGCTCGCCCTTGGCCAGAATCTCACCTTTGTGCATCCAAATTGCGTGAGTACATAAGTCCTTAACGGTTTGAAGCGCGTGGGAGACAATCACAATAGTTCGCGCTTCTTTCACAAGCTCGCGCATACGAAGGAAAGACTTTTCTTTGAAGGCAGCATCGCCAGCTGAAAGGGCTTCATCAAGAAGCAAGATATCTGGAGTCATCGCGACTGCGACTGCGAAAGCAACGCGGCCATACATTCCAGAGGAATAAGTTCGTACTGGCATATCTATGAAGCCATCAGGCAAGTCGGCAAATCTTGCAATTTCATCGGTCTTATTTGCGATCTCTTCTTTTGACAGACCAGATGCAAGTCCGCCCAAGATGATGTTGTCGCGGCCCGATAGCGCAGGATTGAAGCCCACGCCAAGTGCGAGGAGTGTTGAGATTTTTCCGTTAACAGTGATGCGACCTTCACTTGGAGGCAAAATGCCAGCGATAGAACGCATCAGCGTTGATTTACCAGCACCATTTGCGCCAACGATGCCGAGAACAGAACCATGTGGAATATCTAAATTCATATGCTTGACCGCTTCAACAGTTCGCATACGTACCTTTTCGCCCTTGCTTGCACGCATGACGGCGTTCTTTAAGGTTTTCTTTGTATCGACATTGATTTTGTAAGTAATCGATAAGTCTTCGATGCGAACAGCTAAATCATCTGGCATATCAATAAGCATGCGATTTTTATTGCGGGGCGAGTTAGATGCGGACAGCGAAATCACGCTCCCTTGAAATAAAGAAGTAGCCACCAAAGACCATCGCAATGAGTGCCCATACGAGTAATCCAATTAGCTGGGCCAGAGTTGGTGCGTGTCCACGAATCCAGACTTCAGATGTTGCGGCAAGAGCTGGTCCAAGTGGATTCACATACAAAATAACGCGGTGCCAACCATGCAACATTTCAGGAAGCCATAGAACTGGGGATCCGTACAACCAAATTCGAGTTGTGTATGAGAGCAACTTTGATGTATCGCGGAAGTACACGTTCATTGTTGCAAAGATGAGTGCCATTCCAAATGCAGTTAAGGCCAAGCAGGCTGTTACATATGGAATCCAAAGAAGAGCCCAACTGAAAATATGGACATCAGCTTTTGGAATGAAAATCTTTCCCAAGATAACCACCGCGATGTACACCGGGATGGTTGGAAGATATTGCCAGAAGGAGCGAATTGCAGATGAAAGAGGGAGAAGTGTTCGTGGGAAGGCCTGGTTCAAGATGAGGCGACCACCTTGTGTGATGGATTGCGCGCCATCACTTATTACATTTTGAGCAAAGTAAAAGGTAAAAAGCCCGATCAGAATGTGGGCGAGGGTGGTGAAGCCGTGGGCTTTATCTGAACCACCGCGAAGGACTGTTACTAGGAGGAAATAGACAAAGGCCAAAAGAAGAGGATTGAGAACGAGCCAAACTTTTCCTAGGTTGCTATCGAGGTACTCGGCCTTATCGGCAAAGCGCGCTAGTTCGAGAGAGAAACGTTTGCGTCTCCAAAATTCCCGCATGTATCCGCGAATTGGCGGAAGTGATGCCCGATGAGGTTCGAAGACTTGGATACGCGGAGCGTAGGCGAGGGCACGTGGTGCCTGCGCTTCATTTTTTTCCTCCGCCATAGTGCGTAAGTGTGCCATTAACGGGTGTGAATTACACAGTTTGCGCTTTTACCTCGGCGCCGAGTCTCAATTGTGGCGACTATTCGGGTCGTCAGGTTTTATAAACCTCACGTTCGCCACAGAAGTACAAATTCAATCCACATAACTAGGAAGAAAGTAGAAATCAATGAAGAAAGCTATGTATTCATCTCAAGCGGCTTTGATGCGCAAGAGTTCAGTCGCTCTCGCTGTAGTTGCCCTCACTCTAGGAGCGGTATCCATGGAATCTACGTTTGCAGCGGATTCGACAGCTCCGATCGACCTCAACAAAATAGCTTCACCAGTGACACCCGTATTACCGGTCGCTCCAGTTTCTCCGGTCGCTCCAGTTTCTCCGGTCGCTCCAGTTTCGACCGCGGTAGTTCCAGCCGTTAAAGATGTGAGTGCGGTTGTGCCCAAAGCGGTAGTGAAGAAAGTTGCAGTGAAGAAAGTTGCAGTGAAGAAAGTTGCAGTGAAGAAAGTTGCAGTGAAGAAAGTTGCAGTGAAGAAAGTTGCAAAGAAAAGTACCGCTTCCAAGAAAAATCGTTCCAAGATATCTGGAAGTAGTGCGAAGGGAATTAATGCGCGAACGCCGGGCAAGGTTGCAAAGGCAACACCTGCAAAGGTGGCGAAAGCTGCTACTTCAGCTAAGAAAGCAGTTGTGACAAAGGTTGCTGCCAAGAAGGCAGTAGTCAAAAGTGCGACGAAAAAGTCTGCAACGAAGGTTGCGCGAAAGGTAAGTCGGATTGCTAAGCCTCGCGCTCGCTTGCGTTTGAGGGCGTAACTCAGTAAAAATCTGAAGAATGTGAGGGAAAATCCTAAAGCAGGAATTCAGGTTGTAAGGAATCCCATCATCTACTCCCTTGCATGTCCAACGGCAGGGGAGTACCTTCTTAAGTAACGAGATGGAGGAAATTATGCAGATCGTTTTTCATTCCAGGAATGCAGACCTTGCTGAAGATTTTCGAGGTATTGCAAAGGATAAATTAGAGAGCCTTCTGAGGTTCGGAGTAAAACTGGATGAAATAAAAGTTGAGATAAAACATGAAGCGAATCCGCATCACGGTAAATCATCACACTCGGTTGTCTTAACAACGCATGGAAGTGGACCCTTTATGCGCGCCGATGGTGAAGGCTTCAACGATTTAGCAGCGTTCGATAAGGCGGTCGAAGCCATCGAACTTCAGATTCGCAAACTGCACGAGCGCGATAAAGATTATGCTCGCGAGACACTTCGTGAGAAAACTGTGAACGAATAGGCGTATCGTTCTCAACATGCAAGAGAAAATAATTAACGGCCTATCAGAAGGTTGGTGGATGTTCTTCCACACCTTCTGGGCGTTAGTACTGGGGTTCACTCTTTCGGGGGTTGTCCAAGCTTTTGTCACTCGAAAGTCGATGGAATCAACTCTCGGGAAACGAGATGCCCGAACAATCGGCAAAGCTTCATTTTTCGGTATGGTTTCATCTTCTTGTTCTTATGCCGCATCAGCCCTAGGTCGATCAATATTTATTAAAGGCGCAGATTTCACAACGTCGATGGTCTTTATGTTTGCAAGCACAAACTTGGTCATTGAACTTGGAATTGTCTTGTGGCTTATGTTGGGATGGCAGTTTGCTGTTGCAGAATTTGTTGGCGGAGCAATTATGATTATTTTACTTGCTCTCACTTTGCCCCGTGTTATTTCTTCGAAATTAGTAGATCAAGTACGAAGTGATGAGCTGGCCAAGGATGGAAAGAATGCCGCCTTCATGGCACCGCCCGTTGGAATGACAATGCTTTCTATGATTGATTCCGACATGGATTCCGACATGGATTCCGCGTTGATGGGTGAGAGCAGTGTCGCAAGTAAGTGGAGTGCGAAGAAGAATTGGATTAGCGCGGCTGGATACACCATGGGCGACTTCATAATGCTTCGCAAAGAGTTAGTTATCGGATTTATTGTTGCAGGATTAGCATCAACAGTTGTTCCATTCTCATTTTGGCAGTCATTATTCATATCCAATCACGGCTTTCTCTCTGCTCTTGAGAATGCGATTATCGGACCATTCCTTGCTTTCATAAGTTTTGTCTGCTCTGTGGGAAATGTTCCACTCGCGGCCGCGCTCTGGCATGCAGGCATCACTTTCGGTGGCGTTGTTGCATTTATATTTGCCGACCTACTGGCTTTTCCTCTCGTCATGATTTACAGAAAATACTACGGAAACAAGATTGCTCTGCGAATGAGTTTTCTCTTTTGGGCAATTATGAGCACGAGCGGTCTCATTACTCAGGGGATTTTCTCGCTTCTTAAATTGGTTCCTTCCGATAGCCATCGCAATATGTCTATGAGTCGAATCGGTTGGAACTACACGACCATACTGGATGCGCTCTTTTTGGTTGTTTTTCTTGTCGTGTTCGCGCTATACAAGAGCCGCAGCGTTGAAAAC
>Ga0304729_1001167_pt1 | contig 17793 bp, 24 predicted proteins | sample C_131016_MF_Meta_FD_190475 | JGI IMG/M metagenome (GOLD analysis project Ga0304729, IMG submission 190475) | Freshwater microbial communities from Lake Croche, Canada to study carbon cycling - C_131016_MF_MetaG (v2) (version 2) | ecosystem: Environmental > Aquatic > Freshwater > Lake | place... | reverse complement strand
ATAAGTACTTTATTAACATAAAAAGGAGAAGCAATGATCAAAGTCATTAAAATCTTACTTGTATTGTTAGGTCTAGCACTAGTTGGATTTATAGGATACAAAGCGGTCAAGTATAAACTAGACCCAGAAAAACAGTTAGTTATGTCGAATACTGCCATAACTGCTGAAGTACGCAACAAACAACTAGATTGTTTAGCTAAAAACATTTATTATGAAGCGGGCAATCAGCCATTTGAAGGCAAGGTTGCAGTAGCTCAAGTTACTATTAATAGAAGCGAAAGTGGACAATTTCCATCTGATATCTGTAAAGTAGTTTACCAAAAGAATGTAGTGTATGAGAAGGTACTGTGTCAATTTAGTTGGTACTGTGAAACTGCTAGTGCAATTAAACCAAAAAATACAGCACAGTTTCGTGAAAGTGAAATGGTAGCACGACAAGTTCTATTAGAAGGATTTCGATTGCCTAGTTTGAAAAATGCATTATATTTTCATGCTACGCACATCAATCCAAAATGGAATAGAGAAAGAGTTGCAACCATTGCCGGTCATGTATTTTACAAATAAGAGGATAATATGAAAGTTGATTTGAGAGATTTGGTTAACCTTAAAAAAATGCGAGATAGTCTTACTGAGAATATTGGACATCTTAGTGCAGAAACGCTAGGTTGGATTGGTGTCATTCTAGTGCATTTGGCAACTATTCCTACATTGGTCGCTATACTTACTGGTCTAACTGAAAAGTTACCCCCAGTTGATATGATTGCACTTATGTGGCTGGGTCTGTTTACATTCTTTGTTCGATCTGTGATTGCCAAAGATCTGTTAAACATTATTACAATTGGTTTTGGATTTTTTGTTCAAGCAATGTTGATGGCATTGATCATTTTTAAATAACCAAAAGACATTGACACTAAGACCCTCTGATAGTATAATAGATACTACAGAGGGTTTTTATTTTAACACACACAGAAAGGTAGATATGAGAAACTTTGTAATCGGCACAGTCTTTGGATTGGTTTTAGCTACTGTTGGATTCAGCGGCATTGCTAAGATGTTAGACAAGGGCGTAGACACAGTTAAAACACACTCACAGGAAATGGCAAAATGAAAAAGTTTATTTTAATCCCTATCGTTGCGGCACTTACAGCCTGTTCAGGTATGAAGACTGTAGAAGAACGTAAAGAATACGCTATGCCCGATTGGTATCAAGAATGCCAACAAGCAGGTGTTAAAGGTTACTTCTGGTGGAAGAAAGAGTTTGCCTATGCCTGCGGCGGAGGAGAGTCAGTTCACGCACAAGCCGCAGAAGAACAGATGTATGCTATTGCAATGAACAACTTTGCCAAACGTATTAACTCAGAAGTTAATAGCGAAACACGGATTGATTTTGTTAACGATAAGAAGTCCACAAAAACTTCTATCTCCTATGTGGTTAAGAGCACAACTATCCGTGAACACATGCGAACAGAAACTGCACAGTTTACTATGCAAGGTCGTCACTATACCTTTGTGCGTCTTGAGATGCCTAAGGAAGTGTTCAATCAGTTGATTGCCGAAGCCAAAGCGCAGAAGCAATGAAACTACTACTAGTACTGGCATTAGCAGTTCCAATTGTTTTAACAGGGTGCTCTAGTACGCCTGTTAAAACTACACAACGACAATACTGCTATACTAGCCAAGAAATTAAAACTAGGGACAAAGAAACTGTCTCTAGTGAGACTACCGTTAAATGTAATGACGATCCTATTGAACAAATGGTTGTTAAAAAGATTGGCATTGCACGAGACTGTGGCGAATACAAATATGTTATGAACCTTAATGGTCGACCTGTTGAAAGGATTGGATATGCATGTCAAAAATATAATGGTACTTGGGAAGTTGTTCCTCATCCTAGCATGTTCCAATAGTTACGCACAGTCATGGTCAGGACCAATGAACCGTGATCGTATCAAAAATGATGGTCTGTTGGCACTTGCATACAATATATCGATCTTTTACGGATCACGATTAGATAAAGCAGATAATGCCCTGCATACACAGGCAGTATATCATGCATTAAATAATCTTGATAATGGTGAACAGGTAGAATGGTATAACGATCGAAATAATAGTCACGGTACAGCACGTATTGTATATACCGTGCCGGGCAGTGGAACTATTTGTAGGCGTATACATAGTTGGATTCGTACAATTGATCGTGCTAACAATTATGAAGATACTGCCTGTTATAATAATAACACAAATACCTGGACTTTTGTCGATAAATACTAGTCTATGAAAATTACTTTAGCCGATAAATTTATCGCATATCTCGCATTACTGAGTGGATTAACAATATCTGCAGTAGCTATTTGGTACTCAGTTGCAGGACTAGTTAGTATCTTTGCAGCCGCAGTGACGCCTATTATTGTTATGGGTGTTGCATTAGAAGTTAGCAAACTTATTGCTACAGTATGGCTCAAACTCAATTGGTCTCGAGCCCCTATCTTTATTAGGTCGTACTTAATCGCAGCCATTGCTGTCTTAATGATTATAACGTCAATGGGTATTTTTGGATTCCTAAGTAAAGCCCACAGTGATCAGAGTTTAGTAAGTGGTGACGTACAAAGTAAGATATCGGTGTATGATGAAAAAATTAAAACAGCCAAAGAAAATATTGAAGCCAACCGCAAGCAACTTAAACAGATGGATGAGGCGGTTGACCAAGTCATGGGTCGCAGTCAAGATGAAAAAGGTGCCGACAAAGCGGTTTCAATACGCAAAGCTCAGTCTCGTGATCGCAGTGCGTTGGCCAAAGACATTGAAGCCAACCAAAAACTTATTGCTACTCTTAACGACCAAGCCGCACCTATTCGAGCAGAAGTACGCAAAGTAGAAGCTGAAGTAGGGCCAATCAAATACATTGCCGCTTTTATTTACGGCGACAACCCAGATGCTAATATATTAGAAAAAGCAGTGACATGGGTTATCATTATTATTGTTTCAGTTTTTGATCCGTTGGCTGTTATCTTATTATTAGCAAGCCAATACAGTTTCCAGTGGTTCCGGAAGGCTCGTGAAGATGAAGAAACTGAGCTTAAAGAAGTTAAAGAATGGTTTGATAACGGTAGAGAACGTGCTCGTCAATTAGATGAAGAAATTGCCACTGGCAAAGCAGAGGGTGACAGCCTGACTACGGAGAGTGGAGACAACATAGTTGAGGAAACTACTGTCACAAAAATTGAAACTAAAGAAGATGATATTCCATGTTATAAGTGCGGTACTACATTATTAAATGCGCCGGGTATTGGCCTGTTCTGTCCAAATAAAGAATGTGATGTGGTTGACGGACCATTTAATGATATCCAAATGGAATTAGATTTTAATGCGCCTGCTGAATCATCGGTTCCTATTACCTTCAACGAGCTTAGTGTGGCTGATGTAGCTAAACTAGACGCAGGAGATCCTTTAGACCAATGGAACAAAATGATTGAAGCTGCCGAAGAAGAAGTAGCTAAAGAAAAGACTGCAGAACAAATTCTTGACGAAGGTTTAAAAATCCCAACATTCCAATTAATTCCTGAACTCCAAGAAGAACTTAAAAAGACCGAGTGGCCTAACAATCCAGAAAAAGGTGACCGTTGTATAATGTTTGTTGACGATGCTAATCGTAACTTTATTTTTAATGGCGATGTATGGATTGATGCCGACCATTCAGATCCAGATGCTATTAAAGCGTTAGAAGAATCAAAAAAAAAGAGCAGTTACATAATCAAAGATCAAAATCAACAGATCAAGAAGCTCAAAGAGTAACCTATGTCCAGAACAGTGAACAGAACACTAACTCATTATGGACACGCATTACGCATAGAGATAACTAAGTATTACAAACTAACTGAAAACATGAACCTTGGAAAAATTAATTTAATTACCCCGCCGGATAAACTGTTCAATCTTAATCCAGGTTACCTATTAATCAAACCTAGCACTAAGGTTAAGATGCAGTTTCAACAACTATTGAGTCAATGTGAGGACGATATTAATGTTTACATGTATGACACTGATGAAGTTGATATCGAATGGATGTTAAGTGTTAGCCAACAAGCTGACTTTATTATTATTGATATTGACAATTGTGATGCAACAACCAAACAGTTTGTTAGTTTCCTACTAGCACAACCAAACACCCACTATTTGACAACTGATGAAATCACTCCTTGGGGGTTGATCAGTCGCAATAGGATATATAACTTAGACTGGATATTAGAAGTTATTAACAAAGAAGACGAAGATGATGAATCAGAGGAACCAAATGAATCAGATGAATAAATTCAAAGGGACAGTAATTGTTCTAAAAGAAGGCGAGGACGTTAACCGTGCGCTACGCCGTTTTAAAAATAAGATTGAAGACTTAGGTACGCTCAAAGTTCTACAATCAAAAGAGTTTTACGAAAAGCCAACTACTGAGCGTAAGCGTAAGAAATCGGCTGCTAAGGCTCGTTGGCGAAAACAGTTAGAAAAAGAGTCATTACCTAAAAAAATGTATTGACCTTTGCAGTTAACTCTGTTATAATGTAAGTTACTTATTTAGAAAGAACTTACATGGCAAATACAGATTTAATGATTGACTTAGAGACATTGGCGACATCTCCGGATGCCGCCATTCTTACGATAGGCGCAGTAAAGTTTGATCCTTTCGGTGATGATGTTCGATATCCAAAATGTGAAAAATTTTATTGCAGAGTAGACCTTGACTCGTGTGATGCGATTGGACTTGTAACTAATGATGCCACCGTAGAATGGTGGGCTAATCAAAGTAAAGAAGCACAAGACGAAGCGTTCTCGGAACACGATCGAATTCCAATTACTGAAGCATTTAATCGTCTCTACAAATTTGCATGGGGCGCAAAACGTGTATGGTCACATGGCGCAAGTTTTGATATTGTAATTTGTGAACACGTTTTTCGTAAGATTGGTAAAGCAGTTCCGTGGCAGTTCTGGGAAGCACGTTGTACACGCACACTGTTTGATATTGGGATTAATCCCAATCGTCCGCCAGTACTTAAACACCACGCACTAGAAGATGCATGGAATCAAGCAGTAGGTGTGCAAAATGTTTTTAATACATTGAAAGCAAGTACTACCAGTGCTGGACAATACATTCAACCATTTGCAAGAGAAAGATAATATGGACGAACAAACATACGAAGTTATGGCTATCCTACAAGAGGAAGCCGCAGAAGTTATTCAAGCTGTTAGCAAATGCTACAGATTCGGTCTGGACAACTACAAACCGGGCAAACCTAAAACTAACCGTCAACACTTAGAAGAAGAGATCGGCGATATGCTAGCTATGATCGATATTCTACAGGCAATGGACGAAGTTAGCTTTAACAATATTGAGGCTGCTAGAGCGGCTAAAATAGACAAGCTAAAACAGTGGTCCACAATTGAAATAGTTCAGGAAATGTGAGATAAATAAATTCATACTAAAACGCCGTAAGGGTTTAGTATAGGACATGGTGTCCAACCAATCTTGCTTAATTAAGGAGAAAACTATGAGCAAAGTCATCGGTATCGATTTAGGTACAACAAATTCATGCGTAGCTATTATTGAAAATGGCGTCGCAAAAATTATCGAAAATTCAGAGGGCGCACGTACTACACCTAGTATTGTTGCATACGCCAATGATGAAATACTAGTAGGCGCAAGTGCAAAGCGTCAATCAGTAACAAACCCCAAGAATACAATCTACGCTAGCAAACGACTAATTGGACGCAAGTTCAAAGAAGAAGCAGTGCAAAAAGATATTGATCTTATGCCATACGAAATTATGGAAGCTAAGAACGGTGATGCATGGGTTCGTGCAAACAATCAAGAATTAGCACCTCCACAAATCTCAGCTGAAGTTCTACGCAAGATGAAAAAGACTGCGGAAGACTATCTTGGTAAAGAAGTAACACAGGCAGTTATTACTGTACCTGCGTACTTTAATGATCAGCAACGTCAAGCTACTAAAGATGCTGGACAAATTGCCGGCTTAGAAGTTCTACGTATTATCAATGAGCCAACTGCGGCTGCTCTAGCCTACGGTGTAGACAAAGCTGACAAGAAGGATCGTAAAGTTGCAGTATACGACTTAGGTGGTGGTACCTTTGACGTAAGTATTATTGAAATTGCCGATGTTGATGGCGACAAGCAAATTGAAGTATTGTCAACAAATGGCGATACATTCTTAGGCGGTGAAGACTTTGACCAACGCATTATGGATTTCTTAGTTGATGAATTTAAGAAAGAAAATGCAGTTGACCTTAAGAAGGATATGTTAGCACTACAGCGTTTGAAAGAAGCTGCCGAAAAAGCTAAGATTGAATTGTCAAGTTCTGCACAAACATCAGTTAACTTGCCGTATATCACAGCAGATGCAACTGGTCCTAAGCACATGAATGTTTCCATCACTCGTGCTAAGTTAGAGCAACTTGTTGATGAACTAATCCAACGTTCAATTGAGCCGTGCAAGATTGCTATGAAGGACGCAGGTGTTACGGGTGCGGATATTGACGAGGTTATCCTTGTTGGTGGTATGACTCGTATGCCCAAAGTGCAAGAAGTTGTTGAGAAGTTGTTTGGTAAAGCACCGCGTCGTGATGTCAATCCAGACGAAGCAGTTGCAGCAGGTGCTGCCGTACAAGGCAGTGTACTAGCAGGTGAGCGTAGTGACGTTCTATTGTTAGACGTTACACCACTAAGTCTGGGTATTGAAACAATGGGTGGCATTATGGCCAAGTTGATTCAGAAGAATACAACCATCCCGACTAAAGCAAGTCAAATCTTTAGCACAGCCGATGATAACCAACCTGCTGTTACTATTAAGGCATTCCAGGGCGAGCGTGAACTAGTGCAACACAACAAGTTACTAGGCGAGTTTAATCTAGAAGGTATTCCTCCAGCACGTCGTGGTACTCCACAGATTGAAGTTACACTGGACATTGATGCTAACGGTATTATGCACGTATCTGCTAAGGATAAGAATACTGGTAAAGAAAACAAGATCACTATTAAGTCTGACTCCGGTCTAACTAAAGAAGAAATTGAACGCATGGTACAAGATGCTGAAGCCAATGCCGAAGCTGACCAAAAAGCTCGTGGATTAATTGAAGCACGTAATCAAGCCGAAGCGCAGATCCATAACGTTAAGAAAGACATGGAAGAAATAGATGCAGAATTGTCGCAAGACGTTAAAGACAAAGTTGACGAAGCAATCAAATCAGTTGATGCAGCATTGTTAACTGATGACAAGGAAGCAATTACACAAAAACTTAGCGACCTGTTTGCGGCAGCTCAACCGGTAATGGAAGCTAAAAACAAACGTGACGAAGCTAAGAAAAACGAAACTCCAGTAGACGCAGAGTTTACTGAAGTAGTTTAATACACAGACACACTTTGAAAATAGTTGTAGGGCGCTCGGGTGAGGCCCTACACAATTCTTGCTTATTAAAGGAGAAATATTATGACACAAGTAAGCCGTTTTGATACAAACAGTCTAGCTCAACTTAACAGAGCCCTAGTTGGATTTGATCGATTATTCGATGGATTCGAAAGTAGATTTGCTAACCAGCTATCAACAAACTATCCTCCACATAACGTAGTAAAATTAGATGAGACTCGCTATGCAATAGAAATTGCAGTAGCAGGTTTCAAACGAAACGAAATTAATGTAGAGATTGAACAGGAAGTTCTCACTGTTCGAGGTGAGTGTGAACCCCTAAATGAAAACACAAGTCGACAATACTTGCATAGAGGTCTAAGTAGCCGTAACTTTGAAAGAAGCTGGCAATTGGCTGAGCATATGATTGTTGAAGGTGCTGAGATGAAGGAAGGAATACTCATTGTTGGCCTTAAATACGTTATACCCGAAGAAAAGAAAGCCAGGGTAATTGACATTGTAGAGGTTAAGTAATATAATAAGGGGAAGGCAACTTCCCCTTACACGTAATTAAATGGAGAATGATATGAGCGCAACAGACGTAAAACTCGACGAAAAGATCAAACAAAAGGTTGAAGAACCGCATCGTTGGAAAGTTATCCTACTAAACGATGACCATACTCCCGTGGACTTTGTTATCGGAATCTTAACAGAGATCTTTAAGCATAGTCAAGAAACCGCCAAGGGTATCACAATGCAGATACATACTGAAGGAAGTGGTATTGCTGGAGTTTATAGTTTTGAAATTGCTGAAGTAAAAGCAGTTGAAGCAACTAATCTAGCTAGAGGCAACGGATTCCCACTCCAAATTAAAATGGAAGAAGAATGAGCTTAAAAGAACTAACACACGAAGCACACCGTAACGCAGAAACACAACCATTTGTCAAGATTTTATTTTCTGGCAAAATCAATCCAGAGTTGTATGCTGCCTACTTAAAAAATCAACATCCTTGCTATGAGATTTTAGAAGTTTGTGCAATGCCACATGGATTATTAACCGGGCTACCTGATATGCGCAGGGCGCCTGCAATTTTAGAAGATTACCTAGAGTTGCATGATCCCAAACAGGAAGAACCTAAAATTTTAGAGGCAACCGAAAGTTACATCAAATATATTTTAAGTATTAAAGACGAACCACAGAGATTAATGGCACACTTGTATGTGCGCCACATGGGCGATCTAGCAGGTGGACAGATGATTGCCAAACGTGTTCCTGGTTCTGGCAAGTATTATCAGTTTGAAAATCCGGAAGAACTTAAGATTGCTATTCGTGCTAGATTAGATGACAGCATGGCAGACGAAGCTAAAGTATGCTTTAAATATGCAGAAGAGATGTTTAAAGAAATGATGACATTAGTTGAGTTTGTTGATGAGTAATGTCTGGGATACATTGATCAAAATAGAGCAACTGCTTGAATCAAAGTTCTATGCTACTGGTAGTATTATTAATGAACCTGGAATGGATCGTTTTAATCAACCAGGATGGGTAAACAAAGTTTGGATGAGTAGCCGTTATCGTAGAGCACACATTGATGTTGTAGATGCTCGCGAAACAAAGGGTCTTTGGATGATGCATTGTTGTGTATTTCCTCATACACATAATCCTGCTCCAATTTTTGGCTTTGACGTAATTGCCGGTAAGAACAAAATTACCGGATGTTTTATTGACTACAGCCCCGCCGGGGATGCTAACCATCCTATGATTGAGTACTTTGGCGAAGAAGTTTCTAGATACGAGTGGAATAAGCCACGAAAACTACCTGAGTGGGCTGAACGTATCTTTAGCAAACATATGGTTGCCGCAGGTAATGTAAGCGATGAAACCGAATTAAAACAAATTGCAAGTTTAGCACATATTTTAGTAAATCACTACTTAGAGTGCGTCGATGAAACTAATAACACTGTAGAAAACACCGCAGAACAACAGAACTACTACGCACAGAATCAAAAACAAAACCCACATACTCCCAAAGTTATGGTTAGTCTAGGCCTAAGTGAGGACGATGTACAGCACTTTGTTCAGGAATGCTTGTTCCCGGAAATCAGCTAAATATTACACTATGAGAGCAAAAAATTTCCTAACTGAAGGTGCATTGACAAAAAAGACGTTCTATGTCAAGGATCGTCTACAGAATTTAATTACCCGTCTTAAAACACCCGGTGAAAAATTCTTAACCGTTGACGGGGACTCTATAACACTTAGAGCCACTCTTGAAGAATTTAAGTATCTTATTAATTTGTTAAAAACTAATTATGATGCGCAAGGTACAGTTATTAGCAATAGTAAAATGCTTAATAAAATAGGCGGTGTGCCTATATCGCAGTTAATGAAAACGGCAGACTTTGGCGGCAAATCAGGAGTAGGCGCAGCAGGTGAGACGGTGGGGAAACCAAACATAGGTCCTACAGTAGAAGCACTTAAATCTATGGCTATGTTTGCTAAACTTATTAGTCGAGGCAAGCCAACAATTACTGCTGAGGATGTGCTACAAGTTGCTGCCATTATGTCGCAGAATGCACAGGAAATAAAAGAAAAAGGAAAAACCGTTGCTACTACATCTAGCAAGTATAGCAGACGTGTGTACGATACATCGAAACAAGTACAAGATACTATCGGAATTAATATTAGGCTAAGTAGCCCGCCGTTTCAAAGAGCAGTCAATGTCAGTTCTGCAGATAAACAAGCATGGGGCTCACTACAAGGCATTGTCAACTATGTTAATAACGAAGGCGATATAGCAAAGTATAGCAGATTTTTTGCATCTAATAATAAACGTGATCCAGTTAATATTGCAGTTGTTGGCATCAGTGGTGCAAAAGCCGATATCTCTACAACATATGAAAAACCAGACGGCACTATTAAGACTTTGAGTCATATGAGTATGAGTATCAAAGCTGGCAGTTCCATGTACGATCAAGCTAGCGGAATGAACACAGAAGGTATTGAGAAATTTTACGACATTCTAGGCCTAAATCCTCTAGACGCTGCTGATGCAATGCGTCATGTCGGATTTGAAAGCAAGGTAGATCGTGTTGAAGATTCTCCGGAACAGGCCAGGGCTCGAGTAGCAGCAGTTAAACAAATTTATGAAATAGTTGGCCTACAACTAAAACAAAGAATTGGATCATTAAACGATCAAGGTGAAGCAGAATATGTACATGAGTTCTTGGGTAAATTAAAAGATTCTATCCAAGGTGAAGGTAAATTAGTTTATGTAAACTTTGATGCAAAAGGTTCATATAACAAGCTAAACCCCCAATTGATTACAACAATGGCACAACATATCGATTTAGATGTTGTAGTGGATATGGAGTCAAAATCAACTCCTTACATTTACATTATAGATAAGATTAGCGGCAAATCAGTTATACATGTTAGACTAGCTATTCTTAAATCTGGCAGAATGACGCATACATTTGAATTAGACTATTTGTTAGACTTAATTAGAGATGCTAAAAAGAAAGAGGCACAAATGCAACCAGCAGCAGACCCTGCACCAGTTGCTGCTAAAAAATCAGCTATTACACCTACGGCAACCAACGCACTTGGTAATCAAAATGCGGTACCTGCTAAAGTACCAACTAAGGATAAAGCACAACAAACTGCTGCAAAAGTAGGCGATCAAATGGGTGCTGATACTGCTGAAGAAAATCCAGAAAAAGATTAATAGCTGTAGATAAATTATCTCCCTCTAGTTGTAAATAATTTGCAATTAAGGGAGATTTCTTATGAGTTGGTTTAAACACAAACCCCCAAAGCATCCGCCATTACCTAAGCACACGCCGCCACATCATAGCAGTCCTATAGCGGAAAAATTAATGGAAGAAACAAAAAAACGAGTCCGCACACCCAAGCCTAAGAACAATGAATAGGTGTTAAAAAATTTACACCTAACAAAAAAATAACATCGGAGTTTAATTTCAGCAAATCTATATGTAAATATGTAGGTGAATAAATTCCCCACCATGGAGCGAAAACATGAAAAAAGTACTAATGGGCGTTGCTGCCTTTTTAACACTTTCAGCAGCGGCACAAACTGTCATTAATCAAGGCGGCTACGACTCAAAAAGTCTAGTTGACACTAACAGCACAAGTACCAGTACAAGCACAATTAACACTAACAATGTTAATAGTGGCACTGTGACCACTAACAACAATACTGCATTGAGTGGTGGTACAACCAACACTAATAACAACATTAATGTTAACAGTGGCACACTGACCAACAATAATAACAACAACAATGTTATGAGCGGGTCTGTGACCTATACTAACAACAATAATAACAACAACATTAACAGTGGTACACAGACATTTAACAATAACAATGTCAACACAGGTACAATGACTAATAACAACAACAATGTCAATACCAGCACAAGTGCAAGTACAAGCACTAATGTTAATCAAAATAACAATGTCAATACTGGTACAATGACCTACAACAATAACAATGTTAGCACCAGTACGAACAACAACAATAATGTTAATACTAGTACCAGTGATAACACCAATAGAAATATCAACACAGGTGATATGACCAATCGTAATATCAACACCAGTACAAGTACCAGTGCTAATACCAACAATAACATTAATACTGGTGATATGACTAACCGCAATATCAACAACAGCACATCCACATCTAACAACACTAACACTAATATCAACAGTGGTACAATGACCAACAACAATGTACAAAGTGGTAGTATGACTAACAACAATAATAATACAAACACCAGCACCAATACCAATGTTAATCAAAACGCCAATGTTAATCAAAACATCAACAGCGGCGAAATGACCAATACCAATATTAACAAAACAGAGATTACTCAGCGTGTTATTCAACCCCCTCCAACAGCGGTTGCTCCAACTATGATGAGTGGCGGTAATGCTGATCTATGCTCAACAGGCACAAGTGGCAGCGTACAAACACAGATCTTTGGTGTAAGCGGCGGTGGCACTGTTCGTGATATGAATTGTGAGCGATTAAAGTTATCTAAGACCTTGTATGACATGGGTATGAAAGTGGCAGCAGTTGCCACCATGTGCCAAGACCGTCGTGTGTTTGATGCCATGCTGGCCGCCGGAACACCTTGCCCTTATGACGGCAAGATTGGTCTACAAGCTAAAGCCGAGTGGGAAGCTAACCTAGATAAGATACCAAAACCTGACGAGGATAAAATAGATGACACTTATAAGAAAGTGGGCTTCGGTGCTCTGCTTGGTGCTCTTGTGTTCAAACTATTCTAATAGTCAAACAACTGACTCCACTACTGGTAATCTAACAAATTTTACCGGTAGTCCCACGGATACAACCAGTGTCTGGAATAATGCAGGCAGTGTGGGTCAGCAGTTGACCTGCTGGCAGGGTGGTGATCCTGGATACTGTGGACCTGGCCCTAGAGTAAGTGCATGGGGTGCTGGAAGTAATGTTATCAATTTCTCATACGGCACAGTAGACTTAAATCAAATTGTTAACATAAACAAGGCCCTGGCTATTAGTGGAAGTGTTGTACAACTTAGCGGATTCAACTTTGGGTTCACTGCTAAAAACGGCAACGGTTGGGATAATGGTGCTCAGGATTATCTATCAGCATATGTAAAATTATACGGTAGTAGCGGTAATCAAGTTGCCGCCTATGATTACACAAGTCAGACTAACAGAAAATATAACTGGACTACTTTTAATTTTAGCGAAACATTTGCCACACCCTATACTGCATCAACCATGGGTAATGCACAATATGGATTTGTTGGTAGAGATAACAATTATTGGGTAGGACCGTACGGCCCAGAAATTAAAGACGTCAATTTCAGCTTAAAATATTCAGCTAAGCCTGATCCATGTATTAGTGATCCGTTGTCGAGTCCTACTTGTCCAGGATATGCATTGGCTACTGTTAAAAATTCAATATTAGGATCCACAGTCTCAAATGCAAGTGCAACATCATTTGTGCCTGCAATCAACTATGGATCGCCCGCCCCCGCGGCAGCACCTCCAGCTCTAGCAGACGCGGCACCGGCATTGGCTCAAGCAAGTCCACAACAACAGGCACAGCAACCTCCGCCGCAACAACAAGGTCCTGCACCGGGACCGCAAGGGCAAGATCCAAATCAGAATCCAGCCGGGACACAAGGCAATCCCGCACAGCCTAGTCCACAACAAGCAGGGCCTGCACCAACTGGTCCACAACCTGCAGGCGGTCCTCCGCAAACTACACAAACAGCAAGTGCACCACCACCTAGTGCTGGACCACAATCTGCAGGTCCACAACAAGGTGGCGGCAGCGGCCCAAGTAAGTTGGCAATGAGTGTGGTTAAGTCTGCACAGGCAAATGACAAGGCCACTCAACAAACGGCTGTACAAAACGCAACCAAGGCTTTTGAAGCAACTGTACAAAGTTCAAACGCTGCCAGCAATGCCGCAGTCAGTATGAATCAAGACATGAGTGCTAACAGTGCTACCGCAGCCGCACAGTTCTCCAGTCAAACAACACAAACCAGTCAGCAGACAACAACACAGTCAACGCAGGTGTCACAACAGCAACAGCAACAAACTAATTCACAACAGCAACAAACTAACAAAACTGTTCAGCAGGTTCAACAAACTACAACAGCCAGTCAACAATTAGAAATACAATCAACTAGTGTGATCTTGTTAAAACCTCCTGCACAAGTAGCAACGGAAAATCAACAGCAGTCTAGCGGTACAGGTATTACGGTTAATAAAAATACACTTGGATATAATCCGTTAGCTTCATTTACTGTGTCTAATATGTCTTCTCCAACAGCACAAACCGCACCAGTATACCAACCTAGAATAGAAGCAAGACCCGTGGATGCTGAAATACCGCCAATGCAAATAGCCAGTTTTGGAGGCATAGGCCGTGCTGGTAATCCCCTATCAGAAATGATCATGCAACAGCGTTTTGAAATGATGCAGGAAAATATACAACAACAGACTAGTACTGTGAATAGAAATGTACAGTCAAACGAATTGGCAGGCGGAGTTGATCTTGCTAGCATGGCTACAGTACCGCAAGGATTTAATGCATATTCATTTGTATTAAAAGATGCGGCATTCTACGAGCCTAAAGAAGTTTATAAAAATCAAAAGACAGTAGACAATGTTAGATTATTAAGAGGCTTAACAGGCGGCAGTGATAGACTACATCAAGAAATGGTAGATCAGCAATACAAGCGAGGAGAGTAATATGGAATATTATATGGTTTATATAATCATAGGACTTGGCCTAGGTGCCGCGGCATCAAGCATCTTAACCAGAGGCAGTATACGAGTACAAAATGCTAAAGATACACTTGAAGCTAAAAAAGCATGGGTCAAGATGTTAGCAGAGCAAAATTTAGGAGCAAAAAATGACAGAAGAAATTAAAGACGTCAATGCAAAAATTGACGAGATGGAAGCAGCCGCAAAGAAGTATGCCAGCAAGGATACTGTTATCAGTATCGGAGGGTATGAATTTACTCCTGCAAAACTAATGGTGGCAGCTACACTGGTGAGTTCATTACTAGGCGGATTGTATGGCACATTTGAGGTATATAAAGACTATATGAGTATGAAGAAAAAGATTGCCGAATATGCAGCTCCAGATCTAAGTGGTTTTGATAAGCGACTGGCAGTCATTGAAGAAAACAGTGCCAAGACCAGCGACTATACACGTGATATTAAAACTGATTTAAAAAATGATCTACGTCGAAATGAATCAGTGACTGAACAGGTAGAACGCGGTGTTAAAACTGCACAACGCGAAACCGAACAAGAAATGCGTGACATGCGTAAGGCAGTTCGTGAAGATTTAGAACGAGCAAGAACAGAAGCCGCATCTATTCGCAAGGACATGGAACAGACACGAAAAGAAATCAATTCAGAGTTTACTTCAGCCCGTAGAGAAATAAACCGAGAAGTTGAGACATTGAAGCGAGAAGTTGACAGCAAAATACAAAAAGCCATTGATAATCCGCTAGCAAACAAGTAATTTGGGTAAAAGTAATCTTTTTGTAAACAAGTCTTTGATTTAAAAGAATAAATAGTTTACTATGAAAAAACTACTCACATTACTCATTGTATTAGTTTCCAGCCTAACCTCAGCTCATGCTGTGGCTCAAATGGCTGGTTCTACTATACCACTGCCCACAGATATTGCCGCAATCAAGAAAGCTAATGTTCTTGTTGTAGCAATGACCAAAAAAGATGTTCCACCATTCTTCTCAGGAGAAGGTGATGATATTCGAGGTCTTGACGTTGAAATTGCTCGACGAATTGGTGTCCTACTTGGAGTGCCAGTACAGTTCAGACGCGACGCCGAAAGTTTTGCCGAAGTTGTAGAACAAGTACGTGACGGAAAAGCAGACGTAGCAGTTAGTAAACTGTCAGTCACTGGTCCGCGTTTACAAGTTGTTAGATTCAGCGATCCATATGTTAAACTACGTCAAAGTTTGATCGTTAATCGACTATGGTTGAGTCAACATAGTCAAGGTAAAGAAACATATCAAGTTATCCGTGACTTTAATGGCAAAATAAGTTTTGTTAAGAACTCTAGTTATGATACCTTTGCTCGTATCAACTTTCCTAATGCCACGTTTCTTCCAGAAGAAAAATGGGAGGTGATCATCGACAAGGTCACCCGTGGTGATATTGCTGCCGCATATCGTGATGAATTTGAAATTAAGAAAATTGCTTTTGAAAAACCAGATGCCGCAATCAGTACTAAAACAATTGCAATTGCTGACAGTTCAGACTACATTGCTGTTGCTGTAAATCCAAAATCAATTCAATTATTAAGCATTGTTAATTATGTTATTAAGAATGAATACAACAACATTGACACTAAAAAGTTGATGGACAGATATAAAGCAGAAAAGAAGGATAAAAAATGATCGCCCACTTAAAAACATTCTTAACTAGTCCTTGGACTATTCTTGGTTCAATTATCGTAGGTATCCTTGGCGGAGTATATGCTCCAGAGTTTAGCATGGGCCTTGACAGTATTGGTAGTATCTATATTAGTTTGTTAAAGGTAGTTGTACTACCATTTTTATTAGCAACTATTCTAGTTGGTATCATTGGACTACTACAAAAAGAAGGTAGTCAAGAATTAATCCGTAAAATCATCATTGGTTTTATAGGCAGTATGTTCTTAGCCGCAACCATTGGCGTAGGTACAGTGTTACTCACTGGCACGGAAATGACTCCTGAAAAGAAGACCGAGTTTGGAGCACTGGTTAACAACAAAGATACCGGAACTGAGTTAAGTATTACCCTGCATGAGCCAATGCCGCAGTCAGCACCAGTTAACGCTGGTAAGATGGCAGAAAAGTTTATTCCAGAAAACATTTTTGCCACACTAAACAATGGTGAAAGTTTAAAGATTGTTATCTTCTGTTTGATATTTGGTGTTGCCCTTGGACACTTAAAAACAGAAGGACAGCGTATGTTAGTCGAAGTACTGAAGAGTGTTCAACAGGCCAGCATCAGCATCTTTAAGTTCTTAAACTACTTCCTACCATTTGCACTATTAGCAATGATTGGTAGTCAAGTTGGCAAAGTTGGCGTTGGTATTTTCTTAACCATGTTTGACTTTGTATTCCAGCAGTTTGTTGGGGGAATGGCCGTAGTTGTATTAGGAACTATTGTAATTTGGAAACGTTCAGGATTAGATCTAATGACTGTGATCCGTGAAACTAAAGAAACATTGATTGTTGCTGTTAGCTCACGTAGCTCATTAGCCTGTATCCCATACGCACAAGAAGCCCTACACAAACTACACTTTGATAAAGGTGGAGTCGAACTAACAGTTCCACTAAGTTTCACTGTTAATCGTATTGGTAGTATTGTTTACTATGCTATTGCCACAGTGTTTATTGCCAACATCTATGATGCTCCGTTAGGTGTCACTGGTCTTGTAGTTGTATTACTAGGCAGTATTTTAGCTGGTCTAGCATCAGCAGGCACAACAGGTATTCTAACAGTGGCCACAGTAGCAGTTGTCTGTGACTTGTTAAAACTACCAAGCGAAGCTGTATTAGTATTATTGATTGCAGTTGATCCATTAATGGATATGATTCGCACAGCAAGCCACGTACACGGCAACGTAGCAGTCACAGCCTTTGTCTGCGACAAGGAACACGCTGATGGACAAGCTGAAAGAGTTCCTACTTGAACTTTTAAAGTACATAGGCGAAAGTCCATTTCGCCTATTTACAGTTATTCTACTTTGCTTTTTGGGCTTTGGTGGATGGATAGTCTACTCTGAAAAAGACGCCTTCATGGCCAGCTATCGTGCTCAACAGGCCATGCC
>Ga0304729_1001166_pt1 | contig 17795 bp, 18 predicted proteins | sample C_131016_MF_Meta_FD_190475 | JGI IMG/M metagenome (GOLD analysis project Ga0304729, IMG submission 190475) | Freshwater microbial communities from Lake Croche, Canada to study carbon cycling - C_131016_MF_MetaG (v2) (version 2) | ecosystem: Environmental > Aquatic > Freshwater > Lake | place... | reverse complement strand
GAAAATCCTAATACAATAGAAATATTAAAAAATAATCAACATAAAATTAAATGGAATTATTTATCATTAAATCCAAATGCAATAGAAATATTAAAAGAAAATCAAGATAAAATAGATTGGAATAATTTATCAAAAAATCCAAATGCAATAGAAATATTAAAAAATAATCAAAATAAAATTAATTGGTATTTATTATCAAAAAATCCAAATGCAATAGAATTATTAAAAGAAAATAAAAATAAAATATATTGGACTTATTTATCTTCAAATCCAAATGCAATAGAAATATTAAAAGAAAATCAAGATAAAATAAATTGGTATTATTTATCATTAAATCCAAATGCAATAGAAATATTAAAAGAAAATCAAGATAAAATATATTGGAATAATTTATCAAAAAATCCTTCAATTTTTATTTATAAATAATTACATCAACCAAAAAGAAAAATGAGACAAGACTATTATAAAAAAATATAATAATTTTGTTATTCATTTTTTTTATTGATGTAAATGATTGCATTTAAGCATTATTTATAAATTAAAAAATGATTAATAATATTTATTATTATAAATATGAATAAACCTTTTTATAAATTAAAAGATTGGATAGATATAAAAAAAATAAATTGGATATATTTATCATCAAATCCAAATGCAATAGAAATATTAAAAAATAATATAGATAAAATTAATTGGTCTGTATTATCATTAAATTTAAATGCAGTTGAAATATTAGAAAATAATCAAAATAAAATTAATTGGATTTCATTATCATATAATCCTAATGCAATAGAATTATTAAAAAAAAATAAAGATAAAATTAATTGGTGTGTATTATCATCAAATCCTAATGCAATAGAATTATTAAAAAATAATTTAAATAAAATTAATTGGACTTTCTTATCATCAAATCCAAACGCAATAGAAATATTAAAAGAAAATCTAGAAAAAATTAATTGGTCTTATTTATCAGAAAATCCAAATGCAATAGAATTATTAAAAGAATATCCAGAAAAAATAAATTGGCATTATTTATCATTAAATCCAAATGCAATAGAAATATTAGAAAATAATAAAAATAAAATAAATTGGTATAATTTATGTTTAAATACAAATAAAAAATCAATAAAACTTTTAAAAGAAAATTTAGATAAAATTAATTGGTCTTATTTATCAGAAAATGTAAATAGTATAGAAATTTTAAAAGCAAATACTAATAGAATTAATTGGCATATTTTATCTAAAAATCCTAATGCAATAGAATTATTAAAAAATAATTTAAATAAAATTAATTGGAATTATTTATCAGAAAATCCTAATGCAATAGAAATATTAAAAGAAAATAAAAATAAAATAAATTGGGGTAATTTATCAAGAAATCCTAATGCAATAGAATTATTAAAAGAAAATCAAGAAAAAATAAATTGGTATTACTTTTCAGCAAATATATCAATTATTGAATTAGATTATAAAAAAATGAAAAAAAACTTTGAAGTTATGGAAGAAGAAATAATTAAAGAAGTATTAAAACCAAGAAGAGTAATAAGAAATTTAGAATTATATGGATATGATATAGAATATATGTATGATTAAAAAATGATATAGTTTTTATATTTTTTGTTTATAAATGAATAAACCAATATATAAATTAAAGAAATGGATAGATATAAAAAAAATAAATTGGAGTTCATTATCAGAAAATTCAAATGCAATAGAATTATTAGAAAATAATCAAGATAAAATTAATTGGTATTTATTATCAAAAAATCCTAATGCAATAGAATTATTAAAAAATAATAAAGATAAAATTAATTGGATTTATTTATCATTAAATCTAAATGCAATAGAAATATTAGAAAAAAATCAAGATAAAATAAATTGGAGTAATTTAAGTTTAAATATAAATGCAATAAATTTAATAAAAAATAATTTAGATAAAATAAATTGGAATAATTTATGTTTAAATATAAATGCAATAGAAATATTAAAAGAAAATAAAAATAAAATAAATTGGAATAAATTAAGTTTAAATCCAAATGCAATAGAATTATTAAAAGAAAATCAAGATAAAATAAATTGGACATATTTATCATCAAATCCAAATGCAATAGAATTATTAAAGAATAATATAGATAAAATAAATTGGAATTTATTATCAAAAAATTCTAATGCAATAAAAATATTAAAAGAAAATAAAAATAAAATTAATTGGACATTATTATCAGAAAATCTAAATGCAATAGAATTATTAAAAGAAAATAAAGATAAAATAGATTGGTTTAGTTTATCATTTAATTCAAATGCAATAGAATTATTAAAAGAAAATGAAGATAAAATTAATTGGAGTTGTTTATCATTTAATTATAATGGAATAGAAATATTAAAATATAATCAAGATAATATAGATTGGTATTCATTATCATCTAATTTATCAATATTTAAATTAGATTATAATAAAATGAGAAAAAATTTTGAGTTACTTGAAGAAGAAATATTAAAAGAAGTGTTAAAACCTAAAAGAGTAATAAGAAATTTAGAATTATATGGATATGATATAGAAGATATGTATGATTAAAAATGATATAATATTTATTTTTGTATTTTATAAAATGAATAAAGCAATTTATAAATTAAGAGATTGGGTAGATATAAAAAAATTAAATTGGACATATTTATCATCAAATCCAAATGCAATAGAATTATTAAAAGAAAATATAGATAAAATTGATTGGTATTATTTATCAGCAAATCCAAATGCAATAGAATTATTAAAAGAAAATAAAAATAAAATAAATTGGAATTATTTATCTTTAAATCCAAATGGAATAGAAATATTAAAAGAAAATATAGATAAAATTAATTGGGATTATTTATCAGAAAATCCAAATGCAATAGAATTATTAAAAATTTATAGAAATAAAATTAATTGGTCTTATTTATCAGAAAATCCAAATGGAATAGAATTATTAAAAGAAAATAAAAGTAAAATTAATTGGTATTGTTTATCAAAAAATATAAATGGAATTAAAATATTAAAAGAAAATAAAGATAAAATTGATTGGAATTTAATATCAGGTAATATAAATGCAATAGAATTATTAAAAAATAATAAAGATAAAATTAATTGGTATATTTTATCATCAAATTCAAATGCAATAAAAATATTAAAAGAAAATAAAAATAAAATAGATTGGAATTTATTATCAGATAATATAAATGGAATAGAATTATTAAAAGAAAACTTAGATAAAATTAATTGGTATAATTTAAGTTTAAATCTAAATGCAATAGAAATATTAAAAGAAAATCAAAATAAAATAAAATGGTATTATTTATCAGAAAATCCATCAATATTTGAATTAGATTATAAAAAAATGAGAAAAAATTTCGAGTTAATAGAAGAAGAAATATTAAAAGAAGTATTAAAACCAAGAAGAGTAATAAGAAATTTAGAATTATATGGATATGATATAGAAGATATGTATGATTAAAATAAGTATTTTTAATTTATTTATTTTGTTTTTTATAAATGAATAAACCAATATATAAATTAAGAGATTGGGTAGATATAAAAAATATAAATTGGATTAATTTATCTTTAAATAAAAATGCAATAGAAATATTAAAAGAAAATCAAGATAAAATTAATTGGTCTTGTTTATCATATAATCCAAATGGAATAGAATTATTAAAAGATAATTTAGAAAAAATTAATTGGAATAATTTATGTTTAAATCCAAATGGAATAGAAATATTAAAAAATAATCAAGAAAAAATTAATTGGGCTAATTTAAGTTTAAATCAAAATGCAATAACTTTATTAAAAAATAATAAACATAAAATAATATGGTCTTATTTATCCTTAAATATAAATGCAATAGAATTATTAAAAGAAAATAAAGATAAAATAGATTGGAATTATTTATCTTATAATATAAATGCAATAGAATTATTAAAAGATTATCCAGAAAAAATTAATTGGTCTTATTTATCAGAAAATCCAAATACAATAGAAATATTAAAAAATTATCCAAAAAAATAAACTGGCGTTATTTATCATTAAATCCAAATGCAATAGAATTATTAAAAAATAATAAAGATAAAATTAATTGGAATAATTTATGTTTAAATCCAAATGCATTAGAAATATTAAAAGAAAATCAAAATAAAATTAATTGGTCTTATTTATCACAAAATTTAAATAGTATAGAATTATTAAAAAATAATAAAGATAATATTAATTGGCATTTATTATCAGAAAATTTAAATGCAATAGAATTATTAAAAGAAAATCAAAATAAAATTAATTGGTATTATTTATCTAAAAATCCATCAATATTTATATTAGATTATGAGAAAATGAGGAAAAATTTTGAATTAATGGAAGAAGAAATAGTAAAAGAAGTATTAAAACCAAGAAGAGTAATAAGAAATTTAGAATTATATGGATATGATATAGAAGATATGTATGATTAAAAAAGAAAAATTATAAAAAATTGATTAAATTCTAATAATTGTATTTTTTATATTATAAATGAATAAACCAATATATAAATTAAGAGATTGGATAGATATAAAAAAATTAGATTTTAAATTATTATCAGGAAATTTAAAATGTAATTGTATTTTAAATAATATAAAAAAAATTATATTTTTAAAAAATTTTAATATTAATGATATAAATTCTATGGAATATAAAATAAATTGGGATTATTTATCTGGAAATCCTAATGCAATAGAAATATTAAAAAATAATTTAGATAAAGTTAATTGGAATTGTTTATCAACTAATATAAATGCAATAGAAATATTAAAAAATAATTTAGATAAAGTTAATTGGAATTGTTTATCTTCTAATATAAATGCAATTGAATTATTAAAAAATAATTTAGATAAAATTAATTGGTATTATTTATCATCAAATCCTAGTGCAATAGAATTATTAAAAAATAATCAATATAAAATTAATTGGATTAATTTATCATTAAATCCTAATGCAATAGAATTATTAAAAGAAAATGAAGAAAAAATTGATTGGATTAATTTATCTTTAAATCCTAATGCAATAGAATTACTTAAAGAAAATAAAAATAAAATTAATTGGTCATGTTTATCATCTAATCCAAATGCAATAAAATTATTAAAAAAAAATCAAAATAAAATTGATTGGTTATGTTTATCATTAAATCCAAATGCAATAGACTTATTAAAAGAAAATATAGATAAAATTGATTGGCATTCTTTATCAGAAAATCCTAATGCAATAGAATTATTAAAAGAAAATCAAGAAAAAATTAATTGGAATTATTTATCTTTAAATCCATCAATATTTATATTAGATTATGAGAAAATGAGAAAAAACTTTGAGGTTATGGAAGAAGAAATAATTAAAGAAGTATTAAAACCAAGAAGAGTAATAAGAAATTTAGAATTATATGGATATGATATAGAAGATATGTATGATTAAAAAAATGATATAATTTTTCAATTTTTTTTATTTATAAATGAATAAACCAATATATAAATTAAGAGATTGGATAGATATAAAAAAATTAAATTGGCATTTATTATCAGCTAATATAAATGCAATAGAATTATTAAAAGAAAATATAGATAAAATTGATTGGAATAGTTTATCTACTAATATAAATGGAATAGAAATACTTAAAGAACATCAAGATAAAATTAATTGGACTAGTATATCATTAAATCCAAATGCAATAGAACTTATAAAAGAAAATAAAGATAAAATAAATTGGAATTATTTATGTTTAAATTCAAATGCAATAGAATTATTAAAGAAAAATCCAGAAAAAATAAATTGGGAATATTTATCAAAAAATTATAATGCAATAGAATTATTAAAAAATAATTTAGATAAAATAAATTGGACTTATATTTCAGAAAATCCAAATGCAATAGAAATATTAAAAGAAAATCTAGAAAAAATAAATTGGTTATTTTTATCAAAAAATCCTAATGCAATAGAATTATTAAAAGAAAATCCAGAAAAAATAAATTGGTTATTTTTATCAAAAAATCCTAATGCAATAAAACTATTAAAAGAAAATAAAGATAAAATTAATTGGTATTATTTATCAGAAAATCCAAATGCAATAGAAATATTAAAAGAAAATAAAGATAAAATTAATTGGTATAATATATCATCAAATCCAAATGCAATAGAAATATTAAATAATAATAAAGAAAAAATAAGATGGTATGATATTGTATTAAATTTAAATGCAATTGATTTTTTTAAAGAAAATCAAGAAAAAATTAATTGGTATTATTTATCAATTAATTCAAATATATTTACTTTAGATTATGAAAAAATGAGAAAAAACTTTGAGGTTATGGAAGAAGAAATAATTAAAGAAGTATTAAAACCAAGAAGAGTAATAAGAAATTTAGAATTATATGGATATGATATAGAAGATATGTATGATTAAAAAATGATATAATTTTTCTATTTTTTTATTTATAAATGAATAAACCTATTTATAAATTAAGAGAATGGGTTAATATAAAAAATATAAATTGGAATTCATTATCAGAAAATCCTAATGCAATAGAATTATTAAAAAAAAATAAAGATAAAATTAATTATAATTATTTATCATTAAATCCAAATGCAATTGAACTATTAGAAGAAAATTTAGATAAAATTAATTGGAATATATTATCAAGAAATCCTAATGCAATAAAATTATTAGAAAATAATAAAGATAAAATTAATTGGACAAATTTATGTTATAATTCAAATGCAATAGAATTATTAAAAAATAATCGAAATAAAATTAATTGGTATGTTTTATCATTAAATCCAAATGCAATGGAATTATTAAAAGAAAATTTAGATAAAATAGATTGGAATTATTTATCATATAATCCAAATGCAATAGAATTACTTAAAGAAAATAAAGATAAAATTAATTGGTATTATTTATCATTAAATATAAATGCAATAGAAATATTAAAAGAAAATGTAAAAAAAATAAATTGGAATATGTTATCTAAAAATATAAATGGAATAGAATTATTAAAAAAAAATTTAAATAAAATAGATTGGTATTATTTATCAACAAATAATAATGCAATAAAAATATTAAAAGAAAATCTAAATAAAATAAATTATAATTTTTTATGTGCTAATGATAATTATAATATAATAGAATTATTAGAAAATAATCAAGATAAAATTAATTGGTATAATTTATCTAAAAATCCAATAATATTTACTTTAGATTATGAAAAAATGAAAAAAAATTTTGAATTAATGGAAGAAGAAATAATTAAAGAAGTTTTAAAACCAAGAAGAGTAATAAGAAATTTAGAATTATATAAATATGATATAGAAGATATGTATGATTAAAAAATAATATTTAAAAATAAATCTTAATATTTATGGTAAATGATTTTAAATAAAAAAATATTAATAAAAATTAATAATAATAATATAGAAGTAAATTATAATAATTTAATAAAAATAGATTATTTTTATCAATTATTAGAAGATAGAGATTATAATGAAATAAAAGAAATAAATATTAATAAAGTAAATTATAATAATTTAAAATTAATTTTAAAATTTACAGAAATTGAAAATAATGAAATTAAAGAATATATTAATAATATTGAAGAAGTATCAGAATTTATGACATCTAAAATGCCTATTATTTTAGTTAATTATTTAGAACCATTTAATATAAAAAATAATAAGGAATATGATAAAGAAATAATAAATATGATAATAAAATTTAAAGAAGATTGTAATTATTTACAATATGATTTATTAGGAGATATAATAGAATATAAATGGGCAGATAATCTTCGTATAATAAATAAAGATATATTAAAAGAAATATTAATAGAAAATGTAAATGAAATAAATAATAATTATAATGATGAAATAAATATTGAATTGAAAATATTAGAAGAAAAAATTTTAAGAATTATATTTTATTATTATGAAGTAGATGAAGATGAAATAGAAATATTTTTTAAAAATAATATAATAAATGATGAAAAAATATATAATTTAATAAAGATAACAAATATATCAAAATTAAAATTTATAGAAATATTAAAAAAAAATATTGATATAATGATAAATGATTTAAATTATATAATTTAATATTAAAGATATATAAAAAAATGAAATCTATTTTAATATTAATATAAATAATAATTTATATAATGGATACTCTTTTAAATGAATTAGCAGATGAACATGAAACAAAAGAAACTATATGGATTTATAAAGATAAAAAGGAACTTTATAATAAATATAATCAAATAAATATATCATCTGTTATTCAAGAAATAAAAAAAGAAAATCCATTAATTATAAAAGAAGAAAAAATAGAAATTAAAAAAGAAATTATAAAAAGAAATAAAGAAGAAATTAAAGGAGAGATCAAAGAAGATATTAAAGAAGATATTAAAGAACAAATTAAAGAAGATATTAAAGAACAAATTAAAGAAGATATTAAAGAAGAAAATAAAGAAGAAGATAAAAAAATAAAAAGAAATAAAAAGGAAGAAACTCCATTAGATTTAATAATAAAATATACATCATCAGCATTAATAGTTAAAAATGAAATAAAACAAAAATTAATAGAATTTATAACAGTTCCAGAATTTGCTAAAGCATTTGGAGTAAAAAAATCAGCAGAAATTATAAGTGCATTAACACGAGATGGTTGGAATCAATCAATAGCATTATTTATATCATTTTTATTAGATGCAAATGTAATATATAAAAATAAATCATATATATTTAATAAAAATAAAATATTAAAAGATATATCAATATTTAGTTAAAATAAATATTCTTCATGTGTTAAAATTCTTTCATTTTTAGTTAAAACACTAGTAGTTTGTTTCATAAATTTTTTTTTAAGTAAATAAAATTTCATATAAGAAGAAATTTTTTGTTTATTATTTTTAATAATAGTTTCATTAGTTTCATAAGAGATATCATCTATTTTATCTTTATTATTAATAACATCACTAAAATTATTACAAATATTTTCATATTTATTAATTTCATTATGAGATTTTATACAAAAATCAATATAATTATTAATTTTAATAATTATATCTTCAGAAATGGAAGATAAATTAATATATATACCATCATTATTTTTAGTATAATTACTATTATTTTTATAAATAATTTTAAAAATTTCTTCTAATTCATTTTGATTTAAAAATTGTATATCAATTTTAATTTTTTTACATAATTCATCTTTAGTTTCTGTCATTATTATTTAAATAATATTAATAATTATTTAAATAAAAAATTGATATTTATTTTTTTTGATTTAAAGACTATCAAATAATTATTAATTGATATATGTCTTTAAATACAGATGATGATATTTGGAATATAATGGTAAAACTTCAAAATATTAAAATAATAGATGATATTGAAATTAAAGAAGAAAATAAAGCAATATGTAGTTGTGGTTGTACTAAAATAGTAGTAGATGATTGTATGCAATTATGTGCAAATTGTAGTTCAATTATAGGAAAAGTAATAGATAATACAGCAGAATGGCGTTATTATGGTGGAGATACAAAAAGTGATGATCCATCAAGATGTGGTCTTCCAACAAATTCATTATTACCAAAATCATCATTAGGTTCAATGATAGGAGGAAATAAATATGGAAATAATTATGATATTCGTTTAATACGAAAATATCAAATGTGGAATGCAATGCCTTATAATGAAAGAACTTTATGGAATGTATTTGATAAATTAACAGGTGTATCATTAACAAATGGTATTCCACAAAAAATAATTGATGATGCAAAAGTTTTATATAAAAGAGCTTCAGAAAAAAAAATAAGTAGAGGAGATAATAAAGAAGGTTTAATTGCATCATGTATTTATCATGCTTGTCTTATGAATAATATACCAAGAAGTTCAAAAGAAATAGCAAAAATGTTTGATATAGATCCAGTAACATTAAATAAAGGGAATTCAAGATTTCAAACATTACTTCAAATAAATGTAGTAAGTTCTTCTCCATCCAATTTTATTTCTCGTTATTGTAGTATTTTAGATATGAAAATGGAAGATATAGAAAATTGTAAAAAATTAGTTAAATTTTTAGAAGATAATGAAATTATGAGTGATAATTCTCCTACTTCTAGTTGTGCTGCAATTTTATATTATTATTCAATTAAAAAAAATTTAGGTTATAATAAAAAACAATTTGCAGATGTATGTAATGTTAGTGAAGTAACAGTTATTAAAGGTTATAAACTTCTTGAAAAATTTGATAGTTTTATTACAAAAAATATTAATATTTAATGTTCAAATAATTTTTTATATAAAATTATTAAAATTATATTAAAACATCTTATTAAATATCCATTTTCAGGATATAAAATACTATTTATATAATCTTTATTATATATATCACATGAATTATTTAAATTAATAAATGGTTCAATTTCAGTTTCAAGTAATCTTAACATTTTATGATAAAAAATATAAAATATTTATTAATCATTTTTTTATCATTTTTATTATTTAATAATAAATAAAGATTATTTACTATATTTATTATTAATGTATAATAAAGAATTATTTGATTATATTTCAAAAGGAAATATAGAAAAAAGTTTATATGCAACTTGTATTTTTTTAATTGAAAATTCTAAAATTGAAATTTTAGAAGAAACATTAATTTATGTTTGTTCTTATATTGGATTTTTTATTAATATTCATGAAATTGTTAAATTAAATGATATTATTTTATCTACAAGATCTATTATTGAAAATGATAAAATTAATGTTTCTGAATATTTAATTTTAATTACTAAAATGTGTATTTTATCTAATATTTATAATATTAATCCTATTAGTAAAACAGGTATTATACCTATTAATAAACTTCGTGAAAGAATTATTGATGTATTTAGTGAAGATATTAAATTAAGTAGTAATGGAATTATGAAATTTGAAATGATTATTCCACCTAAAGATAGTGAAGCTTATTTATTATCTTTAAAAATAATTACTTCTTTTATTAGAATTATTAAAATTATTGAAGATATTTCAGGTGATAATATTGATACTATTGAATTTATTTCTATAAAATTTAAAAATTGTTTTGATTATATAATTAGAAAAAAATATATTATTCAAACTAAACTTAATCCTAATGAATATGATCCTATTTATTTTTTATGGGGATTTATTGAAATTTTATATCAACATGAAGATTTTATACATTCTTATTATTGGTTATTTTCTAATAATTATAAAAAATCATTAAAATCACATCGTATTGGATTAATTTATGCATGTAGTATTTCTATTATTTATAGTTATAAAAGACATATTGCAAAAAGTTGGAATCAAAATGAATTAAATGTAATTTATAAAACAAAAGAAATTGCTTTTGATTTAATGAAACAAGTTAAAAAAGAATTAAAAAGTAAAAACCTTTTAATTGAACATGAAGAAGATAAAAAAATAAATAAAGAAAAAGAAAAATTAGATGGTATTACTTATATTAATAATTATATTCCAACATTTCAAGGTAATACAAATAATATTTTAAATCCTATTCCTCCAATATTTGAAGAAGAATGTAAAACAATTTTAGATTAGTTAAAAAGCCAAAAAAATGGCTTTTTTATTTATTGATTTTTTATAAGTTATCAATTATATGTCTATAATATTCATAGTCAGCATATAAAGAATTATAATAATTTATATTAAGATAATCTCGTTCCATATAATAATTTTTCCATATATTACCTGTTTCAATTTCTTCTTTAGTGAAAACATAATCTAAAACATAATCCACTCCATAATCAGAAATTTTTTCACTTTTAAACATTATTTTTGTTATAAATAATTTTTATTAAGAAAATAATTAATTTTATTAAAAAATATAAATAAATAAATACAAATTTATAAAATATAAAAACAAAAAATATTTATTTTTTAATAATATAAAAGCCAAAAAATGGCTTTTATTGTTTATTGGTTTTTTATAAGCTATCGATTATATGTCTATAATATTCATACTCAGCATATAAGGCCTTGTAGTAATTTTTATTAACATAATCACGAGCCATATAATAATGCTCCCATGAACGAACTATATCATAATCTTCATGATTTACAACATAATCCGATGCATCGTCGAGAATTTTTTCACTATTAAACATTATTTATTCGAGCTATAAGCTACAAATAAATAATAGTAATATAATTATCATTTTTTAATAAAATATAAGAAAAATAATACAAATATATAAAATATAAATAAAAAGCCAAAAAATGGCTTTTTTTGTTTATTGGTTTTTTATAAACTTTCCATTATATTTTTATAATATTCATAGTCAGCATATAAGGATTTATAGTAATTTTCATTAACATAATCACATCCCATATAATAGTGCTCCCATGCAGGTGTAATTTCATAATTTTCATCATTCATGACATAATCCCAAGCATCATTTCGAATTTTTTCACCATTAAACATTATTTGTTTGAGCTATAAGCTACAAATAAATAATAGTAATATAAATATCATTTTTTAATAGAATATAAGAAAAATAATACAAATTTATAAAATAAAATATATATAAAAATAATTTTAAATAATAAGATCAAAGCTAGTTTATTTTTATTTTGAAAATGTCATTATCATTATATAATATTATAGAAGAAACTTATAATAGATATAATAAAGGTATAAAAACAGATTATCGTTCAATATTATTAGATATATTAAAAGAAAAACATTATTGGCCATCAATAAAAATTAAAAAATTTAAAAATGATAATAATTTATGTTTATTACATAATTCATATAAAAGTGAGAATAATGAAGATTTTAAAGAATTATATGATGAATGTAGAAGTGTAATTTTAGATTTTTCGCGTAGTATTGGAAATAATGTAGTAATAAGTTATGCAAATTCAATTCCAATTCGTTTATCAATAAATAAATATACAAATAATATTTATAAATCAACAGATAAATGTTATGTAGCAATGGATGGAACATTAATAAGTGTATATTATCATAATGGAAAATGGTATTTTGGTTCAAGTTGTTGTCCTGATATAAATGGATCAAAATTTTCACATCCAACCAAATCACATGGATATATGTTAGATGAAGTATTATATGAAATTTATAAAAATAAAATAGATATAAATGATCCAAATATATCATTAAATCTTCGAAATTTATTTACATCAAATTTAAGTCCATTATTTTCATATGAATTTGTATTAATTCATCATGAAAATATTCATATAGTAAATTATTCAAAAGAATTAGGAGAAAATTATAAATATTTATTTCATATTAATACAAAAAATAGAGTATCATTAGTAGAAGAAAATATAGATTTAAAACCATTAGAATATTTAGGAATTAAATATCCATATAAATTTCAATCAGTAGAAGAAGCAATTACATATATAAATAATAATGAAAATTCAATTATAGTAAAACAAGATAATAAATTATATAAAGTATCAAATGATAAAACATTACATTATGAAGATGTAAATGCAAATAATTATAATATTTGGTATAATTTTATTTATGTATATATGCTTCAAAAAAATAATTATAATATTAATGAATATATTAATGAATTTTTAATAACAGATCCAAATGTAAATGAATATATAAATAGTTATAATGATATTCATTTAATATTTATGACAATGACAGAATTATTATATAATTTATATATTTCAACAACAAATTATTATCCAAAATATAAAAGATTTAAAGTAAATCTAGATATAGATAAAACATTAAATCCAGTATTGAGATTTCATTTAGCTCAATTAAGATTTCAACAAATAAATTTATATAGAAAAGCAATAATAACACAAAAAGAAATTTATAATTATTTATGTCATTCAAATAATATTAAAAATATAAAAAAAATAATTACACATATAGTAAATAATAAAATTTATAATATTCCAGAAAATATTATTGAACTTTTTAATAAAATTAATATTAATTTATCTTTTTAAAAATAGCCCATCTATTAAAGAAACTAAATTTTTTTTGTATATCATCTTTATCTAATTCAAGTAAAATTTTATCTAAAGATGATTGTTTTTCTTCTTCAATTGGTATTTTTTCTTTAAGTTTATTGAAAGTTTCAGAATATAATTCACTTTCACTTAATTCTAAACCAAATTCTTTAGCTTTTTCAATTAAGAAATTAAAATTAACTAAATATTCAGGAATTAATCTTTGAGTGTTTTCAATAAAAATATCAATTCTTTTATTATAATTATCATCTTCATTAATATATCTTTTAATAATAGCCCATAAAGAAATATTAGTATCATTTAATATTTTTCTACCTTCAACAACACCATTAGAACTTTTATTTAATTCATTAATAACACTTTCACCATCCATAAATGTACAAATAAAATCTCCATCTTTTTTAAGATTAGAACTTACATTATTTAAAAATCCATTTAATTTTTTTTCATTTTCAAAGAAATAATGAATTGCAAACATACAAGTAATTGCATCAAATTTATTAGCACCTTTACCTGCTATATGTTTATAATATGGTTTAATATTTTTAATATCATTATTCATTACTATTTTTAATAATTCTTTACTATCATTATCTACACCTGCTTCTCCATTTTTAATATCAAGTGAACAATCACCTGCAGCAAAAGCAGTATTTAAGAAATAACCTTTTTCAGTTCCTTTAGTTCTATTAAAACGATTAAATTCTTTAATAACACGAGCATAAGCACCATCATTAGCTTTATAAATATTATCTTTAGCTAAATCAATACCTAAAACAAATTTATAATTAGCATTAATCCATCTTGACATATCACTAGCTTGACCACATGCAAATTCTAAAAGATTATTTTTATTTTTAGGTTTTAAAAATAATTTTTCATTAATACCAATATTATGAAATGTTATCATATTAAATGATAATAATGATCTTCTTGGTATTCCTCTTGAATAATATATATCATCAGCTTCTAAAACTTTACCTTGTATTTCATCATTAATATCTCTCATTTTAATATTTGTAGAACCAATTATCATTTCTTTAGAAATAGGATTATGAATAGAACGCCATATATTAATAGCAACAGGTAATGAATTAGCTGTTTTACTTAAAATACCTTTTTTAAATATACGCGTTTTATCTTCACGAATTCTTATTGGTATCCATTTTTTTTCTTCTATATCATATCTAAATTCTACTATACAATCATTATCAATTTTATTACCATTTTCTGCTCTTATATCTCCTTTACTATCAATTTTAATAAAAGCAAATTCAATATCAGGATGATAATAAATAAGAGGTTTAAATAATGTAGGTATAAAATCTTCTTTATTTTTCATCATTTCTTTTTGTTTTAAGAAATGTTCTTTACTATAATTTCTATCATAACGAAGTTTTAATCCTTCTTCTATTGTTAAATCTTTAGAAGAAATAGGATTAAAACCAACATATAAACCTAATTTTTTATATCTAATACCATCTTTTCTAACTTCACCTGTATATTTTACAAGAAAATCAATAGTATTTTGTTCAGGAGGTTTCCATTTAAATAATCTATCCCAACCCATATTTTGAGTAATAGGAACTGTTATAGATGGATAAAATGAATAAACAGCAAGTTTAGCAGGAGTAAATATAAGACCATCAATATCATATGGATAATTTTCAGGATTATCTAAAATAAATTTACAATCATTAATAATATTATCACTATAACGATGTATTTTATATATAAATTCTATATCAGAGTTTTTATCATTAAGTAAAGATTTAATATAAATAAGTTTTTGATTTCTAGATAATTCTTTATCATTAGAAATTAAAGGTAAAGAAGTAAGTGAAATATTATTTAAATAATAAATATCAAATGCAGCAAATAAATTTTTATTTTTTCTATCAGTTCTTTTATTACAATAAATATATTCTCCATCTATAAGTGAATTATATGCTTCTTTTTTTGCAATTATTCCTGTATCTTCTACTTTAAGAGAACTATTTATTAGAAATACTTGTCCTATATTATTAATATACATTAAATATCTTTCACCATCTGCTTTTTCTGTTACAGTATAATTTTTTAAAATACTTATTGCACCATATTCATCTGGATTTATTAAATTAACTTGTTCTAATGTAATAGGTTTAGGTGTTAATAAAGGAATATCTTTATAATAAGGAGGAATAATCATATCTTTTCTGACCATTTTATCATAATCATTTAAAACATTTTCTTGTTGTTTTTTAGTTAAAATAATATTACTCATAAATAAAGATTTAATAACAATAATAATATTTTGTAATAAATTATTTGTATTTTTAATTTTAATTTCAAATTCATATTTTTGTTCTGAATTTAAAATTTTTGATTTTTTTAAATCAGTAAAAAGATTATCATTTGATTTTAAAATTATAGCAGATGCAATAATATCTTTATCAATCTCATAATTAAATTTTTTAATAAATTTAAAAGTTTTTAATTCTTTATCCCAATTAGATATTTCAGTAATTTCAGTAATTTTATATATATTAAATTCAAGATTAACATCAAAAAGATCATTAATATTTTCATTTTTAATAATAATTCTATTTTCCCATTTATGATTAAGAGAAGTATAATTATTTGTATTACAATATTTTAAAATATTATTTATTTTAAAAATTTTTAAATAATTATCATTATTTGAAATATCTAAATATTCATCATCTATTGTTTCTTTATAATTATTTCTCATAATATTAATAAAATTATTAAATTCATTTTCTGTCCAATCAGAATTATTATGAAATTTTAAAAATATTTCATTATCATTAATATTATTTTTAAGTTCATCTATTAACTTAAAAATAGGCTCTTGTTTTGATAATTCCATAATATTTATATATATAACCTATTTATTATATATAATAAATAATTATTCATTTTTTATAAAATAGGATATTCTAAAGGTTTCATTAATTTATTAATTAATTTTATATTAGGTTTTATTTTATTTTTTTCTGCTAAATATACTAAATTAATTGCAAATGCATAATTATCAAAATATTTAGAAAATTTATTATGAATTTGTTGTTTTGTTAATTTTGAATTTATTATTTTATTAAAACTATTTATACTTCTTTTTTTATATTCATTATATGATTTTAATTGTCCTATCCAATTATGTTTAGTATAATAAAAAATTTCAACATCCATTAATTTACGACATATATATGAAGGAAATCCTGCTAAATAATATTTTATAGGATGATTAAAAACAGTATTTCCACAATATTTTAATTCAATAATTTTTTTATTTAATAATTTAGACATTTCCCAATCAATTAATTTAAATTGATTATTACAATACATTATATTATCTGGTTTAATATCATTATGTATATAATGATTTTTTTGTAATATTTTAAGAGATTTAATAATATCTTTAGTAAATTTATTATATAATTCTTGAGTTAAATTAATTTCATCTAATGATTTTGAACAATATTCTGAAAAACTATAATAATTTTTATTTGTAGATATTCCATATATTTTTATATTATTTATTATAAATAATGGTTTAATTGCAGTATATTTATTTAATTCTTTTTCTCCAAAAATTTTAAAAATTTCTTTATATCCTGTTAATTCATTTTTAAAATTATTTTTATTAGAATTATTAAAAAACCATAAATTTTTTTTAAATTTTTTAACTACTAAATTTTTTTTTAATTTTTTTATAATATTTAAT
>Ga0304729_1001163_pt1 | contig 17817 bp, 14 predicted proteins | sample C_131016_MF_Meta_FD_190475 | JGI IMG/M metagenome (GOLD analysis project Ga0304729, IMG submission 190475) | Freshwater microbial communities from Lake Croche, Canada to study carbon cycling - C_131016_MF_MetaG (v2) (version 2) | ecosystem: Environmental > Aquatic > Freshwater > Lake | place... | reverse complement strand
CTCGAACTTGTTGCAACGGTCGCAGTATCAGTGATGCCAGGAGTCAAGATCACGATATTGCTATTTGGATAAGTGAGAACGAGGGTCGGCGTTGCCTTTGTAATCGTTAGATTGTCCGACACATAGGTGATCGAATACTTAGGATTATTTGCACTGGTCAGAGTTCCTGCCGAAATTAGGTAGGTACCCACATCTGTTCCTGCCCCACGGCTGAGGGCTCCTGAAAGTGAATCACCAAGTACCAATGAACCAGTTGTAATCGAATAGGAGAGCACAGGGTCTGAAGTTGTTCCGTAAACCTTACTCTTAGAATCTGCCGTTACGGTGATCGCTCGAGGATTGATGGTGAAGCTCTGTACAACTTGTGCTGCCGCGGCAGTGTTTGCATCGCCAGGTTGGTTAGCGTTGATGACACAGAGACCAACATCGCGAAGGTTGATCACGGTGCCGTTAACGCCTGATGTTGTACAGATTGAGGTCGATCCAGAAGTGAAGATGACGAGAAGCCCAGAGGAAGCGCTGGCTGTCACAGTAAATGTGTCGCTGGAATAACTCTTCGCGGTTAGGGATGCGAAAGTGATTGTCTGGCTCGCAAGGCCAATCGAGAATGAGACCGCGTCGGTACGAGCGAGATAATTAGTATCACTCGAACGGGTCACAGCGATAATGCATGTGCCGGCTGTCGTATAGGTCAGTGTTGAGATCGAGATCGAACAACCAGTCGTTGTATTCGTACTGTCGATCGCATATGAATAGGTACCTGAGCCAGTTCCGCCAGACCCTGTGAGTGAAACTGTCTTATTACTTGGATTGTAGGCAGACGAGAGTGATGAGAGAGTTACCGCTGCTTGGGTCGCCTGGGTGATCGCAAAATTCACTGAGCCCAGAGTGATGGTGTAGTTCGAGTTGTTTGCATTCGTTAAGGTGCCGGAAATGATCGAATAGCTTCCCACCGCAGTATTTTGGCCAGCACTTGTGTACGACAGTACGCCAACAAGCTGATCACTCCCAACGAGAGCGCCAGTCGTGACCGAGTATGTTAGTACAGGGTCTGAGGTTCCATAGACCTTCGATTGAGCGGCGGTAGGCGTGACAGTTATTGCAGCCTTAGCTGCGGTAATTGTCATCGTCGTCGTGCCGCTGGAAACGAAATTGGTGGTATCGGTTGGAGTAAAGGTTGCTGTGATGAGAGAGCTGCCGTTGCCAACAACAGTGGCCGTCTCACCTGAAAGCGTCACTACAGCTGTCGTTCCGGATGAATAGGTCCACGTTCCAGGCGTGCTTGATGTCGGAGTTGTAAGTGCGAATATATCGCCGTAAACCTTAGAGACACCTGACCATGTGAAGATCGGGGTCTGCTTTGCGATGGTAATCGCTGTAGAGACTGAGCTTGTTGCTAGGTAATTTCCATCGGATGCCTTGGTTGCTGTGACATAACAAATTCCAGCACTTGTTGGCGTGAGCGAGGTACCAGAAACTGTACATGGACCAGAATCGCGAATAAACGTAAGGGATCCGCTACCACCAGTGGCTCCAGAAGTTTGCAAGACTACCGACGACCCATATGTTCCAGACGTACTTGTTATAACCAGCGAACTTCCCTGTGATGCAGAAGAGATTGTGAAGCTGTAAGCACTAGAAGTGGCTGGCAAATAATTGGTATCGGTGGTGATCGACGCGGTGACTGTGTAATCGCCTGCATTCGTCGGTTTTGTTGCGCTTACTGAATAAGTTGTCGATCCAACACCCGAATACAAATATGTAACGGATCCTGTTGATCCCGTTGGGGTCGAAGATGATGGGCCTTGCGCAACTCCTGAATAGTTATAGGTCGTGGCTCCAGTTACAGAGATGGTTGGCGCGTATTTAGCAATGGTGATGGTTTTTGTTACGGGAGTCGCAGCGCTGTAATTAGTATCTCCAGCCTGATTTGCGGCAACGGTGCACGTGCCCGCAGTGACAATATGAATCTTGTTAGCCTGAATAGTACATACCGAGGTGGTACTACTTGTAATGGCTACCGTTAATCCGCTACCCACCGAATAGGTGAGTGTCTGATCAGCATCCAGATAAGTCATGTTTGCAGGTTGCGTGAAGCTTATCGTCTGTGTTGCCTTACCGACATTGATCGTAGTGGAACCTGCACCGGACAAAGCTGCATACCCAGTCGCATCAGTTGGGGTGAAATCTGCGGTTAATACTGTTGATGCATTTACTGAACCTGGTGTCCACAAGCAAGTTGCTACTGTAGAAACGGCTGACACTGATGTGCAACCAGAAATTGCAATACCGCCCGCCTTGAAAGTGACAGCACCCGGAGTGCTGACTGATGCCGTGATCGTCGATGGTGATAAATATGTGGCAGTTGTGGCGTTAGATGGAAGAGCGAGAGAGAGGGTAGGAGTGACTTGCAATAGCTTGGATTGAGTGAGGGTTCCATTGACTGTCAGGGTTACCAGCCCCGAACTGTCCTTGTCTCCAGTGGTGACCGTTGTGTTATTGAGGAGTAACTTTGTGTTGGAAGTTGAGGGCAATGGATAGCCTGGAACAGTAATCGTTGATGCCGCAGGTGAGTAGTTTGTGGAGTTCTCTACTCGCATTCCAGAGATATCTGCCAGGCCTGATGCGCTACCCGGGTTATATGGTGAGAATCCCACGTTTGTCGAGGAAAAGGAATAGAAACTCGTAGTTGATGGAGAAGTACAGGCAGCACCATCAACCCACATGCCAATATTTGAACTATTTTGTGAGATCGCAACATGTTGCCATGATTTAGCAACCAAGGCAGGGCACGTAAAATGTCGATTTCCAACACCGTTCCAATCGAGTTGCCAATCAGTCGACGTATTCGCCCAAATGGAAAGAGTCTGACCGTAAGTATTTCCACCGACAAGCACAACTGGTACAACATTTTGTGAGTTCACACTTGGGACAGTGAAATTTTGGACTCTTACCCAGGCATCGATGGTGTAGCTCTGGAATCCACTTATTCGCGTGAATGAGAGGTTATTACCTTGCGAATATTCCAAGCCGTATGAACGCGAATCGCCATTAGGTGACGCCACATAAAAGGCTCTGACGGGCCGCACGTAATGCACGTTATCCTTACCGCGAATTCCCGCTGCGCCACCAGCTCCAGCCACATAAGCGTTATTGTTCGTTTGGCTAAAGAAAGAAGTAGTTGCATTGGAAAAGTTTGTTGTCCAAGACATATACACATCATTTACAGTCGCATCCACAAAGAGTGGTTTAGGGAATTCGTTTGAAGACCAGTACAAGTCTGATTGCATACCCAGGGCTGGCGTTGCTGAGCCTGTGCAAACTGTTGTGTCTGAGACCCAGGCTTGTCCGCTTACATACTTACAGAGTTGATTGAGTTCGGCCGACGTAGGCAAATACCAGTCATTTTTACCACCACCGGCGTATCCTCGCGCCTGTCCCGCAGCAAAACTTACATCGTTTACCTGAGAGAGCATCGCTAAAGAGTATTTGTATCCGAGTCCAAGTGAAGCTGAGGAGAAGTCAGGAGTGCGAACATCCACTATTCCGGGAACCGTAAGACATCTTGGTCCGCAGCTTGTGGTTGTCCAAGTAACCTTAGGCTCTGAAGTTTTCCAGTTGCTAGGAGCAACTTCCAATAGATTGCAATCTGACAGCAAGTCACTTCCACACTTGAACGACGTACTACTCTTGTAGAAGATGATTCCCCCGCCTGGTCCAGTATCGCCAATGGAACATGGCCCACCCTGCGCGCACGTCAACCCTGCTGCCGAAGAAATTGGCGGAGTAATTATGCCAATCAACTGCAGGCCCGAAAATGCCAAGACGAGAGTTAGCAATTTGGCAATTGCACTTCGACGAAAAGCCGTGGGAATACTCATAAATAAAGCGTAAATACGATTCCTTGCCTTGAATTAAATTGTCTCTTCAGTATCAGATTGCTCAACATCTGTGCTCTCTATTTGAGAAAATCAACAAATGTGACAGTTTTCGACTCTGCTTTACTTCCTTCATGAGAAAATCAGATATGAGACCAACTCGCCTGATCTATGTCGAGAATGATTCTGCCTTGCGCAGAATCCTCGGTGAGATGCTCTCTCAATCTAGAGAGTTAGAACTTCTTGGGTCTTACGCAAAATCAGACGATGTAGTCAACCGAACTCTTGCCCGCAAGGCTGATGTTGCTCTTATCGATTTTGCACTTGATCAGAATGGTTTGAACGGGATCGAACTTGGCATTGCGCTCAGAAATATCAACGAATACATCGGCATTGTTATCTATTCTCAGTACTCCGTATCTCAAATGGTTAATCGTGTGCCTAAAGAGATGCGTAGTGGGTGGTCTTTCTTTGATAAATCAGCGGAGATGGATCTTGCGGATTATGTCGATATCATCAAGATGACCTCATCCGGGAAAGGCAATTGGGAGAGCGTGGCTGCTGGTCAAGTCGAAAAGAATGAGACGCAATCTTCGATCTACTTTATGCTCTCGCCGCTGCAGAGATCCGTGATGTCTTTAACTGCGCAGGGCAATAGTGCTCAAGATATCGCGTTGCAACTGGACTTGAGTTACCAATATGTCCGTAAGGAACTCTCGCGGGCATATGCAGTCTTGCTGCCAGATGCTTCTGCCCGTGATGATTTAAAGACTTCTGCGGTTTTGAAGTACCTTGAACTTACGCGGACTAGCTGATGAGAGCACGCATCAAGAAGATTCTCTCGTTGATTGGTCCATATCCCTATAACCCTTACTTGATCTTTCTCTTCTTCTTCTCCTTCTATTTTTCACGATACATCCGAGTCGTTGCTTATCTCCCTGCAGGACAAGAGCGATGGAGAGCCGGCGGGCTCGTACTTTTGGCATCTGCTATCCCATCAATCATCTTTTCCATAGGATCAATTCTTCTTACACGCTTCAGATTTTGGAGCAGCAAAAGCACGATTTTGTATGTCCTGGAAGTCACTTTCATTCAATACCTCAATGTCCTCACTCTTCCATTCGTGCTCAGATTTTTGCAAGATAAACTTCATTACTTTGATAAGACTCTCATCGGGTTGTCAAGAAGCATCTTTTTCGCATCTTTAGCCTTGGTCTTATTCGCACTTGCTCTTATGAATCGTGCTGAAAGGAAGATTTCTGATCGACTTAATCTGGCTACGAAATTGGTTGGAAAGTTGGAGTCAGAGCGTGCAAAACTCATCCAATCCGATGAGAGATTGCGCCGCCAAACATCTCAGTTCCTTCATGACCGTGTGCAATCAGATCTCATGGTTGTGGCTCTAGAACTCAAGAGCTCTGTGGGTAAGACGCAAGATGAAATCGAATCAGTTCTTTCTAGGTCCGTCCAATCAATTGAACGAATACGGTCAGTCGACGTTCGACATTTAGCCTATTTATTGACTCCGAATTTCGAGGCTGGAGGCTTGAAGGCTGCGCTCGATCTCTTGGTATCTCAGTACAAATCTTCTATGGAATTGGATCTGAAGATTGATGAATCATCGGGAAATTTCGATGAAGAAGTCTGTCTTGGAATCTATCGAATCGTTGAGCAAGCGTTGCTCAATGCACTTCTACATGGACCGGCAAAGCGGGTTCTTGTCAGCCTTTCTTACACTCGCGAGAAGACCATTCACCTTGAAGTATCTGATGATGGCCCAGGTATTCCTCAGGGCGAAAGCGCAACGGGCGTAGGTACCGCAGTGATTGATTCTTGGGTTGGAATCTTGAACGGCAAAAAGACGGTTGAATCGCAGCCAGGCCATGGCTATCGCTTGCAGGTGGAGTTTTCCAAGTAAATATTTGAGCGGAGACGAAGAGATTTGAACTCTTGAAGGGTTTTACCCCTTACCTCGTTAGCAGTGAGGCGCACTCGACCGGGCTATGCGACGTCTCCGAGTTGCAGGTGCAGTTTACAGGTAATGCCGTCCCGATAAAACCGCTCATTAAGTGAATATTTGGCGGATGACTAGCGGCCGAAGTCGTCCTCGATGCGCTCAATGTCATCTTCGCCGAAGTAGGTACCGGTCTGAACTTCAATGAAGGTAAGGATCTCTGACCCAGTATTAGCTATACGGTGGAGAACCCCAATGCCGAAATCGACTGCATCGCCAGCTCTTACTTCTCGAACCTGGCCATCAATGGTGACTTCCCCGCTGCCAGCAACAATGAACCAATGCTCGGCGCGCTTGGCGTGGCGCTGATACGAGAGGCGCTTACCAGGAATGACAGAAATGGTTTTTACTTTATGTGTTGCGGCTTCATGCAAGACTTCATAACTACCCCACGGGCGATCAGACTTTTCTAGCACCATGAAAGCCTTTCTGTGAGGTGTTAGGAAATTTTATCAAGGATTCCAAGTGCCGCACCAATCAGCCCAGAATTGCGCTCAAGTTGAGCGGGGCGTAGGTCGACAGAGTCAATGAACCCGGTTGTCCTTGCTGCAATCGCACAATGTTCGCGAAGTCGGTCCCAATAGATCGGCCCCGCTTGCGCGACTCCGCCACCAATAACTACTGTGCGAATATCAAGTGATCCAATGATGTTCACAATTCCGATGGCAAGAGCTTGTGCACCTTCATCAATGGCTTGAAGTGCAATCGCATCGCCGTGCCGAGCAGATTCTGCGAGATCGATAAACGAAGTACCTGCGTTCCAGCCGTGTGCTTGTGCATTTGCAACCATACGTGGACCACTTGCATATGACTCAACACAGCCGCGCTTACCGCAAGCGCATTCTGGTCCAGCAAAGTTGATGGTGTGGTGACCGATATAGCAAACATTTCCACTCTCGCCAGTGAACAACTTTCCATTTAAAACCAAACCACCACCGATTCCAGTGGAGACAACGATTCCCAACATATTAGATGTACCTCGGCCAGCACCGATGAGAAATTCAGCATGGGCAAGTGCCATGGCATCACCGTGAAGGGTGACTTCATTGGTCCCCGTGATCTCTTGAATTTTCGAAACGATCGGAAACTTTCGCCACGACGGAATATTTACTGGGCTGATAGCGCCTTCTTGAAGATGTAATGGGCCCGCAGATCCAATTCCGACACCGGCAAAGCCATCGCCAGCAATCTCTCTGAGGCTCTTTACCGTCTCGGCGATTTCGTTCCAAAAATCTGGATTTCCGTGGACCGCCACTTCGCTAGTGTGCGAAACCTCGTACTTTTCATCAACGATTCCCAAGGCGGTCTTAGTGCCGCCAATATCAAGTGCAATTACTTTCTGAGTCATCTCAGTCGTCAGCTCCTTCCGAAATAAAGGTCTGTGCCTCGTAGAGTCTTTGATAGAGCCCGCCAGCCTTTGCCAAGTGAAGGTGCGTGCCTTGCTCGACAAGGTGACCATCTTGTAATACCAAGATAGTGTCGGCTTTTTGCACAGTTGAAAGTCTATGAGCCACAACAAATGTCGTGCGGTTAGCCATAAGCGATTCAAGTGCCATTTGAATCGCACGCTCAGATTCGGAATCCAGTGCCGACGTCGCCTCATCTAAGACCAAGATTCGTGGGTCACGGATTAACGCGCGAGCGATAGCCAGGCGTTGCTTCTGGCCGCCCGAGATGCGAGCTCCACGTTCTCCAACGATCGTATCCACGCCTTCAGGAAGTGCGGAGACAAAATCGATTGCATTTGCAGCAATGAGCGCTTGAATCACTGCTTCATCACTCACATCGCCGAGGCCATATGTGATGTTCTCGCGAACGCTGCCATCGAAGAGGACCGACTCCTGTGGAACAACAGAGATGTACTTGCGCGCAGTACGTAAATCAAATTTCGAAAGGTCATTACCGTCAAAGGCGATAGACCCTGATTGTGGGCGCAAGAAACCGATCGCAAGGTTAATCAACGTTGACTTTCCTGATCCCGATGGTCCAACAAGTGCGATCATCTCGCCAGGTTTTGCCGTGAGTGAGAGTGACTGGATCGCTGGCTTACTTGATCCTGGATATGTGAAGGTGACATCGTTAAATGCGACGATCCCAGAGAGGTTCTTCATCGCTGGCTTTCCTGCGTTCTCCTCAATATCTGGAGACTCAAGAACTTCACCAAGTGAGCGAATAGATGAGAAACCCTTAGAGATCTGTGGCATCAAGCTTGAGACGAGGATGACCGAGCCAATTAACTGTCCAAAGAATGAGGTGAGCAGAACGACATCTCCGGTCGTTACGCCGAACTTGCCCTTAAGTGCACAGAATGAAGCAGTGGCAAGGCAGAAGACGTTCGCAGATTGGAAGGTCACCCACGCCATCGCGTTGAAGTTGGCGTTAAAAGCATCCAGACTTAATCCTGCCCGCTTCACATTACTGAATGATTCATACATGGTCTGAAGTGCGCTCTTCTCTAGGCCATGCGCACGAGTAATTGGAATCAAGGTAGTCATCTCATTGACGCGAGCAGACATCTCTTCAATCTCGCCTCGGAAGATCTCATTCTTCGCGTTGAGTTTGCGTCGAAGTTTCACAATCAATAAGGCGCTACATGGGGCGAGAATAAGAAAGAATGGCAGGAACATAGGAACTTTGATCGATGTAATGATGATGGATCCCACAATGCCGTTAATCGCTACAAACCCACTATCAGAGAGGCTTCGAACCATCTGCTCGATATTCTCTACATCACGGATAACTTTTGTCTGAAGAATCCCGGCATTAGTACGAAGGTAGAAACCCATACTGAGTTGCTGCATTCGCTCAACAAGCGCTGAACGAAGTCTATTTTCCACTTCGCGAATCGCCCGACTTTGGAATCGAACGTAGAGAACGTTTACCGGCCAGTTCTGCAGGGTGACTGAAATCAAAATTGCGATATTGAAAAAGAGTTCGGTTGTACTTCGATGCTGACTAATAATGTCGATGATATTTGCCGTAATCAGTGGGATAACCCAAGACGGTGAGTGCTTAATACAAAAGAGTAGAAAGGCTATCGCTACTCTGAGCTTCTGATCCTCAAAGAGGTACATGAGTGTGCGTAAAGGATTTTCTCCGCTATACCTGTGCTCAACTTCTGAAAGATGAGTGCTTGGCTGGCGCATTTCGCAAAGATACCCCACTCCTTAGCCACTCTTATTGCCCCACTATTGCTGCCGCGTTACCCTTTGGCTATGAGCAAAAAGGTGAAGACAAACTCGTACGACGCTCCATCACAAGATGCCTGGAGCAAGTTCATGGGCACCGGTTGGGCCCCATCACCACTGGTTGGACTCACTCCAGCAGATGTACTCCCTTTTACTGCCGCTCGTCGTGATCTGCTCTCTGCGCAGTACCCTGGAATCAGACTTGTTATTCCAGCCGGAACGCTCAAGGTTCGCAGTAATGACACTGATTTTCGCTTCCGCGCCTACTCGGCCTTTGCTCACCTGACTGGAATCTCGGCTCAAGACACTGTCCCCGGGTCGGTCTTGGTCTTAGAGCCTAAGAAGAAGGGTCACGAAGCGATCCTCTTTGTTCATCCACGCTCGCCACGCGACTCCGAAGAGTTCTACCGCGATCGCGTCCATGGTGAATTCTGGATCGGCCGTCGCATGACTCTCGATGAGACCACCACTCGCTACGGAATTAAGACGAAAGATATTTCATCGATCAAGAAGTTTTTAAATGACGATACCGATGCCCTCATTGTTCGAGGTCAAGATCCGGATATCGATGCGCTCATCTCTAGACAGAAGAAGAAGGAAGCAAAGTTTGAGACCTTCCTTTCAGAGCTGCGCCTGATTAAAGATTCTTTCGAGGTGCAAGAGATGCAGGCTGCGGTCGATGCTACGGGTCGTGGCTTTAACGACATGATCAAGATCTTCCCTGCTGCAATTGGTGTGACTCGTGGAGAGCGCATCATCGAAGGCGCATTCTTCGGTCGTGCACGACTTGAGGGAAATGAACTCGGTTATGACTCAATTGTTGCAAGTGGAGCACATGCCTGCGTCCTTCACTGGATCCGCAATGATGGTGATGTTCGCAATGGCGACTTAATCTTGATCGATGCTGGCGTTGAATTAGATTCGCTCTACACCGCAGATATCACTCGTACCCTCCCAGTGAATGGAAAGTTCACGCAGGCTCAGCGCGAAATCTACGACTTGGTCTGGAAGGCGCAACAAGCTGGTTTTGCTGCATGTAAGCCAGGTAATAAATTTGCTGATATCAACCGCGCGAGCCAGCAAGTACTTGCTGAAGGCCTTGCGGCGCTTGGTGTTCTGCCTGTCTCTGCTGAAGAATCAATGAAGCCAGATAGTGGATTACACCGTCGTTGGACTATTCATGGAGTAAGCCACATGCTCGGTATCGATGTGCACGATTGCGGAGCCGCTCGCGATAGCGAATATAGCCAAGGTGTCTTGAAGGCCGGCATGGTTCTTACTGTCGAACCAGGTCTCTACTTCCATCCAGATGATCTCCATTCACCAGAGCGACTACGCGGTATTGGTATTCGCATTGAAGATGATGTCTTGATCACCGAAACTGGCTGCGAAGTCTTGAGCAAGCACATTCCAAGCCAAGCTGATGATGTTGAAGCGTGGATGCGATCTCTCGCTTAATTGCGAATTAGAGATAGTTTCCAATAGCAGCTGCACTTATACCAAGCACTAGCGTCAGTACGAGATAGAGGTAAGCCTTGATCTTATGATCTTCTTTGATCAGGTGGTGTGCCTCAACAGCAAATGATGACCATGTGGTGAATGCTCCTGCAAAACCGGTGCCAACGAGATAGCCGATGTTATGGTTGTAATGCGCGGTCATACCTAGGATAAATGAACCAACGGTGTTGATTCCCAATGTTTCAAGTGGGATAAGTGAGCGATGCAACTTCTTTACTTGTTTATCAACGACATATCGAGCTGGTGCACCAATACCCGCTCCGAGAGCAATCAGTAATTCAGTATTCATTTCACTAACTTCCGTTCGAGAAGTTCGTGGGTAGAGAAGACCAAGATAAATGTGCCAAGCAGAGATGCGACTGCGTAGACGATTGCCTCGGTGATGCTGCGTCCTTCAAAATATTGATCCATCTTCAGCGCGAAGGCTGAATAGGTAGTAAAGCCACCACAGAAACCGGCCCCGAGAGCCGGACGCCACCACCACTTCGCTGATTTGTGGTGGCGCGAGTAGAGCAGAACAGCGACGAGGACTACTGAGCCCATGTAATTAACTAGGAGCGTTCCCCATGGAAAACCCTTCTCCGAGAAGGGTAGGGAGAGACCCCACCGCGAGAGCGAACCGATTATGCCGCCGAGTGAGACGACAGCAATATTCTTCAGTTTTGGCTCACTCGCTTAACTCCGCGATTAAGGAAGCCTGAAACAACCGAGATGATGATGGCGGCAAAGAGCGCCGACCAGAAGCTATTGATCGTGAGGGCTGTTGACCAACGAGCGGTCAGTTCTAGCATCGCAGCGTTGATGACCACGATGAAGAGACCCAGGGAGAGCAGAACTGCAGGAAGGGTCAACAACTTGATGAGCGAACCGATCGTTGTATTGATGACTGAGAAGAGCAGGGCGACCCAGAAGTAACTCCAGGCGCCACCGTGCACTTTAATTCCAGGAACCAAACCCGTTGCAGCCCAGACAGCGAGCGCAGAAGCAGACCAACGCACTAAGAGTTTCATACCCAAGAGGGTACTAGATCAGAGGCGCTTGATCGGTGAGCCGGAGTGAAAGTTTAGAGAATGCCTTCGCGCTTGCGAATCTTGCTTCCAAGCCAGCGCAATGGGTCGTACTTCTCATCGACGACGCGCTCCTTCATAGGGATGATCGCGTTGTCGGTGATACGAATGTGCTCTGGGCAAACTTCGGTACAGCACTTTGTGATGTTGCACATTCCAAGTCCATGCTCTTCTTGTGCGCTCTTCTTACGGTTACGCAACATGTCGAGTGGGTGCATATCGAGTTCGGCGATACGGATGAAGAAGCGAGGTCCAGCAAAGGACTTCTTATTCTCTTCGTGATCGCGAATAACGTGGCAGGTATCCTGACACAAGAAGCATTCAATGCACTTACGGAACTCTTGTGAACGTTCAACATCGATCTGTTGCATACGTGGCTCACCTGGCTTGAGATCAGCTGGCATTTCAACAGATGGAATCTCCATCGCCTTCTTGTAGTTAAAGGAGACATCGGTAACGAGATCCTTGATAACTGGGAATGCGCGAAGTGGAGTGATGGTGATCGTCTCATCCTCTGGGTATGAGGCAACCTGCGTCATGCAAGCAAGACGTGGCTTTCCGTTGATCTCCATCGAGCAAGAACCGCACTTACCGGCCTTACAGTTCCAACGAACTGCGAGGTCACCCATCTGGGTTGCCTGCACGCGGTGGATGATGTCGAGAACTACTTCACCGTGGTTAGCTTCAACGGTGACATCTTGTAGGCCACCAGTCTTATCGTCACCACGCCAGATACGTAATTTGAGAGTGCGTGCCATTAGTTGGAACCGCCTTTCGCAATTTCTTCCGGAGTCATGTACTTCTCGAGTTCGTGTACATCAAAGAGATCGAAGAGTTCTTTTGGAATCACAGCGAGTGGCTGTGGCTTCACAGTTACCTTCTCACCATTAAAGCTGGAGATGTGGTTGACCTGACGCCAGGTTGAATTCATTCCAGGGAAGTCATCGCGAGTGTGACCACCACGCGACTCTTCACGTGCGATCGCAGACTTTGCGGTGCTCTCTGCAACCAACAACATATTGTCGAGATCGAAAGCTAGGTGGAATCCAGGGTTGAACTTACGATCGCCGGTTACTGAGATATTGGCGCTGCGCTTACGAATTTCGGCGATCTGCTCAATAGCTTCCTGAAGTTCAGAGCCAGTACGGATGATTCCAACCAAGTTATGTGTGATCTCTTGGAGCTCTTGGTGAAGTGAGTAAGCATTCTCGCCACCAGTGCGGCTAAATGGTGCCTCAATCTTCGCCGCAGCCTTTGCGATCGTCGCATCCGAGACTGGATTCTTGCCGTGTGACTTCACATAATCGACCGCGCCCATTCCGGCGCGACGACCGAAGACGAGCAAATCTGTCAGTGAGTTTCCACCAAGACGGTTCGAACCGTGCATACCGCCAGCGACTTCACCGGCTGCGAAGAGACCATCAACACCAACAGCTGCTGCTGTATCTGGTTCTACTTCAACACCACCCATGACGTAGTGACAGGTTGGGCCGACTTCCATCGCCTCTTTGGTGATATCCACGCCAGCGAGTTCATAGAACTGGTGCCACATAGATGGCAGGCGCTTCTTAATAACTTCGGCAGGGATGCGCTTTGAGACATCGAGGAAGACTCCACCATGCTCGGTTCCACGGCCAGCCTTCACTTCAGCGTTGATCGCGCGAGCTACTTCATCGCGTGGGAGCAACTCTGGTGGACGGCGGTTGTTATCTTGATCGAGATACCAACGATCCGCCTCTTCTTCATTATCTGCGTACTTATCCTTGAATACATCTGGGATGTACTTGAACATAAAGCGCTCGCCGAGTGAGTTGGTGAGAATTCCACCTTCACCGCGAACAGATTCAGTAACGAGGATTCCCTTTACCGAGAGCGGCCAGACCATTCCAGTTGGATGGAATTGCAAGAACTCCATATCAACCAAGTTTGCACCGGCCTTGAGAGCGAGCGCATGGCCATCGCCAGTGCCCTCCCATGAGTTGGAAGTAATCTTGAAGGTCTTACCGACACCACCTGTTGCGATGACAACTGCAGGTGCTTCGAAGAGGATCTCTTCGCCACTTTCACGGCGATATCCATATGCACCTGCGATCTTGCCATTCTCTTTAAGGATCTCGGTGATTGTTACTTCAGCGAATACGCGAAGGTTCTTCTCGGCATCGCCGAACTCCTTCTTATCTTTCTGTTGTAGTGCAACGATACGTTGCTGCATGGTGCGAATAAGTTCGAGACCAGTGCGGTCACCAACGTGTGCAAGACGTGGGTACTCATGCCCACCGAAGTTACGTTGTGAAATCTTTCCTTCTTTAGTGCGATCAAAGAGCGCGCCCCACATTTCGAGTTCCCAGATGCGATCTGGTGCCTCTTTCGCATGGAGTTCTGCCATGCGGTAGTGGTTGAGGAACTTACCGCCGCGCATTGTGTCGCGGAAGTGAACCATCCAGTTGTCATTGTCATTGACGTTACCCATAGAAGCAGCAGCGCCGCCTTCAGCCATAACGGTGTGGGCCTTACCAAATAATGACTTACAGACGATTGCGACCGAGAGGCCAGCTTCGCGAGCTTCTACCGCAGCACGAAGTCCAGCGCCACCGGCGCCAATAACGACAACATCGTAGGAGTGTTTCTCTAAATTAGCCATGATCTATGAAGCCCCCGACTTAGAAGAAGTACCAGTTAGAGATCGCGGTGGTCGCGACTTCACGGACGTAAACATCAGCGAGCGCAACGCCAATCAGCGATACCCAAGCGAAATTCTGGTGATAATGGTTGAGCTTTGAAACAACTGTCCATGCCTTGTAACGAAGTGGATGCTTCGAGAAGTTACGAAGACGCCCACCTACTGTGTGGCGGCAGGTGTGGCATGAGAGCGAGTACAACCACAAGAAGGTTGAGTTCGCGAGAAGAACCAATGTGCCAACTGACATGTGGCCCCACTGCTTCTCTGAATTACGGAATGCCAGAATCGCATCGGTAGTGAGCAAGACGTTGAAGACCAGACCTGCGTAGAAGAACCAGCGATGTGCATTCTGCATGATGAGAGGTGCGCGAGTCTCGCCGGTGTACTTCGCATGTGGTTCTGCAACCGCACATGCTGGTGGTGACATCCAGAATGAACGGTAGTACGCCTTACGGTAGTAGTAACAAGTAAGACGGAATCCAAGTGGGAAGATCAAGATCAAGAGCGCTGGTGATAGCACCATGCCGAAGATATGAATGATTCCAAATGGTGTTCCGAGCAGCGATGCACCAGCTACGCATGCAGTAGATAAGCATGGTGAGTAGAACGGTGAGATCAGTGGTTCGGCAAAGTAATTGCCATTTTCAAATGCACGGAATGTCGCATAGACAATGAATGCGAGAAGAACAAGAACGGTAATGAGCGGTTGAATCCACCATTTGTCGGTGCGCAGTGTGCGCTCGGATATCTTCGCTCTACCTTCGGAAAATACGCCTGTAGCCATAGGAGAAGTCTGCCGATGCGCCTGAATGTTCGCTAGATAGAGGTAAGCGCAGGGGCTGTGAAGTCAGCCACCTGCGCCTGCCTGCTTACTTTCTGGCGGAGGACGTGGGATTTGAACCCACGAAGGTTTCCCTTGCCGGTTTTCAAGACCGGTGCACTCGGCCGCTATGCGAGTCCTCCGTGGGCAAACTTACCTTGGAGCGTGGATCCCTCAAAATTGAGAGCTTTTTATGCCCCAAGTTGTGCGGGGTTTATTCAGGGAGGGTCAGAAGTTCTTCAATGATCCGGGCGACCGAGTCGGTGTAATGCGGTTCTGCCACAAACTTTGCATATTTGATTCCATCGCGGTGGCCATCGCCCATCGCCCACGAACGTCCCGCCCATTCCAGCATCGAGAAGTCATTCGGGTTATCACCGAAGGTGACGCAATCATCGGGACCGAGTCCAAGACGTGCTGCAACCTTGGCGAGCGTCTCGCCTTTACTGACACCGATCGCTGAAATTTCAAGAAGTGATTCGGTTGGGTTGGAGTGTGTGACAGTTGCAAGATGGCCGATCTCGCGTTGGGCGATCTCTAACATCTCATCGGAAGAGATTTCATAATCACTGCAACGCGCCAACATCTTGAAGGCTGGGCGGATCATCGCTGCCTCAATCTTCTCTAACGGTTGCATATCGACGCCGATATCCCATCTTGGCACATATCTGATCTCGTGATGGAACTCATCGCCATATTCGATCGCAAATGAAATCGGTGGAATGTGTTCGCGGAGAATGCGCGCGATCTCAAATTGGTTCTCGACTGGAATTCCCCACTCTTCGAGAATTACTTCATCATTGAAGTCATAGAGCATCGCGCCATTTGCACAGATTGATTTACCAAAACCGAAGGCCTCTTTTATCTCTGGCATCCAACGCGGTGGTCGCCCGGTCACAAAGTAGATATGAATGCCGAGATCGGCTGCCTTTCGAAAGGCATCAATGGTGCGTTGGCGGATCTGACTATTGTCGTAACCACTTCCGTGGACAACGATGGTGCCATCAAGATCTGTTGCAATTAATTTCGGACGCTTGCCCGGAATACTCACGCTGTAGGCAACAATCTATCTACGCCGAGGAATGGGCGAAGCGCAGCTGGAACATTGACTGATCCGTCGGCGTTCTGGTGGTTCTCAAGAATTGCAACGATCATGCGTGGAATAGCGACAAGGGTGCCGTTAAGTGTTGCTACTGCTTTAGTTCCGCTCTCTTCGCGGTATCGAATATTGAGTCTACGAGCTTGGAATTCAGTGCAATTCGAGGTTGAAGTAACTTCACGATAGGCGTTCTGAGTAGGGATCCACGCTTCGATATCGAACTTACGAATTGCAGATGCACCAAGGTCACCTGATGCCACATCGATCACTCGGTATGGAATCTCCATCGCATTCATGAAATCTTTCTCCCATTGCAACAATCGCAAGTGTTCGGCCTTCGCATCTTCTGGCTTGCAGAAGGTGAACATTTCGACCTTATCGAATTGGTGAACCCGAATAATTCCGCGAGTATCTTTGCCGTAGGTCCCAGCTTCGCGACGGAAGCATGATGAGTAACCGGCGTAGCGAAGTGGAAGTTGATCGAGGATCTCGTCCATGTGATACGCGGCGAGTGGAACTTCTGAGGTTCCGACTAAATAGAAATCATCTTCTTCCAAGTGGAAGACATTCTCTGCAGCTTGTCCTAAGAAGCCTGTACCTTCCATGGCTGCTGGTTTAACAAGAACTGGTGGAATTACTGGAATGAAACCAGCTTTTGTTGCAGATGAGATTGCATAGTTAACGAGTGCAAACTCAAGGAGAGCTCCCATACCGGTGAGGTAGTAGAAACGTGAACCAGAGACCTTTGCTCCGCGTTCGGTATCGATCGCCTTAAGGATTTTGCCGATTTCAACGTGATCTCGCGCTTCAAATCCTTCAGTGGTGAAATCTCGTGGAGTTCCAACGTGCTCGATAATCTTGAAATCTTCTTCGCCGCCAACTGGGGCGTCGGTATCAATGAGGTTATGGATCTGCAACAAGATCGCTTGAGATTTTTCAGCTAACTCACTTGCTTGAGCCTCGGCAGCTTTTACTTGTGCAGAGAGCGCCTTCGCCTTCTCAAGTAATGGCGCTTTCTCATCGCCCTTTGCAGCCGCGACGCTCTTTGAGAGCAGATTCTGCTCTGCGCGTAGTGATTCAAAGGAGGAGAGTGCAGCACGACGGGCATCATCTGCCGCAATCACTTGGTCGATCAGGGTTGGGTCTTCACCGCGGACTTTCTGGGATGCACGAGCAGCATCGGGATTATCGCGAATTACTTTGAGATCGATCACGGGTTCACTCTACCTAACCCTTGGGTATGAACCGAGGAAGCGAATATCTTCACAGATCTCGCGCAAGCCCTGCACCGCTGCAGCCACCGGTGCATCAGAGATATGGCCTTCCACATCCATGATGAAGTGATAGTGGCCGAGTTCGCGCCCAGTTGGGCGGCTCTGAATGAAGGTGAGGTTCACATTGTTCTTGGCGAATTCAGTAAGGATCTCAAGGAGTGCGCCGGCATGGTCGATAGCAATATAGGCAACGAGTGATGTTCGATCATTTCCGGTTGGGGCTGGGACCTCACCAGGAAGCTCGGCGACGACAAATCGTGTGACTGCGCCTTGGTTCTC
>Ga0304729_1001161_pt1 | contig 17868 bp, 17 predicted proteins | sample C_131016_MF_Meta_FD_190475 | JGI IMG/M metagenome (GOLD analysis project Ga0304729, IMG submission 190475) | Freshwater microbial communities from Lake Croche, Canada to study carbon cycling - C_131016_MF_MetaG (v2) (version 2) | ecosystem: Environmental > Aquatic > Freshwater > Lake | place... | reverse complement strand
ATAATCCACGGTAAATCTCACGCGCCCCCTTATTCATTTTAATATCTGCGTACCTCATAAATGGGAAATATCACGAGTCTCACGCGCCCCCCGCCCTGTATAGTGGTTAGCTCTTGCAGTTAGTCCGCGCGCGCGTGTATTGTTTAGGTTCATTCATAATGTCGGAAGTGAGTGTGTTTCTTTAAGTATATATATACTTTCTTTATATAGGTCTTTAGGTGGTCTTGTATCTCTTTAAGGCTTAACGCACCCCCGCCCCGGTACATGGTAATATATATGTAAAAAGTATATAATATATATGATGTGATTAATCGTATATATTATATTGATTTGAATATTATTATTTATTAATAGATGATTAAATATTTAGTGTGGGGTATAGATAGGATAATTTTTACTTGTCATTATATGGGGATTCGCTACCCTTTTGGCAAGTAAAACCAAAAATGACATTCACTATACATTTTATATATTGTCTTCTGTTTCGTTTTTATTTGTACATATTTTGCAGTTGATGCAAGAAAGAGACAAATAAAATATATTCTTATATTATGATAAGTACGAATTTAAGGAAAAAAAACAAATAAAATATATATGTGATTAATCGTATATATTATATTGATTTGAATATTATTATTTATTATATGATGTATAAATATTTAGTGTGGGGTATAGACAGGATTTATTATTTTCCGCTCCCCTTGTACATGGTTATATATGTATATCATCTATTATTATTATTAATTTATTTATTATTATTATTCTATATATGGTTTAATCGTCCAGGGTATCCTTGGGGATAAAAGGGGGGAAAAAAGCCCCCTTTCTATAAACTCTCTCAACTTTTTTTTTTAATATTTATATTAAATTATTACAATAGTTTGGGTGATTTGGCACTTTTCCCACCCTCTAAGAAAAATATGTTTCTTCTTCTTCATTTTATTTTAGAGGGTAGGGGGGATTTTTGCCCTGGATATTTGCCCTGGATACTACTTTTTTTATAAATTGAATATATCAATCATTTTAAAAATGCCCTGAAAATAAAAATTCTTATAAGTTTAATATTATAATATAAATATCTAAATTATATTATAATATAAAATGCCTAATAAATGGATTGAACACGTCAAACAATTTGCTGCAGATAATAAGCTTTCTTATATGTGCGCTATTGCAGACCCAAGAACAAAAGAAACATATACAAAAACAGAAAAGCCTAAAACAGAAAAGCCTAAAACAGAAACAACAAAAACAGAAAAGCCTATTAAACAAGTTAAATTAACATATGAAGATATTATTAATATTGAAAATACATATACAGACTATGATAAAGAAAACCAATATATAATATTATTCAAAGATAATGAACGCTTACCATATCAGCCGGGATGGAATTCTAGAAAACCTATATTAATTAAAGAAGATACTATATTATATAAAAATGTTAATTATAGAGTAGGTGTTTATGATAAATCATTTTATAGTGGTATTGCGTATGATAGAAAACAAATGATTAATAAATTAAAAAAGAAAGAAGAAAAAGAAAATAAAAAATTATCTAAGTTAAAATAAATGGATAATAATTTATCATACTATCAAAGGAATAAAGAAAGACTTAAAACTTATCAGATACAATATTATAAAAATAATTATAAAAAAATTAGAGAATACCAAACCGAATATTGGAAGCATTACCAAAAACGGAGACCACCACAATTTAAAAAACCTTTAATAACTATTACTAAAGAAAATAATATTATAATTAGTAATAATAATATTATAGTTAGCTTTAATGATTTTAAAAGTGCCATATAAACCCTTTAGAATCTGTCCAAGTATGTTTATATTTACTTTGTGGAGTTGTAGGTGGAACTGGTGGTAATGGTCGGCTTTCAATAACAATATTTTTAATACGTTCTTCTAATTCTTTTAAATTTATTTTTGTTATAGTTTTTTCCTCCTCTTCCTCTTCACTATCTTCTATGTCTTCATTATCTGATTCTGATTCATTATAATTATTATTTATATTATAATTATTTTGTGTACGTTCCCGCTGTATTTTTTGTTGTCTTTGTTGTTCCTGTAATTTCTCGGCTTCCTTCTCTGCTTTCCTTTGATATGTTAAATTAATTTTAGGTATAACTATTTTATTAATAATCTTTTTGACTGGCTTCTCTGCTTTAACTTTAACAGGTTTAATTTTAACTGGTGCTTTTGGTTTAATATATTTTTTTAATTCATCATTATTTATTTTAGGTAAATCAACACCACTGTCGCTGTCAGTATCTCCCATATATTTATATATTATATTATAGTATAAAAATATTATTTTCTAAACTATAATATAATGGATTATACTGTTTTAGAAACACTTTCAGGCACACCGGCTTTTTCGGTTGAACAAAGAAATTATTATAATAGGAAGCAGCAAGAAATAAAAGACACCCTCGGCGATTTTTGTTTTTTGGACCCTGAATTTAAAAGGTTTCCTATGTTCTCTCGCTACTTTGATTATCAAATGTTTTTAAAAACAGATTTAAAAAATAAAGCTACACATCCTATTCACTTATACATGCAGACATTACAGTTATTCTTCAAACAGTGCGAGCATAAAGAACACGATTTAAAAACTCAATTAGAATTTAATGAAATTACAGAAACTGAATACAATGACAAAATTAATGAATTACAAATTAAAAAATTATTAGCTCAATCAGAATTTGATTTACAAATAAAAGGAAAAATAAAAAAGTATAAATATAATTATCTAAGTTGATAGTATATATATCTTTTCGGGATGCCACCTACAGCAGATGCACTATTAAAAGTATTCAAACAGCCAAGTTTTACACTTTATGATAATAAAAAAATAAATCAACCAGATTATAATAAAACTAAATTGTCAAAACCATTTAAATTTAATGATGATGGGATATTTTTAAAACCTATTGATATAAAAAAAAAATCTAAAAAATAAAAATTATTTAATTAATATATATATATTATTTTATCTATAGTAATATATATATATTATGGATTTAATATCGGCAAACTCCGAACAGGCTGTCTCGTCTTCTATTACAAATTTAAGAAATAAACCCACATCTTATGGTTCATCTATCGTAAGTCGCGAAGCTGGTGTGCGTTTCTATTCTACCGGCTCATCTACTTATAACTCGCGCTCAAATCGTCAGCTAACAATTAAGCTCTCTTCTACATCTTACATTGATGCTACTACTGCTTGCCTTTGCTTTCAATTAAAGCCGGGCTCAAATGTTGGACAAGTTCCCGAGTCTGACTTTGCTCTTGCTTGTTTTCAATCGGCGACCCTTCGTGTTGGTGGGCGTATCGTAGAGGACATTCAGAACGCAAATGATATAATGCGACCTCTCTTTTACATGAGCAACAGTGCCGAAGTTGTGAAAACAACTCCTGGACATTATAAATTTAACCGTGTTAATTCGGCAATTATTAATGTTAATGGAAGCGGTGTAGTATCTGGTGCTAATCTGTTAGCCAGTGGAACAACTGATACACCAAGCTTTGACGGTGGTGCAGTTTCTGTTGTGCCCGGTGTATCTGGAACTCTTCCCAATAGTGCAGGTGCTTTATTAACTGCATCGGGTAATTTACAAGTTCCAGAGGGTGCCGCATGGGTTCGCACTACTTTTGATAATGCATACAATAATAGATGTGTTCAGGGTCCAGATGGTCGCGGGCGTATGTATTGCTTACCATTAAAACACGTATTTGGACTGTTTCGTTCTGAATCATTTATCCCCCTTCGTAATCTTCAATCAATTCAAATTGACCTTGTTCTTACGGATTACGCAAAATGTTTTATTAATCCTTGCACCTATACGAGCGGGGCTAATTTAACCGTTGATACTAGTTCTTTCACTAATGTTGCACTTGAAGATTATTCTATTACATCGCCTTATATATCGGTTGATGTTGTGCAACCATCGGAGGGCACAGTAAGTTTAATTGATGAAAGATGCGCATCACCTGAAGGTATTGCGATTTTATACGATTCATACAGCACACAGAAACAGACCGTACAATATGGCACCTCTATCAATTTACAGACTGCCAAAGCATACAGCCACGTAAGAGATTCTTATTGTTTCCTTACTCCTTCTCAAGTTAATACTGGTTCAACTTGCCTGGATTTATCCAATCAGTATTTATACGGAACCCGTGTTCAATCTCATCAGACAACGGTCGGCTCGTCTAATTTCCCTATCCAATACTGCGACAATTCGGCAGACTCCCTATTTCAGCTTAAGAAGGCGCTAGGACATCATGATGCTCCTATTTCATCGGTTCTAGACCACAATATGTATTTAGGACTTAACCCAGGCGGCGCTGATGAATTAGATAAAGCATTTTTCCCATCTCTTGATGTTGCACAGAAACAGAACACAAGTGATGCTTATCGGCGTGCGTCTGTATATCAAGCTGCACTCCTTCCATTTGCTCCCAACTCATTATATTGCATCGGTGCTAGTTTTGAAAAATCAATTAGCAAGGGTGGCAAGTCGCTTTCTGGTGTTAATACTCGTCTAACCAGTTCTCAAATTAACATTAATATTAATATGCGCGATGTTAATAACAATACAGCCTCTGATGTTGACAGTGCAGTTGGTCGCTATTCTCTTGACTGCATTGCAGGACGCGGACCAATCACCACAATCGTTGCAGTGCATTATGAAGCTCTTCTGGTTGTTCAAAATAATAGCATTATAGTTGCAGATTAAATATATAAAAATAAAGTTTTTATATTTTTCATATCTAATTTATTATTATATATGAATAATAATAAATTAATATTACATGCAGTTATTATGCATAAACCATTTTTTAAAACAAAAGAACAAGCAATAACAGAAGCACACAAAATGTTCCCTAATGAAGCTACAAAAACTTTTGTAAGAGAAACAGGTGAATCATTTAGAGTACGTATAAAACCAAAACAACAATTTATAAATACCTCATTTATTTCAAAAGTTATAAATCCTAATATTACTTTAGTTTTTGGATATTTAAAAAAATCATAGGCTATATATCACACTAAATATTTTATCATCTATTAATAAATACATTATTAAATATATTTATTAATTATAGATGCATATTACATCATATAAATATCATCCAAAAGTAAATCCAATACGAATAATATTTGTAGCTAGAACAGATATAAATGAAAGATTTGCAGGAAAACCCGCGCTACTATAATTACTTGATGTTGTATAAGAAATATTTGTGTCAGCTATAGATGTTTGTCCTTGTAAATACATATTAGTTCCTCCAGAACAATGAAACCCAACTGTTATATATTCATTATTAAATGTTAAATTTTGCCCTGCTTGAACTGTTAATGCCGAGCTATAATAACCCGCACCCGAAGGAATAATGCTAGATGTTTGACCACATAAAACGGTTGTACTATTTACAGTTTTTCCACGATAAACAGAAATACGCATTGTATCACTTCCCGCAGTTTGATACCAATTTACAGAACTTAATAAAGTATTTGTATTAATATATATTACATACCAATAAGCACGAGTTGCGGCGGTTGGTTGTGTTGCGGTTGTCATTGCAATCGGCATCCATGGAAAACCAATAGTGCCACCAGCCGCACCTACCGCACCAGTTGCACCAGTGGCACCAGTTGCACCAGCAGGACCAGTGGAGCCTTGTGCTCCAGTTGCGCCATTAGTTCCAGTTGCACCAGCAGGACCAGTGGAGCCTTGTGCTCCAGTTGCGCCATTAGTTCCATTAGTTCCAGCAGGACCAGTGGAGCCTTGTGCTCCAGTTGCGCCATTAGTTCCATTAGTTCCAGCAGGACCAGTGGAGCCTTGTGCTCCAGTTGCGCCATTAGTTCCAGCGGCACCAGCGGCACCAGTTGCTCCAGTTGCACCTTGCGGACCATCTAGACCAATTGTGCCTGAGTAATTAACTAAATAAACACTCATATTATTTGTTAATAATGTAGTATTAATTCCTTGAATATATTGAATAGGGAACATTATGTATTGATTAGCTGTTCTAATTACTAAATCAGAAATATAAAATAGAACATAATTAGCGGTTGCTTTGTCTTGTATCATAACACGAGAATAAGTAGGAAACATTGAAATTATTCGTTGCCAGTCTGTCCCATATTCATTTAAATAATGAACCCACATCGTTGTAGCACTTGTAATGGTTGCATTATCAAATCTAATATAACCTGAACCAATTTCAGAAACAACATAATTTAAAGTATCTAATTTATAATCAAATACACTAGATGATGGACCTCTAATTCCAGTTGCACCAGTTGCGCCAGCTGGTCCAGCAATGCCTGCCATTTGAATGATTATTATCACTTCACGACCATTTGCAATAGTGCCTAATTTACTATCATAATTTACATTATATGATACATATCCTGAATTTATTGTCTTGCCTGTAATATAATAATTAATATAAATATTACTGTCTGTTGAATGTTGTATTATAATTTTAGAGCCTATATTAATAGTATTTAATAATTGGTCAATATCGTGCCCGGGTGTTTTGTCAATATGCGATACATTTAATATAGTAGCTAATGATACATCTGTATTATTTAAAAATAGGTTGCCATTTGTCGGAGTACCTGTAGTTTGTGTATTAAAAGTATAAATAAATACACTGCTAGAGAGTCCAGGTTCTCCTTGTGCGCCAGTTGCACCAGTGGAGCCCTGTGCTCCAGTGTTGCCTTTGGTTCCAGTTGCACCAATTGCACCTGTTGCACCAGTATACCCACGTGGAAGTTGCATTTCGATGTCTGCGAAGACCATTTTAATATATAGTATATATTATATATTATATATTAATTTATTTCATTATTTAATTTTTCTTCTTTTAAAATTTTAAATTCTTTGAGGATTTCATTTTTAATTTCATTTATTTTTTCTCTTAATTTTTTTTCTTTATTTTGTTCTCTCCATTGTTTTTTGTATTCTTTATGTTTTTCTTTATTTCTTTCTCTACTTTGTTTTTCCTGTTCTTTTATTTTTTCTGGATTATTTAATTTATATTGTTTTCTTTGTTTTTGCTTTTGTTTTTTATTAGCTTCATAATGTTCTTTATTTTGTTCTTTTATTTTTTCTTTATTAGTTTCATAATATTCTTTTACATATTCTTTAATTTTTTCTTTATTAATTTCATAATATTGTTTATGTTGTTCATCTTGTTGTTCTTTATTATCTTCATAATATTGTTTATGTGTTCTACCTGCAATATATTTATTACAACAATTATTAGTTCGTATATGTTCGCCTTCTTTCTTTAATAGTTCTTCTTTATTATTACATGGGTAATTTTCTAATAATTCAATATATGGTTCGCCATATTCAAATATAATTTTTGATGTTGTATTTCTATTTTTTTTTATATTAATTCTATGTTCTCCCATCCTTTGTGAAAGTTTTTGACATGTTGAACCAATATAAATTAAATCAGTATTAGGGCTTCTAATACAATATATTTTTCCTTTGCTATAATCAATGGGCATTTTATTATATTAATATATGTTTTTTTCTGTTTAAGTATGTTTTTAATTAATATTATATATATGATTGCTTAATCTCAACTGATAACGGTCTTTAATTGGTAATTTATTATGAATTACTAAAAAAGAGAATGGTTCAGATGTTGCATCCTTTAAAATCTGTTTAAATCTATCTACCGGTATTGCTTGTTCTTCTGCTATTTTTTGAACTTCACTATTATTACCAGTTTGAAATATTATGACGTCTGAAGCATTTAATCTAACAGGACGACTTACCATTTTATATTGTTGTGATAATAATATTAAACTTATATTATAATGTCTAGCACTAAAGAACAAGCGGTTCATTACATTTTGTCTTGACATTGGAAGGTCTTGTACTACGTCGTCAAATATAAATAATAGATGGGGTGCTTTCTTTTTTGTATATTTTTTAATAATTTCAATCTGTTCATTGACTATTTCCATTACAGTATTTTCATTATATTCGTCATATACATTACCTTTTTCAATATTATCACTCATTTCAAAACTTGGGTCAGTAAGGTGAAAAGTAGATGACCAAATAAATATATTCTTTTTAAAATACTTTCTATATGGTAAATCACGAGAACTAATTAAATTACTTATTAGTACAGATTTCCCCGAATTCGATGGGGCGACAATTACACACCTAAAAGGAATTTTAAATAATATATTAGGTATTTCATCGTCATCGCCTTTTATATCTGGTGCCTTGATTATAATTTCATTAGGAACTTTATAAGTTCCTAATCTAGAGCTGGGAATAATTATCCCCTGCTGTTCACTTTTCATTTTCATATTTTATATATAATAACAAAAGAAAAAAATTATAATTTAAAAATCTAATATAATATATATATATAAATGAATTCTCATCAAAATACACAAGTTAAAAATATACAGAAAGTGGTTATTTGTAGCCATGATAGGCTGAACGAAAATGATGACACAAGTAATTTTTCGGTTGAACTAGGACAGCAAGTGGAGGACATTTCAGAGTTTAAATTAGTTTCAGCAATGGTGCCTTTATCTTCATATACATTCAATAAGGATGATGATGACAAAACATTTGAAATTTCAACAGTGCCACGCGAGCCACGTATTAGAAATACAAGCACAACACCATATTATTTTAATTTTGCCTATTACACACGACCATTATCTACATATGGTTATGGCACTTTTTCACCATATGAATTACTAAAACCACGTATAGATGGATTATTTAAACAGACAATGGACGCAGGTCAACCTGGTAGTATCGCATTAAGAATTTTTAATGCTGTATCAGAAGCTAATAGTGCATCATATCAAATATTATATAATTTAAATTCAACTGTTAATTATGAAACTATTGCGAATCAATTAACTGCATTCTGCACAAGTCAGACCAGTTTATCTGGTTTTAAATTAAATGGGATAAAATTTAAAGATAATTGGATAAGTCCTAATAATGAAAACATTGAAGCACAGAATAGTGTAGGAGGACAAACAACTTTTTCACATCCAGATGGTGATGACCCTAAACGCGATGTAATATATTTTTATAATACAGTTTATGATAGTTCTTTTAATTTTTTTGATTATACAACACCAATAAATATTGGTTGGTTTAGTTTTAATTCTAACACATCTAAATATGACATTCCTATTAGTGGTGCATCAATAACTATTAATGTAAATGCAATTTCTACTAAAAATCCAGCAGGAACTGCTATTTATGGAATCCGCCCACCTAATAATTTTTCTAATTATGATACTACATTAATCGGTTTTTTATCAACACAATATACAAATACATCATTAGTTGCTTATTTAAACTCGCAAATGCAATCAAGATTTGGCATAACATTTTCAAAAGTTCAAAATGGTGATATTGTTAATAATGATAGACTTGTAATAGCAAGTACACCTAATACAGGTTATAGACGAATAGACCCACTTAATGAATCTAGTATATTCGCTTTTAAAAGATTAGGTTATAGATTTAAAACATTATCTCCCCGCGTAGTATGGTCTGGTTCTGATAGTATCGGACCATGGGAAAATATAACATCAACAATTCAACCATTAGAAAATATTAATATTTATTATGAGATTAAAACAGGCGTAATTAGTATATTACCTGCTGGTGTAGTATTACCAGATGGAACTACAACAACTGGGACTTATTTATTATCAGATTTAATTAAACAAACAACTTTTGACCAACAATCATTACCTTATACTATAGATTACCCACCTTTTAAAATTAATTTAGAATTAGTTGAGGGCATTAATCCAGTTAATCCTGGTTATTATTCTTTAAAAATGAGTTCTCCTGACCCTGGATGTAGGCGTTTAGAATTACGTATTGATGACAAATTAAGACAAATTTTTGTATTATCTGAAGGTGATTATTATTATAGAGTTGCGGGACCAATAGCACCAGAACCAACTGCTGACTCAACTGTTGCTAAGGGTTTAATTTTCCAGCCATATATTACAAATTTCGTGCAAACAACATCTGAGAAAAATGTATGGTGGCCTAATCCTTTACCAAGTCTGACAACTATTTCATATAAAACAGATACGATGTATACCGAAAGTCAATTATTAACAGATACACAAGCTATTACATTATTAATTCCTAGTTTATTATTTTCAATTGTTGAACATAAATTAATAATACAAAATACAAGTGAAACAACCCCATATTTAGTAAGTGCTAACGAACGTTTAGGAATTCCTGATGATACTATTATCGCACCTCTATCAACATATACAGCTGTGGAGCTCGTAGATGTTAGTTCATTAAATGATGTGATATATATTGCACTTCCTGATTTATACCAAGATGGGAAAAATAGTTTTAATTCTTTCAAGAGTTTAACTTCAGACATTAAACATCAGCGCCCCATACATTCATCGATTGTAGCCTCTATTTGGAATAATAGCGATGTTCAGTATGGAAAATATGTTTCATATAATAATCAATCGGATAGTTATATGAGGAGTACAAGAAAAGATTTAAAAACAATGCGCATTATGGTTCTTGATTCTGAATATAGAATTATAGATTTAAATAAAAAAGCGCTTCATTTAGAAATAGACTTTAGATAAAATAAAAATGTATAAATAATTTATTTATATTATATTATATATAACTATATAATATGATAAATGTCAGAGCAAGTAAAAAAAGAATTACTAATAAAAAGACTGATGGTTTTATGGATACAACAAAGATTTATAATAGCCCACAATTTACAGATGGAGTTGCAGGAGTTAATAATATCAAAAAAATAAAAAGTAAAATTGCACTTCCTGAAGGCTTTACAGCTGAGAAAGTAAGTAAGCCAATTAATGAACAAGTTGAATATTTAAAAAGTGAAAAGCCATTACATGTTAATGATAAAAATGCAATTAAAGTTGAAAAGAAATTATTAAAATCATTTAATGTTAATGCATCTGCAGCGGATAGATTAGACCAAGAAGTATATAAATATGAAAATAAATTAGCTCAACAAAAACAGCAAGCCGTTTCACTTTGGGACGATGTAGTAAATCGCAGTCAGCAATACATTAAATTATTTGAAGGTGTTGCATCTAATAGTATATTTCAGGGCATGGCATCACTTGCTGCTCGTGTAATCGCACCACCTCCAACACCAGAAGAAACTAAAGTAATAATGGATAGATTAAAATCATTAGACCCGTCATTAATTACTGATGTATATACTATTTCTAAAATCGTGCAGAGTCCTGAACTGTTAGCATATCTTAAAAACTTATATGAACATGTTAAAAACAATGTAGCAACTAATAAAGATTTACAATATATAATAAATATAGTCAAACCGATAGTTGATTATATTGCTATTAACTCTGACCATTTCTCAATGAATGGCAGCCCTTGGTTAATGGAAGCATATAATAAAATTAAAGGGTCGCCATTTAATAGTCCAATGTTTGCACCTGGCACCGCCTCACCTGTTCCAGTCCAGACATCAGATACAAATTATAATTTCCAAACTGATTTAACCGTACCACCAATGGAACGCCACACAGACGCACCAATAACTGCTGCCCCTTCATCTATGGCGCAGGCTCCATCGTTTAACCCTGAACAAGTAGGAGAGATTATTAAAACATATTTTGAACTTGCATTTAGTGATAGGACACAATTAGAAGCATTTTATAATAGCTTATCAAATGGAACGAGTACGGTTCCAGAATTAAATGAATTATCATTATTTATGAGAGATAAAGTAATAAACACAACAGAAGCAACATTAACACAATTAATACAACCACTATTAGATGGATTAAATGGTTTATCATATGTAGCTCAATCAATTAAAAATTATATTGTTAATAAAGGACGTTTAATTATTTCTAATAATGGTTTTTTTTTTCAACCCAGGGGGACCTTAACCCCAACCCCGGGGGCTCCAGTTAGTGCAACACCTACGGCAGGCACTCCACCTAGTGCAGCCCCTAGGCATCATCAATTAGGGTCATCAACACCAATGGAAATTAACCAAGATTTAGAACATGTAAGAAATAGATTTAATGAAGCTATGACAACTAATATTACAACATTAAAGAAATTATATTTTGATATTTTAGATAAGAAAGATTCTATTATTAATAAATTTATTGTATTATATGATACATTATTAAGATTAGATAATTTATATGAGGTTGATGCAGATGTTGCACCGGCTAAAATATTTATTATTAATTTATTCAATGCTTTTAATAATTTAAATTACCCTGGATTAAATGACTTTAAACAAATGCTAAGAAGTAAAGCAGATATTGCTATATTATCGCCAAATTATCAAGTTAGTGGAGCTTTGGATATTCCGCCTATGGAATCATTTACACCTATTAATTATGTTAGACCGTATAACGTTCAACCCTCTACAATTGCTCAACCATATAATGAACAACCTAAATTATTAAGTTCAACGAATACCCCAGTATATACAGCACAACCAACAACAGGCGCACAAGTTGCACCAATGCCAGAACCTGTAATAACTGGCGGCTCTAGTTTAATTAAAGAAATGCCAACAATTGCCAAAGTAAAAATTACAAGAATACAAGCAACTAAAATAATAAATAGTATTTTAGAGAATAGTCATGATATTAAAGAATTAAATAAAAATATTAATACAGTCTCAGAAACATTTAATAATATAGTAAGAGGCGCTGAAATTGGCGGCGTTTTAATATCATCAGTAGCTGCAGTAATAACAATAAGAAAATATTTAAGAGCTAGAAGACATAGAGATGATTATGAACCAATCCCACAGGATGTAATAGAAACAGAAAGAAGTAAATTAAGCTTATCTGATTTATCTAAAACAGCCGCAAATAATGTTGTTAAAATGGCGGTTCGTGCTAATGTATCAGTTGTATCATTATTTGAAACTATAATAAATTTTGTTAGAGATTTAACAGGAACACAAACAATACCCGATATAGAGCAACAAGTGCAAAATGTACATACTCAATTAGAACAAATTATAATAGAGCCAACCTCCGGACCTAGTGAAGTTAGAGCACGTGAAAGAGTGCAACAAGCAATGACGCGACAAAATACAGCTACAACTACAGCAGCTAGAGATGTGAGGGCAACACAGCACGCAGAAAGAGTAATGCAGACAAGAGTGTCGCGGGCAATAGAAGCACAACCAGCAGTAGGACAAGAAATAGATGTAATGAATGATGGGGAAGAATTACGTAAATTAAGAGAAATATTTCAAACTAAAAAAATAATTAAAGAACTCAAACAACAAAATAAAAATGCTATTATGAATCAAATAAATGAACAATTAAATAGTTATTTACAAGTATTAGATGCATTTGTAATGAGTCAGTTAGGTCTTGGCAAACAATTTGAAACAGTCGACGAATATGAATCATTTTATGTAATAATTAGAGAAATTATTTCAAATTATAAAAATATATTAGAACAATTAGGGATTTCAACTACTTCATTACGTAATCTACCTAATTTAATAATGTCAAAGCCGGCTATAATAAAACAATTTACTGAACAAAATTATAAATTAATAATGGATAAATTACAGATATTATATGATAGTATTTCACCCTATTCAGAAACTAATTTATTATTAAAAAAATTTACTCTTATAATAACTCAAGCACAGTTTATAATTGAATCACAAAATAAAAAATAAATAATATTCTAAGATATTATAATATGCCATTATTTGAAAATAGCAATGATATAATATTAATAATAGGGTCAATCGCTGGGGCTATCTGTTCAGTTATTGCAGCTGTTAGGCTGTCTCGTTGTGAATATGTTAATTTTTGTAAAGGTTTAATAACCATTAAAAGAACTATTAAAAAGAATGAAACAACACAACAAGAAACAATGGAGAATATACCACGAACATCCGGGACCTCAGGTCTCGGAGTTGGGGACTTTGTCCATACGCCATCAACTGATACATTACAATTAAATAATTCAGTAGAAGTATAAAAACTTTAATATTATTCTTTATATATTAGATTAATAATAAAAAATAATAATCTAGATTTATATATAAAAAATAATATCTATTATATAATATATAATATAATAATAATATGGCGGATATGGCGAATACAGCAGCCACAGCCGCTGCAAAATTAGAACATAAGAGAGCACTAGCAAGAGCAAGGTCTAAACGCATGTATGAAAGAAGGAAAGATGAAATATTAAAGAAAAGAGGAGAAACAAGAGTAATGAACGAAGCAGCAACAATAGAACATTATTTAGAATTATTAAAAGAAAAATCATTATCAGATAAGACTATTAAATTACATGAAGGAAATATAAAAATATTAAAATCACTTATTGATTGTACATATATTACAACATGTTTTAAAAATTATAAAAAAGTAATAAAAGCAATTAATGAAGCAATTCAAACAAATAGAAAACCACACGGACCATATAGCCCCTCAACTAAAGTGCGTTTATTTGGTGTCATCTTATCTATTATAGATACATTAAAATTAGATATTGATAAAAAACCATATGAGACAGAAATGAAAGTATATGATTTAGACTCAAGAAAAGAAACAGCCGCAAGACAAGATGAAACAGTAATGACATTTGATTCTTATTTACCTTTAGTATTAGATAAATTCGGTAAGAATTCAAAAGAGTATATAATAGCGTCATTATATGCATTACAACCATTCAGAGATGATTTACAATTAAAAATAATTAGATTCAGTAAAGATGCTATTGACCCAGATACTAATTATATTATAATTAAAAAAAATCATAGTATAATAAGATTAATACTAAATCAATATAAAACAGATAAAAAATTTGGTAGTTATAATATTAATTTAGATAAAGAACTATCAACGAATATATATACATATTTATATAATAAAACAGATTCTGATGAGATACCATGGGGGAAATATTTATTTAGTGATAAGGCTAATTCAGGTTTTATATCTAAGTTTAATAAAGAATTAGGATTAAATATTACATCTAATACATATAGGCGTATGCATGTGAGCGCACATGATATAGATGAGATGACATCACGGGAACGGGTTGAACTAGCAAATAAAATGAAACATAGCCCGACAACATCTCAAGTATATAAACGTAAAATTATCGTTAATCCTGATGAATTAGATTAAATTATTATTATTAATAAATAATAATAAATTAATTAGAAATTATTAAATTAGTAATATCTAAATCTGTAATATATTTTTTGGGTCTTCCTCTTGGTTTTGGTTCTTTAGGTTCTTTTGGTTTGCTTGGTCTTCCTTTCTTTGGTTGTACCTCTCGCGCTGCTTGTTGTTTCTTTGAATAATCACGGCTTTTTTGTTTTAACCTTTCAGCATACACCGGGTCTTCTGTTTTTCTTGTGTGGTAATATTCGCGCGCTTGTGCTGCTTTATAATTTAATGCAATTTCTCGCATTTGTTCTCTTGTTAATATCGGCATTACTGAAACTTCAGTATTTGTTAATTCCATAACTTAATCCTATTATTATTAGATTATATTTTTTTAAATCAATTTCTATTTTATTTTAAGCCGTAAAACCATTTAAAAAAATATCTAGTATTTATATATAGTAATGGATTATATTAAACAAGAAACATTAAAAGAAATTATTTTAAATTATAAGACATGTAATAAATGTAATATAGTAAAAAATATAATTGATTTTGAAAAAAATAGAAAACAATGTAAAGCATGTATTAAAGAACGAAAAGACAATTATTACCAAACCCATAAAGATGTTTATAAAAATAAATATTATAAATATGAAAAGAAAATTATAAATCAAGGTCTGATTTTATAGATGGCTCTTCATCTTCATCAGGATAAATTATTTTTTGTAATCCTTTATATTCATATATACCAGAACTCTTAATAGGGTCTCCTACTAATTTAATAATATAATCATGTATTAAACTTATTTTTTCTTGTTTTATATTATTATCTTTACAATATTGTTCATAATGATATTTAATATCTCCTTTTTTAATTCTTCCTACTTTATTAATTTCATATGTGTCATTAATAAAATTTGTTATACTTGCCTTTTCTGATATATATTTATGTTGTGCTTCTTCAATTTCTTTAGGTGGATTAAATTGTTCATTTTTATAATATTCTATGGCACCATCAACACAAAAAGAAAAGAATTCATTTAAATATTTATCTATTATAATTTTGTCAATACCTAATATTTTTTTATATTCATTTTTATTTTTTGGTTCATTAGGAACTCCTTGAGTTCCTAATCTAGAGCTAGAGGTATTCACCTCCTGCTGTTCATCATCAATAAAACGGGCATTAAATGGAATAAATCGTACTCTGTCAATATTTGCTTGGTCATTTCCGTTAAATTCTGGTTTGTGGTTAGTGCATAGAATTAATTTACAGATTGGTTTAAATGTTATTTGGTCTTTAAATAATGCTCTACAGCTTATATCATCATTACCAGTAATCATTTTAATTAATGATTCATTTAAACAATCATTAGCACTTGTTTCACTAAATGTGGCAAGACGGCAATTTTTTAATGGCACTATTTCAGGTCCTCCTGATTGTTTGCCATTATTAATAAAAACACTTTTAGCAACTGATAAATAATTTATATCTCCTAATATTTCTTTCATTAAATTTAATATAATTGATTTACCATTTGCACCGAATCCCCACCAAATAAAAAATACCCGTGCGGCTATGTCTCCGGTTAATGTATAACCAAGCATTTTCTGAAAATATTTTAAATTATCTTCATTATCGCACATAATAGAAGATATAAATTTTTTAAAAAAATCAGTTTTAGTTGTTGTATATTCAGCATTACATATATAAGTAAAATAATCAGTTTTACAGCGTACCCTTGTTTTACCAGTTCTCAAATCAATTAATAAGCAGTTCTTAATTGGTAGATGATACGGGCACGCCCTATTTAATTTATCATAAAATGTATTATCCATAATACGCACTTTAAAAAATTTCATTACTTTTAATAATGAATTATAATCATTCATTTTCATTGTCTTCTTCTCTAATGAAAGAATTAATTTATTAAATTCTTTTTTTTTATCTTGTGATATGCTTTTATCTTCTTCCATTTCATCGCGTTGTTTTGTATAATGTCTTCTCATATTTCTTAACCACGTAGAGAGTACATCTATAATTTCATCTTTTTCAACTTCTGACCATAATAAAGGTTCTTTATCAAATTGAAAATAGCATTTTTTTGAATAAATAAATTTTCCTATGTAATATTCATTAAATAAAAATGAAAGTTGTTGTTGGTCATCTAAGTATAGAAGGTATTCATCTAATTCAGGAAAATCACTTTTAATTTCCGGCATTATTTATTGTATATTATAGTATATATTAAAATTTTTCTTTATGTATTTTAACCCATAAACGCACTTAAGAAACTAGATATTTTTATTTTCAGGGCATTTTTAAAAAGTCCAGGGCAAAAATATAGGGGTTCAGGGCATTTTTAAAAGTGGGTTAATATGCCCCCTTATTCATTCCTAGGGCATCCAGGGCAAAAATAGAGATAAAAACATTAAGTAGTAATATAGAAAATCAATATCTTAGGAGAACCTTTGGAAAATGCCCCTAAATTTGCCCTAAATGCCCTAAAATGCCCTAAATTTGCCCTGGACGATTAAACCATATATAGAATAATAATAATAAATAAATTAATAATAATAATAGATGATATACATATATAACCATGTACAAGGGGGGCGAAAAATAATAAATCCTGTCTATA
>Ga0304729_1001159_pt1 | contig 17894 bp, 41 predicted proteins | sample C_131016_MF_Meta_FD_190475 | JGI IMG/M metagenome (GOLD analysis project Ga0304729, IMG submission 190475) | Freshwater microbial communities from Lake Croche, Canada to study carbon cycling - C_131016_MF_MetaG (v2) (version 2) | ecosystem: Environmental > Aquatic > Freshwater > Lake | place... | reverse complement strand
GTCGGCTTGCTCCTTAACTTTGTCCTCAAGCCAGATGATCTGACTGCTTGCTGGCGTTCCTCGCATCATTCACCACCCTTCACCATTTCCCATTTAGGAAGCTCAATCTCTTCTGGCGACAAGCCATAAATGTAACCGACGACATACCACCGCTTCCCGCCCTCCAGCTCTGCCATGAGGTGTATATAATCCTCATGACCCAACCTCACCATCCAATCATCATGGCTGATGCTGAATTGATGAAAATCATCTCCCCAACGCTTGTCAGTCCATTGTTTAACAAACCCCACATTCATCAGATCTTCAAGGGTTTCAAACTCCGCTTCTTTGGGGTCAATAGAGACGTAATTCGGCAGATGTTGTTTAATAAGAGGCATCACCACTGCACCTCCCCATTGATAACAATATGCTCATACCAGCGGTCGCCGTTTTCGCTTTCCCATAAAGCCCAGACGTTGTGTGGTTCGTATTCGTAGCGGATTAGTGTTTTCATTTGGGTGGCTCCGGTAATGGCATCCAATGGGTGGGCTGTCTCATTGCAAGATATGTGTCTTGATAACACCATTCAGGTTGGACAACACTCCAACAACCTATTTGAATCCCATACTTATTATATACCAAAACATTCTGCCCATCCTTTGGTGCTGTTTCTATTGGTTGCCATTCATTCATGGCCCTTCACCTTCTTCGCAGTCTATTTCAATCTTTACGCAAGCGATGCGGTATTGAGAAGCATATTCATCAGCACCTTCTTTTGTGTCAAAAAAATCATCTGTCTGTTTATCAATATTAACCCAAATTGTTTTTTTGATGCGTTGTTTGACTTCAACAAGGTCAGATGCGAATGAAGGGGAACCATCGTAAACTCCACCGCATGTAAATTTCCCATCTTCTGTCCAACACATTGCCCACCAGCCATCTTCCGTAAGTATGGCCCCATGAACAGCCCAAATTCCAAACCCATCCGTCGCATAAATCCGCACTTCACGGCCATCACGGGTGCGGTAACGTTTGTTAATGTCAATTTTATTAGTCATGTCCGCACCATCCCGCAATATCCGTGTGTTGTGCTAATTGTTCTAACAAGCCCTTCTGGCGTCATTTTAACAGAATTATTTTCCCTGATGACGGTTTGCTGCCACCGCCAAGCCATGCATTGGGGGCCAGAGCAAGTTCGGTAGCTTGGTGTTTGGGCGCAATCTTTGTGGTGGGCCTCTTCAGGAGTCATATAGTGTGGGTTATCAGTCATTTTGTTATCTCCATTACATTAACTAAAAATACTATCATTATATTTGTCATCATTGTCAACAATGCTATTGCACAGTTTCCTGCGAATCAGTTGGCTTGCTCATAATCATGGAGGAGAACACCATTGCAGCCTTCGTGCGGTCAGGCTCTTCCATGTTAGCCAAAACAGACGCGGTGAACGATGCGAGGATGTGCAGCACAGTGCCAATCGTCATGCCATCAACTGCTTTGCCAATAGCATCATACGCCTTGACGTGTTTGGCTTGGGTCTTCTTCTTCATGTGTTCTTTAAGGTCAATGGTCACGTTTCATCTCTTTCAATAGGTCAATTTGACGGGTTAAGAAGTCGATCTCCTTGGTATATTTACCAATCTGATCAATCGCCCAGTTAGCACGCATGTTGGCGGCCAGAAGATCGTCGTGGAGCCGACTAATCACAGACTGGTACTGAACCTCAACATCGGGGTCTAAGACAATCCTCTGGCCATCCATCACTTAGCGTCCTCAATCACGGTGAACACATCACCCTCATCAGCAACTGCAATGGAAAAGATACGACTGGCAGGAATAAAGCCCACAACGTAATCATCCCACGACGACTGCTCGCCATCTGGCAACTTCTCATTGCGGTAGAAAGTTGCACCATCCGAATCAGCAACCAAGCGATCAGCAATCACCTGAAGGCAGCCACCATTGTTCAACCAGATATTCCAAATATGTTTACCCATTACACCCTCACTTGGTACGGAAGACACGGAAACCAACATCATGGTTGGTATCGTCAAACACAACACGAAACGCTTTAGGCGCACGCTTCCTATTAGAAGCATACACTGTCTGGCGAATGCTACTAAACGATGACACGTCATCATAGGGAATGAAGAAGCTATCCTCAACATCCATAGCATCCCAAGGAAAGGATGACGACAGACGAGATGGACGAGGCATCTTTACTTTTTTATCAATCTTATATTCGCTCACTGTATTACTCCTACTAACAGAGCCATCACAGTAACGAATAATTACGACGGATACAATGGGGTATTCCCAGTATTCCCAGCAAAACGTTGGCTCTCACTAAGCTCAAACGTGCGTTCAGCACCGCGTTGGATCATGCCAGACCGACGCATGAAGTTAATCGCTTGGCTAACCGTATCAACCAAGTCGTCATGAATGCCTTTTGGAAATGATTCGACCTCAGTGACAACCATGTCAGCCCATACACGGAATGTATCTGGGTCACCGACCTTAGTGGGTGCATACACTAATCCCTCAGCGAATAGGTGCTGTACGGCATATAGCCGTGCAACCTTGTCTAGATCATTCGGGCTGACCTCACGGACGGAGAACTCTTCAATGCCAACGAGACGCCTGATCTCCTGAGCCACACTAATGCCCGGCCCCTTAGCTTCAACCAGCAGGATGTCCAGCTTCGATTCCCGTGCAGTTTCAACTACCTTGGCGACCAGATCATGGAACTCAAGGCGCTCCTTCCATGCATTGGTCAACATAATCTTGGGAATGTCACCGCCCTGATCAGAGCTTTGGATACGGCTAGATACAGTTCCTTGGAAGTTCTTATTCGACACAGCGGTGTAGTTACCCGAATCACGCCACACGCCCCAGCAAGTCATGGCGGAGAAATCGTTCTCTTTCTTTGTGGTATACGCTAGATCGAGCGATCCAATCGTGATCTCCATGTCGGGGAAGTCATTGCCCTCATATGGTTCCCACCATGTACGCTTGATAATACCGCCACCCGCTGGCTGAGGACGCATCTGTAGCTGACCAGCCGTTCCATACGGTCCAAGCGTTCGCTTCAGGTTATCAACTTCCGTTGGGCCAAACCGCTCAGGCCAGAGAAGTTCACCCTCCTCTTGGCGTGGGTCAGTCCACATAATATCGCCCTCACCGTCATTGGCCGAATCAGGCACCAACACCGTGTAAATGCGACGGCTAGGCTCGAACTCCATTGGCAACATCAGATGTGTCCAGTTACCAATGTCCTGCGACAAGATATGTCCAGTGATGTCACGCTCGTTCAGTCTTTGCTGGACCACAATACGACAGCCAGTCTTTGGATCGTTCAGACGTGTAGACCAAGCCATATCCCACCATTCAATGGTAGACATGATCACAGCCTCAGAGTTGCTCTCACGCGCATTGTTAGGATCGTCGCAGATTAAATACTGTCCACCCAAACCAGTCGTAGAGCCGCCAACCGACGTGGTCATACGGCGACCACCTGATTCGAGATCGAACTGGCTCTTGGTGTTCTGGTCGCTCGATACCTGAACGCGATCACCCCAGCGCGATAGATACCAGTCACTCTCAAGCAAGCGGCGGCACTTCAAGCTGTCCTGCAATGCCAATGTCTGGCTATACGATGCATGTAAGAATTGAACACCATTGCCCGACACTGGTGTATTCTCAGGCTGGGCAAACACCCACGCAGGGAACAACACACCACACAGCGTTGACTTACTGAAACGGGGCGGAATGTTAATGATCAAGTTGCGGATGTTACCGTCAGCACAAGCCTGAAGGTGATCACACACCGCTTGCATAGAGAAACCACCACCAACGAATGGCGCTGGATCAATTACGTGCCACGCTTCCTTGGTGAAGTCATACAGGCTGCGCTCCATGCGACGTTTAGCCAATGTAGACCGAAGCACTTCAGCCTCTTCACGAGACATTTTAGTTATATCAAGCATCGTCTTCGTCATCCAGATCGATAACAATCTCATCTGGTGCGGGTAATGCCAGAATAGCGTTCAGCATTGATTCGAGCTGCTCTTGCTCCTCAATGTCCAAAACGTCCACGTCAATCTTCTGTGTCAATATTGGACCACCGCCAGCTCCAGTGACTTCCATTTGTTTAACTTCAGCCCAACGGCCTTTGCCACGCTTGCTTAGGAAGAACTTAGCCGCATCTACAGCCTTGTCAGTTTTAGCCGTCATCTCATCCAACAACACGCCAGTTGCCAGCGTCATTGTATCAGCCCAGCCAGTTCGTAGTTCTAGATCGTAATGCTTTACCAGCGTCTTTTCATTGACGCCCATAGCCTCAGCGATCTCATATTGCCATAAACCAGCCGCAGCCATTAGTTTAACTGTACGCCTTGATGCGTCAGACACTTTATGTGATGGACGGCCCATCTGTTTTGGCTTCTTTGGTCTGGCCATAGTAATTCCATAAAGTTTGATTTTTCTGTTGTATCACAACACTTTACAAACACACGAATCTTGTTTGTCTTTCCCCCCATCTATTTTTACGGTTTTTTGCGGTACTATGATACCCCACAAATGAACTGAAATTTGGTTCATTTGTGATTACTTCCTACCCTGACCTGATGCCATATTCATAAGTATGTTGGCTACTTCATGCCGTTCCTTGCCCTTTAGATTATTTGCCAAGTGAACAATATCCTCGACTAACTCATTGTACTGCTTCCTCATAGCATTCTCGCTTATTTGGGCGCGATGTATTGGATCAGGCTGGATGTTAGCTTCCTTCCTGTGCTTGGTAATGAATGTAACAGCTGTTTTCTCAGTAATTTGAAGTGCTTTAGATATTTCTTTCCATGACGAACCATTCTGGCGCATGTCATAAGCTTTCTTGTGCCGCGCTACTGTGTCCGCCCTACGCTGCTCTGGGTCTCTTGGAATCATCATATCTCTATGTGTTACTATGGTTTCACCAGCTATAGCATTGATCAGAAAACCAACAGTACGGGTAGTTTTGTGTCCAATGTCCCGCAACCCGTGCCACCAGTGCCTGTATTTTACCTTGGATAAATCACCCAATGTTTTACACGGAATGATACGGTTACCCATATAAGTGTAGCCACCCCACCTGTTGAGTTCCTCAGAATACACTGGCTCTTGCATTCCACTAACTTCAACGTGATTAAAGAACTTTTTAATCTGCGTCTTCATGTGTCCAGTCATTTCAATTGCTGACAGGTCCACATCCTTGAACTCGATATCTTTCCAGTTTTCGTTTTTCATTTGTTGATCCTTACTTATCATAAACAATGTTTGGAACTTGGCCCCATTGCCAATCCCACAGATACCATGCGTATGAATGCCGGGGCGACCCCTTACTACCCTCAATCCACTTGGGGCGACGTGTTAATACGATCTTACAGGCGAATGGTGATGCGTTACCGAACACGCCCTTTCGGCTACTGGCGCAGTCAAACTCATTCCTAAGTAACATGGCTACTTTGCCACCGAAGTTCTTTGTTAGCAGTAATGCGTGGTTAATGAACTGATCAGCTAAGTCCTCAGCGAATGGTGGGTTGGTTATGATATCCCTTCCCTTATTCTCCCATGTGAGTAGGAAGTCTTTTACATCATATCCAAAGCCGTAGTCGTGTATGTCTGAGCAGTAAACATCTATGCCCGTGTTAGCCAAGGTGTTTGCGATGGCCCCCTTGCCAGCCGCTGGTTCCCACACACGAGTGAAGTCCTCATGCCTCAGCAGAACCTCCGTACACCAAGCTGGGGTCTCGTAGTGATCCCATGCCCTACGTTCATAATGCGTTGCGTTCATTAGTTGGTCTGACATGGGATACACTCCTGTTTCGTTATCGTTGAGCGGTATCTGGATACCACAGTGGTTTGTGTTAGCCTTTAATTGCTTTGATGATGTAGTAAACATTACCAATCACCATTCCCCACAATATACACGCCGCTGGGAACTCAATCATCCAATAGTCAAAGCTAACTAGCGTAGGAATTTCCATATCAATCCTCCTCTGGCTCAATCAATAAAGCATCAAGCATATTAAGAATGGCAACCTTCTCAAGATAATTAACGTACTTGCCAACCTGAACGATCATTTCAAGCGAACCAAAAATTGGCATTACCTTCTTATCGGCGAAGTGATTGATGATGTAAGATGTCAGGGTAACTGATTTTAAGCCAATTGATGGCTGTTCAACCCAACCCCACGGTCCAGCTTTAACTACTTCATTCATTGACCCATAATGATCTAACAAGCGCATGAACTTAGTGAATGAGTTTGGCTTGAACATCTGTGTTATCCAGATTGGCAAGTCGTTGGTGTCGAATGTTTCTGTTGTGATTGAGTGCCAGTTTTTCATTTGTCTTTGTCCCATGAGAATTTTGGTAATGTCACTTTTGGCTTTTCGCCTGACATTGTTGCACTGATATCTGCGTTCTTCTTTACCCGCTTTGCTACTGCTGCCCTTGCCTTCCCTTTCTGTTCAATCTTTGGTGCTTTTGTTGGTTTATCGTCTGCATTAGTGAATTTAATTGCCATTGCTGTCAGCCTTCCTCATCAAATTGCAACTTATCGGTAATTGATTCGATGATCTGCTGAGTGGCTGGCGACCAATCCATAGCCCTAGCTTTTTTCAAAAGACTATACAGAAATGCCCTATAATCATCCACGATCTCTTCGTACAGATCAATTTCCTTGCGATACTCAACACATACATCGCCCAATCTGCGGGTTTCGCGGTTCAGGAACACTAATTCATCAACAGCATCCATTCCCTTGGCTCCATCAAGCAATTCTGGCTTAATCCCGTCCCATAACTTATTCGTTACCATCTGCTTCTTTTCTTTTGGCGTTACACTAGCCCGCACACACATCATTTTTCTCCTTCAACGTGCTTTAAAATACGCTTTAGCATCTCATGATCTTGTTTAGAGCGGCGGTCATTATCCCGTCCTTCAAGCTTCTGACCAACCATAATCAATGGCAATGCAACCAACTGGATAACACCACCGGATACGTAGAAAACTAACTGCTCCCACTTTGCGTCTAATGATGGTAATAGTGACCATATCATAAAAGCGTAAACGCAAAACATTGATGACATAGCTGCGACTGTATGTCTAGCCATCCAATCATTAAATTTATGGAAGTGATCGAACATTTTATAAATCCTACGCTATTGAGATAGCCGCGAGTAGTAACCACCCCCATCCCGACACATCATGTACACCGCCCACAATAGCACAAATTAGGGCAATGCTGGCAACAATATGATTTCCCCGCATCACCAATCCTCCGTTAAAATAAGGTTAGCCATAGCTGACCATGCAGAATCAGGTGCTATACAAGCCAAACCAAGAGAATTACCCGCCACCAGCCTATTTGCTGCTCGACCAGCCTTCAGCATTTCTTCTGTTGGATTTTTAAGGAGACTACGAATCCGTTCAACCTCATCTGCGGCTTCAATCAATAGCCAATGATTCTCAGGGTTATTTCCCGTCCCGTTCCGCAACCGTTCTACAATATCCATCACTCACTCTCCTTCAAGACTGTTAATGTTTTGCGAATATCTTTTTTAATGGCGTCAAGAATGTCATCTCCATTGCCACACTCTAGGATGTCTTCCAGTTGCTCACGATACCGATCATTCTCTGCCCTGAGGCGAACCAATTTTGAAACTGTCACGTCGTCAGCATGTCTATCTGTTGGTTTATATGGCCCTAACCACCTAATGCTCATTTTGGTTTCCTCAATGAATTTTGGACATTGCAACCGAAAGACTTGGACACATGATTGGGTCATGCATTACGCCGTAAACGTAATAATCAAATCCATATGATTCTTTAACTGCCCAAATTTCAATGTTACCTTTTTTGTAAACGATGTAAGCCATTGTATTTCTCCGTTAGTTTCCCGTTGGCCGTTGTTGATGAACATAGATATAAACGCATCCACGAATCATGTCAACTCATGTTTTATTCTTTTTCCAATCCATGCCATCACTGGCACAGCCATTGAATTTCCTAATGATTTGTATCTGGGTGTGTCTGATGCACCGTGAATATCAGTGTAACCATCTGGAAATCCTTGAAGCCTTTCACATTCGCGTGGCGTCAGGCGTCGAACAGCCATTTCTTGTTGAATAAAACGCTGTTGATTAGTTCCGCGAGTTTCTCCCGCAGAATCCAATGTAGCCATTACTTCTCCTAATGGCCTAACAATTCCATCAGAAGATGCGTATGCTATTGGCTGTACTATAGCAGGAATGTGCGCTCCAGCCGATAAAGGGTGACATGGATCACCGGCTTTGGGGTTACTAAAATTATAAGGACTTGTAATCTGAGTAGTATCAAAAGGCAGGGGTTGCGCTATATACGTTGTGCTTTCATGCTTATCGGCTTTTGATGCACCAGAACGTAAACAATGTCCAAGATTAGGATTTTCACCAACACCAAACGGAATCGGTTGTGCAACACAAAAATCTAACTCATTCGCATTGCCAGCCGGACGAGTTAAACCGCCCGTATTAGATGTTAATGTTCCAGACACATTTGAATTTGTAACTACGGGCAAGGTTTCTGTTTCTGGGTCGTAACGTTGACCAACGCCTGTCGTAAGGCACTTGGCAGTGTTTTGCCCCTTTTCTCTGCACGGCGGAGTATCCCTTCGCAAGCCTTCGCGCTCAAAAAGAACTTCTGCGGGATCAAACCCATCTCTAGCACTTGCGACAACGAACAGACGACGGCGTCGTTGGGCCACTCCAAAGTATTGAGCGTCGAGAACTCGCCACGCCGCACGTCTTTTCGGTCCCATAACCATACCTGAGTTTGTCCATTTGCCCCCTGTCGGGATGAGGGGTTCATCGTTTCCCACAAGGGCACCAAGGAAGCATCCGAAGGCGTTGTCCTTAACGGAGAGCACTCCGGGGACGTTTTCCCATACGATGACTGTTCCATCAGATCGAAGATCGTCAATTGCATCTGCAAGCCTTACAAATTCTAGGGTCAAGTTACCACGGTCATCATCAAGGCTGTTGCGTAACCCTGCCACAGAGAAGGCTTGGCAAGGTGTGCCACCAACTAAGATGTCAGCGTCTTTTATCCAATCTTGTTCACGCAAAACGGTAAAGTCACCATGTAGAGGTACATCTGGATAGTGGTGGGTTAACATCTTACGCGGAAATGGTTCAATCTCACTGAATGCTAATGGTTCCCAACCTAATGAGTGCCAAGCAACGGTGGCGGCTTCAATGCCAGAACAAACTGATAAATATTTCATTTGTTTTTCTTTGTTGTTCCAAAACCCTTATTAGGGTTCTTTGCTTTACCGCCAATTTTACCGCCAGCAGATGCTGTTTCAGATGTGAACTTGTTTCTATTACCTGTTTTTCCACCAAGCGATGAAACTTGTTTACGTTTTTCAGCTGACAATAGGGCGAACCCTGTTTTGTTCTTCAATTCCATGTTGCATGTAACCTTTGTTGATTTGGATGATTGATAGGAATGGGCTGTTAACCAGAACGATTGGCTGGGCTATGATCATCCAAGACTTGACGCGGGGACCAGTAGCCCCCGCAATCCGTTTCCGCTTGAACAATGGGATAATCATTGCACGTTTTGCTTAAATGTTAGGGATGGCTTCGGTGTGGAAATCTTGCAGTTCTTGGTCCACCAATCTTCACCCATTTCCTTCTTGACCTTATCGGTGTCAAGGGTCCAACGAACTGAACCTTCTGAGAACACAGCTTTAAAAAGATTGCCTGAAACTTCTTTGCCGGTAGCGCGCTCGCGAATCACTTCTTCAGCTGCGTTGAACTGAGCCGTGAGTTCCTTGATCTGAGCCTTGAGGTAAGCTGCCGCGTCGATGACTTCAGCGGTGTTCATTGCGGTGTAATCAGTTGCGTTGCTCATTGTAGTCTCCTTGGGTTGGGCCTCAGCCCCGTTGTTGATGTATCTTGTGTAAACGCATCCACAGCATCGGTCAATAGCCCCGATCAATAATTTCTGAAATAATCGACCAATCCTTCTCGTAGTATTTTGCCTTGATCTTCTCGACCACATCCTTGTCGTCAGCCGTCGTGAAGTTGACGATGTTGCCGTTATTGTCTTCGGCATAATTGATATGGATATAGGAGAAGTTCCACGACGTATCGCCATCATAGTCGGAGCCGTACTCAACAAGCGCCGTGGCATCGACGAGCACTACCTTATCGCCAATCGTGTATTCAAAGTTGTCGATTGCGAACTCAAAATCACCATCACAAAAAAACATTTTCGTCTCCGTTGGTTGCCCGTGGGCCGTTGTTGATGAACATAGGAGTAAACGCATCCACAGATGATGTCAACAGCCTATTTCGTCAGAACATAAATTCATCACTTCAATCATATCCGCTAAATGATGAACACGCTTATCGGACAGCACTATCACGCGCCAAAGGTCAAACACTGGCGACCACTGGCACCACGCAATCTCGTTGCCGTCATGAAACACGGTAAACATGGTCTCGCTTTGGTATTTTATATCAAATTCGCTGCTCATTTCGCTTTTCCCTTAAAACATCGTTCCAGTCACCGATCCGTGGTGGAACACGAACCTCAATCTTCATCTCAGGATTTGTCATCTTTAAACGCCTAGCAAGATCGTAGGCTGCTGAGTGACCCGTGAAATTAACATCGTTATCCGCGAAAATTGTTAAGAAATTGCAAATTTTTGGCGGCTGAAACTGTTTTAATAAAGGTGCGCTAATTGCTGACCATGTTGGTATGCCTGTCAGGATACTGGCTGACATTGCTGTCTCAATGCCCTCAGCAATACCCATTGATTCGGCTGGCTCTGTAAGTCGAATAGCTGAACCGGGCGGGATTGATCCGGCCATAAGCAGCTTATTCGGGTTAAAACCGGCAACTTCACCGTTTGTGAGCAAGTACGTCTTATGTACGGACACGCCACGACCATCCACGTCACTGACTTTGGCCGCCATGACAAAATATGATCGGTAATCACCGTCAGGATGTGTTGCGTGTCCCTCACGAATGACAGGGGAGGCATAGAAGCCGTTTAATCGTGTTGTAAGGTATGACCACACCGGAGAGCCATTCATGATCCTCCGCGTGCTTTTCCAGAACCGTTCCGCTGACGCATGAGTTTTTTCCGTATCAACTTTTGGCACGGCCCTAAGTGTGGCGGTATCTATCAATGGTTCTACCATTTTGAGGACATCTCCGGCTGGTATTCCCCTGATTCGCGACACCAAGTTAAATCCATTACCCGCACCGCAGTTAGAGCAAATCCAATTGCCATCTCCCTGCTTGTTATCAAACCGAAAGCGATCCTTACCGCCACAGATTGGGCATGGGCAATGTTTGCCAGATAGGTGTGCGCTATCGACCCCCAACTGTAGAAGGATGCCATGCCACTTGCCGTGTGATTGGGCTATTGCTGTTGCGAAGTTCATTTTTCTCACGTTGTTTTGCCTTAGTGATGTTTAAATGCTTGATCCAAGCTGATGTAGCCTGTGACGGCATGATCGGGGATGGCCTACTAGCTGGCCCCACACCAAACCTCTGACGGTAAGCGTGATAAGCCCAACCATCTTTGTATCCCTTGATTTGAGCGTGTCCAAGCAATTCTGCGTAAAATGTTGATTTGGCAGCCGCTGGCCAGTCTTTGGCAATCTGCTTTTTGTTTGGCGTTAGTTCTAACAATTCACCCTCTTCTGTATTTATCTTTGATACGTACTCAGCTTTAAAGCCACAGGCTGGGCATTCCCGTGTTTTTGGGGGGCGAACGAACGTGCATTTTGGACAGGGTTTCGGTAGCGGCGTTTCTTTTTCAAACTTACTGGCCGTTCTTTTATCGCCCGAATCGAGTGTCTCATGGTGAATATCCGTTACAAATCCAAGACGGATTGTTGTGTCACTGTGATCAAGAATCACTAAATCATCCTTGTCTTCAGCCGTCCTAAGTCCACGGCCAATGATCTGTGTATACAAAATCTCAGAGCGTGTAGGTCGCGCCAAAATGATGCACCGCACATCCCAATCAATGCCAGTCGTGAGAACACCGACATTACAGACAATCTTTAAATCACCGTCCGCGAATTGTTTGGCGATTTCCTGACGTTCCAACAGTTCAGTAAAAGAATCCATATACCCTGTTGGAACTCCAGCAGCCAAAAACTCTTGCTGTATCTTTTTGGCGTGAGCGCGATCCACACCAAAGCATAGCGTTGGACGATCCTCACCCTTCTCTAACCATGTTGAGACAATATCGGCCACAAGAGTACCCTCCTGCATGGCGGCAGATAATCCTTTAGTCTCATAGTCACCCTTAACGATCTTAACATCTGTCAAGTCTGGGTGGGCTGGAGCAAACACACGGAAATTTGATAGATACCCCGCGTCAATTAGTCGCTGTGTTGTTGTTCCAACAATCAAATCATCATACAGTTTGCCCATGCCTCTGGCCCACGGAGTTGCCGTTAATCCAATAACAGGTATTCGATTTTCGGCCAGTTTCTCAAACCACTTACCGTAGAACTTAAACAGGACGTGAGCCTCGTCGATGATGACCAAGCCACAATCTGGCACATTACGCCGCATCAGTGTCTGGATCGAAGCAACCTGAACCTGAGCCGTGTGATCCGTGCGCTCGTGATAGGCTTGCATGACACCGATATCGAAGATGCCATCCCGTTCAAATGACTTAACTGTTTGGTCAACGAGGTTGATTGCTGGAACGCAGAAGATAACTCTGCGCCCCCGTTCGAGTGCCATGTTGATGATATTACCCGCGATGGCAGTCTTACCGCCACCCGTTGGAACTTGCAGCACCGGCCTTTGTTTACCAGATCGAAGTGACTGGCGGAGAGCCGTAATCGCATCCTCTTGATAATCACGCAGTTTGTGCATTGTCTCTCTCGTAACATTTAACGTCGTAAAGGATTGTTTTGTGATCACGTTGCAGCCATCGACCAATTTGGCTAGCTGAGTATTTCAAATCTTTAACGGCAAAGTAGGCAACTTCACGACGAATTTTGACAACTTCGGGTTTATGATTCGGGACGATTAGAGAGTTAGGATCGACACTATGTTTTTGAGCAATTTTAATCAGTAGCTTTGAGAAATTGTTATTGGGGATATGGTCCACCTTGAACACAACTTCAACGGCTTCCTCAACACGGGAAAATACGACCTTTTGAACTTCTGGTGGCCTAATTGGGACAAGTCCCGCTGACTTGCCAAGTCCGCCCAATCTTTTTCTAACTGCCAAGTAATGTGCACGTAATTCATTGTAGTTTCGGAAGTCCTGTGTCATCTGCCTCGCCCATTGCGTAAATCGTTACAACCATCGGCTCTGATGATTCTTTGGCCCACTCAGCAGCCAAAGCCATGCACTGCGAGTCGTCTTCTACGATGTGGAGCTTAACAAGTAGGTCACTGGTGGCCTTCAAGATATTATCCAAATCACGACGTTTGTTGGTTTTTCTCGCCCTAATGTGAAGGGCATACTCGCCATCAATTGTCTGCTTAGTCTGTTGTTTTACCATCCAACCAGCCTCTTCAAGCCAGTCTTTGTAGAGCTTCGTCTTGTACATTCTGGAGCCAGTTATGCGCCAAAGAGCGTTAGCTGACGGAGCCAGTGGAAGAGTTAATTGTATCATTACTTTTCACCAAAAAAATCTTCCGGTTTCAGATAACCCCCTGATGCTGCAATGATTTTCTTTGCTGCACTGATTAGCGGGTATTGTTTATATCGTTCAATTCGAGACAAAGATGCCATCGAAATTCCAGTTTGAAAAGACAAATCGTCAAGTGTGACAAAGTGTTCCTTTCGAAACATTCTCATGGGATGGGTAGGCGTATATTCGAAATCGATTTCCGACCCGCTGTTGTGTTTGGCTGCATCCGAATCAATGGGTTTTCCCATGTCCAACATTCTCCAGTTCCGTCTTGAAAACAAACCCACATCAAATGGTGTTCAAACCCATAGTCGATCAGGAAGTGCGCCATAGCGCTGCCCTTTGGGGTAAATACAGGTAGCGGGGGATCGAGCCGTTCAATCATTTGACAATCCTTGCATTGAGTGCAATCAATAACATGCCGAAAACAAACATACAAGGGTGTTAACCAATGAAACAGTTTCCACATGGCGCACAGTCGGATGCCACTGAGTTGCATAAACTTAGATTAGCTATGCCAGTTATAGAACATGAAATTACTAACCTTCTGGCTAACATATATATTAATAATCCTGAGTTAAAGAATGATGATACTTTTAAGTCAGATATCTTAGAAGGTTCTACTGACTATATGGATATTATTAATAAATGTTTATTAGAACTATCTATTACAGAAGGTTATATAGAAGGTATTAAAATATCGCGGGCGCGTATGGATGACCGAATTTCGAAACATACCGTTCGCGTTAATTTGATCCGTACCTTGCTCCGCCGCATGTTGGAGATGGCCGATATGCGTACCGTTAAGGCCGCCAATGGAACCGTTTCGCTGAGCCAGAAGCCTCTGTCGGTACAAATTTTGGATGAGGGGTTGATCCCCGATGAATTTATGCGTATCAAAGTTGAACCAAACAAGACGTTGATTGGTGAAAAGCTAAAGGCTGGCGAAGACGTTCCCGGCGCAACGCTGTCAAATGGCGGCGAAACATTAACGGTAAGGTAACGATGAAAAACATTATCAAGGCATTGAATGAGGTGATGAAATCCGTCTCCTACGTTCAGAAATCTTCCGAAAACAAGTTCCACGGTTACAAGTATGCCAGCGAATCATCCCTCCTCGAATCACTTCGTCCTGCGATGATTGATCAGGGATTGGTGCTTATCCCAAGCATCGGAAACGTATCGCCAATCGACGCGCACGGTAATACAACCGTCACCGTCGAATACACATTGGCTCACACATCGGGCGAGATTTGGCCTGATAAAATCATTGCCGTCGGCTGCGGTAATGACAAGTCTAAATCTGGCAGCGTAGGCGACAAGGGTATCTACAAGGCTCTGACAGGGGCCAACAAATATCTGTTGTTTAAGTTGTTCCAGATTGAAACTGGAGATGATCCTGAGAAAGAGGATGGCGATAAGTCAGCACCGAATCAGGAAGTAGAAAAACCAGCGCCAAAGAGGCAGCCGCTTAAAAAGATTGAACTTCCAAAGCGTGCTTTAGAGGCTAAGGATGTTGATAACTATGTCGGTGTTTTCACTGGAATGCTGGAAATGTGCCTTGATGAAAAGGAAGTTAGGGCAACATGGAAATCAGAAAGTGAAAACAGAATTACACTGGCAATCGTGCCAAACACTGATGAGTACACAAAAATGACCGATGCTTGCACGGCACGGATCAATGCAACGAAAGGAACTAAAAATGTCTAATTATGAAGTTAAAGACATGAGCGGATCAGCGTTCAAAAATAAATATAAAACCCAAGATAAGCATCCAAACTATACCGGATCGGTTAAAGTGGATGGTGAAGATTACAAATTGGCAGTGTGGATTAAGGTAGATCGTAATGGTGAAAAGTTTCTCTCATGCAGTTTCCAAAAAGCCGATCAAGACAATAAATCTAATGGGGGACAACGACAGAACGCCACGCCAATTGATCTCGACGATGACATTGCCTTCTGATCCAAGTTTTAGATTTGAGTGGAAAGCGGTCTCTTATCGTCCTGAGGCCGTCACGAATGAAGCCCGTGGTATTGTCATTGGCAAGGGATTTAGCACCAAGCGAGATACTATCAATATCTTGCTTGAGGCTCTCCCCTTAACCGATCCAGACAACTTCTGTCGGGTAATCCTTCGTCCATTGGAATATATGGAAATTGATGAGCATTGGCCTGAGCGGTGGACAGTTTTGTCTTATAAGACTGACCGCAACGGTTCGACTAAGAAGACAATTATTGGCAATGGTTGGCTTGAGGATAACGAAATTCTTGTAATCCTTGATGCCCTTCCAACGCCAAATCAAAACGTAGAGTGCTGGATTGCACTTAAACCAAGGATCGAACGTCACTATGCAAACACCGTCGAGACTGATTGAAAACCAATGGATTGAGGATGCTCTTCAGTATCTCTCAACCTCGACAGATCAAACTGCTGCTGCTCGCGCCAATAGGGTGCGAGCAGAGTTCACCAGAAAGCGAACCAAGGCAAACTTAATCCTTCGCTCACCCGAATCATCCGTAGCAATGCGTGATGCTTGGGCTGAATCGCATGACGACTACAAAGAAGTTTGCGATGCAGAAGTTGCAGCAATTGAGGCCGACGAGTGGCACAGGGCGCAACGAAACAAGTGTGACACGATTATCGAAGCGTGGAGGACGGAACAGGCCTCCCACAGAGCAGGGAGTAAGTTCCAATGAGTAATGCACCATTTATATCCTATCAAACTCCACATGACTTAAATCGAGAAAATCAAATCATCGAGTTCTTGAGCGCCCAGTGGAATTTTGAATATGAAAAGATGGGTGATTACAGCATCTTTGACTTTAAGTGTCGGAGGAATGGTCAAATCATTGGCTTCATTGAGGTTAAAACCAAGAGCAAGCCATACACTGACTTCGACACCTATATCTGTACAAAGAGTGACATAGACCACGGCCTGAAACTAGCTGAAGAAACTAAGTTGCCAGCGTTTTTGGTAGTTAAATGGCCGGACTATTTTGGTTACCTTGATATCCTCCACAATCAATATGAATCTCGTCCATCTGGTCAACGAAACAGAAACGACCCACGAGATTACGAAGCAATCTGCTACTTGATACCAAGAGAAGAATTTAAGGAAATAAAAGGTTTTTCCTTTAATGACTGAGGATATGGGAACCACTAAACGAGGTAACCTATCGCAAAGAAGAAAGTTAGCGATATGGGAACGAGAACATGGCAAATGCATGATCTGCTCAGTCAAGTTGAGGACAGGTCATTTTATCTTTGAGCACGTCCGGGCTTTGGAACTGGGAGGGTCGGATACGGACGAGAATATACGTCTTACGTGCAAGGCTTGTGCTACGGAAAAGACGAAGGGGGATCACAGCAGAGCAGCGAAAGCGAAACGAGCGAAGTCATCAACTTTAGGTTTAAAAGAATCCAAAACCCCACTGCCATATGGAAAGAACTCAAAATGGAAGAAAAAGCTAAACGGAACTATAGTAGCCCGCTGAACTGGCGTCAGTTCATTGATCACACACAGAAGACTGCTGAGGCTCACGCTGTTAAAAATGGTGATCCAGTTCCAGCAATTACGAAGGCGTCCCTGATGGCCTCTGTAATGCTTGAGAAAGAGGTAACGGCGCACGACGTATCAATCATCATGATGTGTATATCGTTAGCCAAGGTCAGTGAGGATCGCCTTAATCCCGATCTGTACCGTGATGTGATCACAACGTCAGCACACACAGCTCAATTCGCAAAGCCGGTAGATGGTAGCTTTGCTGAACTGAGGATAATGTCTGACTTAGCTAATCAACTAGCAGCAACAGACGCAGCTTAACGCTTGGCTGCATCCAACGCTTGAACAACTGCGTCGTCGGGTAATGAAAGCATATGCTCAGTCTTGCTTGCCAACATAACCTGACGGCGCTTTAAATCACGAAGAAGTGATTCTGCCGTAAGACCACCGACTTTACCGCCAGCCTTATGGCCCTGACGTTCAGATTCATATGGTGGATTAACGCGAGAGTTCAGAAGCAATGCCTTTTGCGACAAATCGCCAATCTTATCCAACATTGATGATACAGCGTAATCCTTCTGCGCCATTGATGCTAACTTTTCCAATTTAGCTGGATCATTTGAAGCCATAAGTTTTACGACACTGTTGGCAACACGATTTTGGGCAAAGTTTAAAGTTCCCTTTGCTGCCGCCGATGCTATTGCGCCA
>Ga0304729_1001158_pt1 | contig 17897 bp, 19 predicted proteins | sample C_131016_MF_Meta_FD_190475 | JGI IMG/M metagenome (GOLD analysis project Ga0304729, IMG submission 190475) | Freshwater microbial communities from Lake Croche, Canada to study carbon cycling - C_131016_MF_MetaG (v2) (version 2) | ecosystem: Environmental > Aquatic > Freshwater > Lake | place... | reverse complement strand
CTGACGAAGCGTTACCGTTATTGCTTAAACCAACAGTTACAGTTCCAGAGTTCACACTATAAACATAGGCAGTCAAATACCGGTCACTGCAAGACACAGTCACAATAGGTGCAACACTAAACCTTGATGCTGTAAAAGGGATAGCGACAAGAGCTGTAGCGTTAGTGCCAATAGCCCCTGAAGTGTAGGTGCTTGTAAAAGGCATAACACTGTAAGGCAATTTAGACCAGTTGCTGTTCAAATCGGCAGCAGTCAACACATCGCCAATAGACCAAGATTTTGTTGCAGACATTTGTTCTCCTAAACTCCTATTTTACTAGGCTAAAGTATCTGTATCTAAAACAGCCAAAAATGTGCTGTCTAAACGGATAGGCAGATTATCTAGGCTAGCGACAGTAAAAGTTATGTGATCTCTTTCAACATCAGTATTACTGTTTATACCTAAAATCTGATAATACTTGTCAACTACAGCACCCTGAGCTGAAGGCTGAAAACAAAGCCTAATAACATCACGCAACTCTAATGCAAGAACCGCTGTTTGTTGACCTGACGTTAACGCTTCTAAAGCGACAGTCATAGCGGTAGCACGATACTCAGGCAACCTAAACTCACCTAACAGGCCTGCAGCAATTCTGTCAGGAGCAACAATGCTAGAAGTCAAATTATCTGTTTGAGCGTAAGCCCTAAACCCATACTTTGTTTGACCGGCAGAATCAGACACTAAAGCGGTAGCGTTCATACCCACAACCTGAACCTGATTATATAGTTGCTCACCAGCATAAGCGACACTCAAATCCATGAAAGGAATACCTGTGCCATTACCATACGCTGTGCCTTGACTGTTAGCGTCAGCGAAAGTATAGATTGTAGGTGCTGCAACAGCCGAAGCTGTCCCTGCAATCAAACCTGAACTAGAAGCATACGGATCACCTAACCAAGCGACATCGTATCTACTTGTTGCACTGTTTGTGTAAGGGTTCAATGTTCCGTCAAAATAGTTGACCCACGCTGAACCACGTTCAACCTGTAAACCATTACCATAAAAGTCTTGTGCTGTAGTTGTGCCTGCAGCAAAAACAGTAAAGATGATGCCTTGTGCTACACCTGAAGAAACTGTGACTGTGCCTGAAAGTTGAGTCCAAGCAGTATTGTTAGCGGTCACGTTAGAGATGCTTAGAAAGTTTCCACCACCAACAGTGTTGACATAAAAGTCAAGTTCTAAAGCAAGAGATGCGGCTGTCGCTGTTCTAAACCAACCTGAGAAAACGTATTTAGTTGCATTACTGTCAGGGTTATATTTAGCTAAATCTGTTTCCTGATAAACCATTTCATTATATCCATCAAGAACAACAATCTCTGACTTGTTAGCAGTTCCACCATAAGGGGCAACAACTGTGGAAGGTGCAGGCTGATAGCCATAACTCCAACCATTACCATCAACTGTTGCTGTGCCAGGATACTTCAACAGATTTTGACGGTCAGTATTAGCCCAAGTGTAATTAGTAAAACTTCTATCCTTAAACACCATGACCGCTGAAGCATTACTAAACAGATCGCCAGGTTCACTACGAGCAACATTCTGTAAATAACTTAAAACGTTATCGCCAGGATTATTGATATCTGCACCCATAGCTGTATATCCAGACTGAATACCTGCATACTCAGAAGCACTAATGTTATTGTAATTTAGGACACGCTTCATACGTTCAGAAGACGCTTCAACTACAAGCTGAGTGCCACCAGTGAAAGACTGATTAGAGATACGAAACATCTCATCCAAAGCCATGACCTGTGCTTGACCATCAAAACCAGCCTGATCATAAGTGAAATCCCATGACTGTATAAACCCTGTAAAACGTCTTATACCTGCAGTCGATACACGAATCTTGCCACCAGGCTGAACCAACGTATAACCATAAGTTGCAGACCAAAGAATGCTAGAAGTATTTAGCGGATCAAAAGTCCTGTCATTATTGCTAAAACTGACAGACAACGTGCCTGCCGAATAGTCATCAAGCTGACGAGAAATACCCTTACCAATAGTAATGCTATTCACATATGATGTGACATCAACATAACCGCTAGAACCAAAATACAGTTCAACAACATAAGGGGAAGGTAAAGGCATTTAGTTTTTCTTTATTCCAGGAAACAAACTTGCAGGCAAACTACCATTATTCTTCACATACTTGCCCAAAGCATCAACAGTAGCCTTCGGGTCAGCACCCGCCACATTGATAGTAATGTTATTTGTCTGATTTGAAGCAAAACCCTTACCATTATTAAAAACACCTGAACCAAGTGCAGCCGGATGTTTTGGCCCACCAGTTTTAGGGTCAAGCTGAGAGACATCTCTAGTTGGCTTATTTGTGGTATCGCCAGACATACCAAGAATTGCAATAATAGAAGCCATAGCCGAAAGTAAAGCGGTAACTGAAATACCTAAAACAGCTGCAACAGTTGTAGCAATACTTGAAATAGTTACTACATCATTACCCCCACCACCACCTTTAGCTGCAATCAAACCCATAGCAGTAGCAAGATTCTTTATTGTCTTAGTTGCTGAAGCAAGCATCATAATGCCTTTTAAAGCAAGCAGAGCAGGTAACATTTTGACTAACGTTGTAGCAATATTGGCAAAGCCTTTCATAGCATCACCATTACCAAACAAAGCAAAGAAATCTTTAACCTGTTTAAAAGCATCCTTCACAGCATCTTTGATGTCTTTAAACATTTTGCCAGGCTTAGTTTTAGGGTTAGCCATGTCAGTCAAAAACTTGCCTACAGTCTGAACAATTCCACCAGGCTTAGTCATCTCTGTAACAAAATCAGCGATCATAGGTAAAACAAGATTACCTAACTTCTCTTTCAAAATGTCCATGCTGTTATTGAATTTCATAAACGGATCAGCATTAACTAACGCTGCACCCGAAAATTCTTTAGTCAAATCTGCTAAAGCGTTCTTAGAGTTCTTTAGTTCAGGGAACATACCAATCAAAGACTTTGTATTACCTGCATATGCCTTTGCAAGGGCATTTGCCACTTTGGTACTAGATTTCGCACTGCCTGCCACAACATCTAATTGAATTTTTAGAAGTTTTTGAGCTTGACGAACATTCTTTGTGACGTTACCAAACTTAGCCATAGAAGGTCTAAGGTCATCATCATAAATACCTGTTTGCAAAGACAGTGACTCAATAAACTTGTCATTCTGTTTCAAGGACTCTTTAGAAGCACCAGCGTTCTTAGTCAACTGCATGTTCATCAACTTGATGGACTTAGCATCAGCAGAAGCAGCCTTAGCAGACTCCATAAGCAGGTCAGTAACCTGTTTCAGCCCTAAACCAATACCGATACCGGCAAGAGTCTTTTTAAGCCCCCCAAAGCCATGCTGTGCCTTCTTGATACCAGAATCATCAAACTTAGACAGTAGTTTTACAATTACGGACATTAGTTAGTCTTTCTGTTTACTTTGGCAGCGTATCTATCAATAATCAATTTTACTTCAGCCTGAGCATCATCAAGTCTGTCCTCAACATTAGGGTAAACAAAGTTATTCAGATTACGTTCCTTCAGCCCTCTAATCATCCAGCGACCTTGAGAAGTAACCTGATGCCTTCTTGAACCATTCTTGTAAGCATATTCATTAGTGACCTTCCTAGCCTTACGCATACTGCCCTTACCAGCAATATCGGCAATAGCAGTCATAGGCGAATTTACCCAGATAGCAAGTAAAGGTGTCACAGCTGAGAACCTAGAGCGACTAGATCTAAACTTCACTGTCACACTATTAGCAGGTTTACCTGCACCCCAACCAAGCCTTCCATTAGGGTTACTGTTTGTTCCACCATTCGGATGACTTGCACTTTCTTTTCTCCTTACAGGAGTTCTACTCATACCGGATAAAGGTGCAGTTGTAGGTATTTGAGATTTGATTATCTCAATGATAGGTTTAGCAACTTCTTTAGCATCACGCACAAGCTGCTTCTTTAAGCCAGGTGTCAAACCTTCAAGATCACGCAACAAACCCTTGACATCATAAATGACACTAGGTTCAGCCATTGTTAGGATTCCTTTGGTGTTGAAGTGCAAACAACATTGTGTTTAGCATGCGATCAGATTCTTGCATTAACACTGATGGTGCAATACCTGTAGCCACACTCAGATTCGCAATCAACCAGTGAAACGAATCAACACCAAGAGCTTTTAGGCTTTTGGGTCTGATACCTCAACATTGCCGACAAGTTCAATCCAAGCATCAAACGAATCAGAAGTCTTTTGTAAACGCTTGACAGACAACCAGGCAAGGTAAAGCAAGTGTGTAACCTTTTCAAGTTTGTCAACACCTAAATCAAAGTGTTCTTCCCACTTGACAATATCGCCGGCAGAAGTAGTGACATCTAAGACTGTGCCATCAGATAAAACTATGCGTAGGGTTATCTGATTCATTATGCAGTCGCTCTCGTCACAGTTCCGTTTGTAGGAAGCGTAATACTGAAGGTAGATAAATCGCCGATGTTTCCGCTGACCGGAGTGTAATCGGTAACAATTACTGGAACACTGTATTTAGGATTTGCACTTGATACAGCTGACGAAGTAGGAACAATTAGAACTGTCGCAGTTGATCCAAGCAAAGGCCATAGAACTGTGTCAGGAGCGTTACTTGCAGCATAATCTTGATTGAACTGAAGTGTAAGAGTGCCTTCCTTCAAACCTGCAACACGAGTAACCCAAGTGCTACCGAAAGAAGTTGTTGTGATGTCGTTAGCGGAAGTCTTTAGTTCAACCTGAGTCAAATATGGTGTCAAAGCTGTTGAACCATTGATTGTAATGTTGAAGTCTGTTGCGACAAAAATTGCCATTTATTATCCTTAACTTGCGAATACTTGAACCGAGAATTCGGCACTGTAATAGTCTATTGCATTGACACTAACACTACCTATAGCACCTGTCTCAGCAACAAACACATCAAAAGCATTACCACTCAAAGTCTTGTCAGACTCAATCGCATACTTGATTGACCCTGCACCTGGAGCAAGCAAAACATCCATATTCTGTTGTGCAGTTCTCTCAGATACCCGACCCAAAACAACCATGACCTTAAAAGTGTATTCAGCCATGCTTCTAGCGTTTTGCTTATTGTAGGCAACCTTATCTATAGCAATCATCGCCATAGGCGGATTCACCAAGTCAGGCAGAGTCTCAACAACACGCAAACCCTTAATCGTGCTCAGATTCTTTGCTAAAGCAGTTCTAAGATCGCTTATAGCCATTACGCACCAGTTCTCAAAAGCCTAAACGGATTTATGAGCTGTGCCACATCACCATCAATGTTTGAACCTACACGCATAATACCCATGTCTGAAACACCGGCAACACCAAGTGGAGATTCTAAACGCTTGAACAGCCTGGAAGCCTGAATGATAGTCGCAAACTTGATTGGCTCAGGCACACTAGGCCAACCCCAAGTTCCTGTCACCTGCACAAGATTAGATTCCTGCCAAGTAGGGAAGAAATAGTTATATACGGCAACTAGCCCCGTGATAGGAGCAAAGGCTCCGTTAGCCAAAGTATTTGCAGGGATAGTCTGAAAGTCAGTGCTAGACCAAATCTGATTGTATGTAATCGGATTATTTTGTGCAGTTCTCAGCTCAGTAATCGTCTGACAGTCATCAATCCAACAATTAAAAGCATCAACAGCCTTAAAGTATCTGACTTCACCAACAGCACCCGAATAAAAGTAGCGGTTACAGTATTGGTCAATCATGCGAGACGCAGCGTTAATGCTGTTCTCCAACAAAACGTCATCTAAAGTATCCGTCAGTCTTAAACTTGCTTTGACATCTGCCAGAGTGCAATAACCATTAGTTATAGCCAAAATAAACTCCTAAAGTCCAATACTTAGTTTAGCCTAAAGTTAGATAAGCCTTTGAGTCCAAGTCTTCGGAGTCAAATCAGAGTCAATCTCAATCGGCAAATGATACTCAAAATCTTTTACTCTCGGCCTAATCCAGTCAACCAAATCATGCAAACCTTGATCTAAACTGACAGTCGTTTTATAGCCTAAAAGTTGTCTAGCCTTATCTGAGCTGCATAAAGCAATAGGCACTTCTTGCGGTCTGCCAGGCATAAAAATAGGGTTTAACTCAAAGCCGATAATACCTGCCAAACGTTCTGCAAGATTTAAAATAGTTATCGGTGACTCATCAGGCCCAACATTGATAACCTGACCTACAGTTTCGGGTAACTCACAAGCAGTCAAAATTGGTGTAATAACATCCTGAATAAAACTGAAGCAACGTTGCTGACTGCCATCACCATAAATGATAGGTTGCTTACCCTGTAACATCCTGTTAGTCATAATACTGGCAACATTCCTAAACGGATCATCAAACTTCTGTCTAGCACCCACAATGTTATGTGGCACTAAAACGACTAATTCGACATCATGCACTTTAGCCAGGTTAGATAACAGTTTCTCAGCTGACAATTTTGCGATACCATAAGGGTCTTGCGGTTTAGGGTCAAGGCTCTCATCAAAGATATGCCCTAAATTGTCTCCATAACGTGCCATAGAAGACATGTAAACAAACTTTGGCACTCTAGCCCGAATAGTCGCTGTCATGGCGTTTACGCTTATCTGAACAGTGTTTCTGACCACAAGAGAAGGACTGAAGACACTCAAACCTTCATAAGCTGTGCAAGCAGCATGAATAATCAAATCTGCATCAACAAAAACAGGCGTGATTGCTTCCAAATCATCTAAATCAAGGTTATGAAAGTCAACACCTGCAGGCACGTTATCTAACGACCCACCAAGTAGATTATCTATACCCCGAACCTGCCAGCCCTTAGCCAAATAAGCGTCAGCAACATGCGAACCAAGAAACCCTGCAACACCGGTAACAACAACTAATCCCAAGAGTTCACACGCCTAATCTGCAACTGCCAGCGACCTTCATCAAACCTGTCAGCATCAACCTTGTCCCTAAAATACTTCTCATTATTAGCGAAAGTGACCTGATTACGTTCACTCAACTTGACATCACTTCTGATAGTAGAACTGTTGTCATGTTCCAGCTGTAAAGGCAGACGATCTACACGCAAACCTGCCTTAGCAATTCTTCGCTCATAATCGTTATCTTCAAAATAGATTGGATGCAAGCCTTCATCAAATAAACCTACAGTTTTCACTATTTCTTCCCCAACAACAAAAGTCTGATAATAAGGAAACTTATCGCACAAAGTCAAAGCATCAGATTTAGCGGTTTGTAGCAAAGTCAAATCACCTGGTGCAAACACGCAGTCAGCCGAAGTAATAAACCAACGTGACTCAAAAGGCAACATTTTAATACCCAAATTCCATGAACTTGCAACACCAAGATTAGAAGGCAAATTGACCCAGTGCATGTTTACTAATGTGTTTGATTGATAAAAGTCTGTTGCAATATCTTCATCACCAGAATTATTTATGACATAAACTGTAGCCTTTACGTCAATGCTCTCCACCATACGCTTTAGTAAATCAAACCTGTTTAGAACAGGAACAATCAACTTCACTTAGAAGCTAACTTCTCAATCAGCGGTTGCCAAGACTCTGCATAAACCTTATTGGCATCATACTGGCGAGCAAAAGCAAGAGTGTCAGGAAACTTCTTCCTGCCACGCTGATACGCCTGCTCCAACGCATCCACAATGCCCTGCACATTAGGAACATTAAACCAACAATGCTGACCGGCATCCCAAAACGGTTGACCATTCACAAGATAACTGTCAGGCCCTGCAAGTTCAGCACTAGCAGCAAAATTAGATGTAATGATAGGCACACCACAAGCCTGAGCTTCAACCTGTGGAATACCAAAACCTTCACCATAGTTAGTAAACAAGCCGACATCCCAAGCCGAATAGATAGCAGCCAAAGTCTTTTGACTTATGCCATAACTGTAAGCAACAGGGTCAACAAACTTGACCCGATCAGCAGGCACACCGCAAGCAGCCAAAATGTTAGGCAACACAAACCCAGACTGTTTACCATAAGGTTCAGTATGCAAATACAACACAACATCATCATGCTGTTTAGCAAATATTGCGAAAGCCAAAAAGTTCTCTGCCACAGCTTTACGATGAATAAACCCACCAGCCTTATTAGCGAAATTCATGCCCACCACAAACTTGCTACCATCATCACCAACAAATTCCCTACCCGAAATACCTTCAGGAAGAAGCTCAGTCGGAGTAAAAATCTTGGTATCAACAGCATGAGGAATATATTCAGACTCAATACCGGCATTCTCAATCATCTCTTTACCGAAACGACTCATAGCAATCGGAGTCACATTCGGCTTCTTCAACCAGGCTAAAACATTCTCTGGTGCAGGCTGATGATCTATCGGAGTCCAAGAAGCAATCGGCAACGCATCTAACGCAGGATTTTTTAGAACCCACACGTCATATAGGGTCACAATAAAGGCAGGCAGACTAGGGTTCTCTGCAGCCCAATGCTGATGATGCAAAGGCAACACATCATCACTATATTGAGTCATGCCACGACTGTAATGCGGAATCTTACCTGCACCACAATCAATCAAACTGTTGACACCTTCACCACCATAATTAGACATCATCGCAACCTTATGTCCATCACGAACAAGACGTTGAATGACCTGTTGCGACTGAGTGCCATAACCAGTCGGCTGATTGAGCGAATTAGAATACCAAGAAATACATGCTTTAGTCATGCCCCTAGCCTAATAGAAAACACCCCCCAAAACAGTCCTACGCAACTGAATTGAGGGGTGAAATCTATGAAAAACAAACAAAGATTATGTAGCAGCACCCTTGAAAATCTTGATGTTGCTAGTCTGAACTAAGCGGGAGTCCAATCTTTGTGTGGCTCTATAACTAAGCAAATCATTACCGAAAGCGAAATCGGATGACATGTCGAGCGTAAATCCGCCAGCCTGTCTAATGTAAAGGCTCTTCAAATCACCAACAGCGATAGAAGCAACACCAGTTCCAGCAGAAGGCATGTTAGGAGTTTCAATAACAGGCACACCAAGAACTAGATCACGCTTGTCTTGACCAAGACCAATGTCAAACAAGTAACGACCATAAGAATCCTTGAGCTTACGAATTGCAGCAATAGTTGTATTGTTTGCTAGCAAAGCAAATGAAGGCAACGCACGAAGCGAACCATCAAGGCTGTAAACAAGATCAACAATATTGTCTGCGGTGGCTACACCAGCAGAACCAGCAGTTGAAGTCACTCCAGTTGAAGCGGTAGAAAGCAGACCTGTCGGTTCAACAGTTCCAGTTCCGTTAAGAATTTTATTTCCAACGCCGAAACCAAATGCGTTACCGAACTGATCTCCAATAAATTGAGATATGTCAACGCCGGCATCGAGGACAAGTTCCCTCGACAGTTGTGCGATTGCGCTAAACTTATACGCCGTCAACGAAACGAAGCTATTGAAACTCGGCTCACTAGTTCCAATAGAAACTCCATTTCCGACAATTGTTGCAGTCGAGAATGTTGCTTGATTAGGAATCTGCAAAGTTTCACCTGAAGCAGTGTTGATTACAGTTGCATAATCAAGTAGAGGGTTTACAAGTCTTGCAACCTTAATGATTGAGTCATAAAAACTCGTTGGCACCGGCGATCCAGTCGAGGTCGTGGTCAATGCTCTCTGCTCTGCCTTGAACTCGTGGTTACGGATTTCACCCATAGCCATTTTGCGAAGAATGTCTGAAGCACTATCTGAAACAGTTGCACCAGCAAAGTTCATAGCTGCAGCCTGAACTACATCAGCAGTCTTAGCTTCACGCTGCTCTAGTTCAATTAGTTCATTACGCTTGTTGATGTCAGCGGTTAGATTAGCGTATTTCGCTTCATCTTCACCAGACCAAACACCGCCACGAGCTTCAACTGAATCAATCAGTTCCTTAGCTTCGTGCCATGCTTTAGCCTTAGCATCAACCTGTTTTGCGATAAATTCGCTCATAGGTTTGTTCCTTTCAAGAACATAAATGTTATAGGGGATTTTGTTTGGCTCAGAGATCTACTCACATAACCTGCCAAGGGATATACGCACCTGACATAAATAGTCTATACAACATGTTTATACACGCTAAAAGAAAACCCCCCTGCAGAAGGACAAACAACGCAAGGGGGAAAGATTAGTTTCTTTTTTACCAACCAAGTGAGAGGACTCAGTATGGAATTAGTTTACACTCTCGACATCAACAAATCTAGTTGCTTCTTCTTTAAGTCTAGCAACGCCTGTGGATTAGTGACATCAGGGTCTTTCTTCAAAACCTTACCAAGAGTGTCAGTTAGCAGTTCGCCTTGACGTTCAGTAAGTTCATCGCCAGACTCAAGTGCCAGGAGAGCATCAGTCAATTCTTCAGCAGACACCCCACGAATTTCGGCGAGCTGTTGAATCTTAGTTTGCAGTTCAGTCATGGCTCTAACACTAGCAGTGCCAATTGTTGAAGTATATGCTGGAAACGCCACAACGCTTGCCTCGAAAATGTTTACACGCTTCAAGATACGCTGATCTGCTGAAGGCCATTCATCGCCACCTGCAGGAACACGGAAACCAAAACTAAAAGCGTTCACATCCCCTCTTTTAATGAGCGTGGCCAAATCACGGCCAGCCTGAGTGTCAGGAAGCTTCGCCTCAATCAACAAACCATGAGAATCTTCAACCATAGTCATAGTGCCTGCACGAGTGCTTCCTAAAACTGTTCCAGTGTCGTGATTCCACAACAACTTCACATCATTACGAGAATCTAGTGAAGCCTGAAATGCTCCAGGTGCAATAGTCTCAATGAACGGCAACGGCTGTGAAGGTGAATTGAACACTGCAGCATAACCTCGCAAAGTCATGCCATCGCCCTGTTCACGAATTTCCAAGTCACGAACTACTTGCCTACGCTCAATGCCTTTAGGTAAACGCTCGCCACGCTTCGCTAATTCAGCAACCTGCATAGGGTCAATGAAACGAACACTATCCATCTGCATATCCATACCGGTCATGTCAGGCATCATCATGTCAAGAGGCTCATCAGTCGGCTGTGCAGGGTCATGCAACTCACCTACTTCTTCAATGTCAGTTGCATAAGCGTTACGCAAATCATCACCAATCACAGTGCCCAACTGCCAATGCCACTTAGAGAACCTATCCTGCAAATCTGCAAGGAAATTATAGATACCCTGCTGATTCAGATCGTCAGCACAGTCAAGAGTTGAAACAATCTCCTTCAACAAAATCTCATTAGCCTTATACAAAGCCAAAGACAACTGAACAGGGTCACCACCAATAAAGGTTGCATCAATCTCAGTTTCAGCAACAAACTCAGGCAACATAAACTTTGCGTCAACATCTAACTTACGAATGTTCTCAGCTGTAGGGTCAATCGCAGCATCATAATCTTCATAAATCTTTTGAAAAAACTTGTGAAACTGTGGAAACAAAACACCCTTAACATTCCAGTGAGCACCATGAGCCAAGAACTTAGCAGACACAAGGTTAGCCATCAGGGAACAGAGTTCTTCAGCCAAATACTCTTTAGTAGGCTCCAACGCTTCAACAGCGACAGGCTCAAGTTCTTCACCCAAGTCACGCTTCACATCATAAGTAATCGTCTTAGGGTCATAAACTTCCTGAACACCAGCAGACTTATATGCTGCACGAGCTTCAGGGTTATTATCTACCGCAAACTTCACATCTTCCCCATCACTAATCAACTGTTTCGCCACGCTACCCTTCCAAGAGTTAGTATCTGCTGCAGGAATAGAAGCAGGTCGCATAATCAGTTCACGATACTGCACACCAAACTCATCTAGCTGGTCAATAGTGTCAGCACGTTGAGCCTCATCACGATCAGTAACAACATACAATTTCACATTCTGGTGATCTAACCAGTCAAAGTAATCCTGATGTAACACACCATTGACAATCAAAGTGTCATCAAGGTCAGTGATACCAACCTGAGCAACAACATCACGTTTATTCATTTTTGCATCCAATCCATTAACCCATTCTTGTGCAGCTTCCCCACCCCAAGCGTCAAAACTTACACGCCCCGGTGAAGGATAACCTTCTTCTCCAGCATTGAAACCTGTAGCTTGTTTATCCACAGAATGTCTAGCCAAAAATGAAATCATCCTGTTTACGACATCAGCAGAAATGTCTTTACCTGAAGCAAGTTGCTCTGCCCTAGCCCTACCAACAGCAGTAAAACCATCACCAGCCAAACCATCAGCAATCCACTTCAAAGCCCTTTTAGCAGTGTCTTGAACAGCTTTAGGCGGAGAATACATACCTGCCTCAACAGCACGTTCCCCACCAGGCGGCATCTTCTCAGCAATACTCAAAGCAACCATCTGAGCGATAGCCTTCTTCTTATCAGGATGAGAACCCAAAACAGTTCCATCCTCTTTTACAGTGTCCCAACCAGCATCAGTTTTAGAAATGAAATAAGGCACTATTCACCTGTTTCATAACTGCCTGCAGGCACAGTAGTCGGATTTTGAAGTTGCACAGTCGGCAAACCTGTATGAGCAATCGGGTTCAAGCCCAAAGACTTCAAAACATCTTCAGGAACAAAACCCAAACCAATCAACTTCTGTGCCATAGCAACCTTAGTTTCATCTTCAGTCAACGAAGCAGCATTAATATCAACGTTAGCTAAAGGCACACGAATAACATCACCACCATTGATAGGTCGCATATTCTCTTTACGTCTAACTTCATTAGTTGACATCACACCATTTTGAAGCATCTTCGCATAACCTTCAATACGAGTCGCATAATCGCCACGCAACAAATCATCAGTATTAAATGCTAGATAAGCCAAATCAGGTAGCAACGCACTAAACGCATCTTCCAACTTAGACAACCAAGGTCTAAGAGTATGAGTTACAAACGAGATAGCGTTCTGCTCATTAGAGCCATAGCTTTGACTGCCACGCTCATTCAAACCAATCATAAAAGAAGGCACTCTAAACATGCGAGCCACATCTTCGACAGCGAGCCTACGAGAGTCAAGCATCTGAGCCTGATCGTTAGCAACCATAGTCGGCTTAAAAGTTGCACCACCAGATAAGATACCGGTCTTGTGTGCTCTACGATAACCCTTATGCTGTCTGTCAAAGCTCTTAGACAAGTTCTCAGCTTGTTCGGCCGTCAACGCTCCAGGATACTCAATCACACCATTTTGTGTCGTGCCTTGCCCAAAGAATCGAGCTGCAAAACCTTCCAAAGACATAGACAAACCTAGATTCTCTTTAAGCGTGTCAATAGTTGACTTACCACGAATATCCCCTGGCATCAAAATAGAACCAGTGATGTGAAGCATGTCATCGCTAGATAACTCTTTACCATCCTCACCCTGATAAGTGAAACGCTTAGTTCCATTAGCTTTACGACTAACAGCAACCTTCATCGGATTTAAAACCATCATGCTCAAAATCTGGCCTGTAATCGGGTCACGAAAAATACGCACAAACGCATTACCATCAAGCAAAAGACTAATCATGCACTGCTGCCAAAACGAAGAAGAATTTATCATCGCATCAGGTCTAGCAACCCAAGTCGGTCTAGGCCGATACGGAAACGCAATACCATCCTTACGAATATAAGTATCAACAGGTAAAGCCGAAATAGTGTCAGAAATGAGAGACACACAAGCCCAAACACTGTTAATAGTCAGAGCAGTCGTATAGTCAATAAACGCACCTGACTGTGTCTCAAAACTTGTCAGATCACCTGCACCCCAAATAGTTTGAAACGAAATTGCACGACTCTCGCCACCACTAAGATTTCTCAGCATTACTTATCGCCTTTATCTAACGCCAAACCAAACAACAACACACCAACACCAGCAAGCACAACACCTGCAGGAACATAAATCAAACCAGCACCAACAGCCACAACAGCTATACCAAATGCCTGCAAAATCGTAGGTAGCAAACTCATCCTTAACTAAAAAAAGAACTCTGGCAACGCCATCGTTTCTAGTTTACTAGTGGCTCGGTCATAAGCGATAACAAAAGCAACCGCAGCGTCAATACGCCTAGAACTTGCACGGGACTCTTTCACAATTCTCGGTCCTAAGTTATCTATCTTTAGTTTGCAGTTATCGATGTGCCTGGCAAGCAAAGGGTCACCATCATGCGTCAAAGTCGCTTCAGTCACACTGTCATAAACTTTCGCACAAGCACCAACCATACGTCTAGCAGAAGTAGAAGGAAACTCCACCACAGGCAAACCCAAATCCATTAAAGCCTGCATAGTCCGTTGCCAGCGAAAAGGGTCAAAAGCGATCTCTTTAGTATTCGGATGTTTCTGAGCAAACTCAATAATCGCCTGCTCAACTTCAAGCGTATCCACACGCCAATCATCAGGGTCATTCGGTTGCTTCTCCCACGCCTGAACCAACCAAACATGCGGCTTCTCATCCTTACTCTTAGGGACAGTTACAGCAACAATCGCAGTCGTATCACCATTAAACGAACCATCAACACCCAACACAACATCAGCAAAATCATCCACACCCACATCAGCTTGCAAACTATCCCAAACACCTGCAGGCAACCAAGTGTTTTGACTGCTTACCCACTGATTACAACGCTTAGTCCGAAACTCACTCTCAGGAGTTCTTTTAACCATAGACTCAAAATCAGCCTTACTGTTCAAATCACCATAACCAGGATTAGCAGCAATCCAAGTGCTTTCCAACTTATGATCTGCATCCAAAGGTGCTTCCCACCAAGCCATATAGAAACTATCGTCAACAATCTCACCCCTAGCAACCTTCTGCCCATACTGATACAACTGATAAGCAGTCGAATCCTGCCCAGTCGAATCTGTCTTGACACCACAAGTAGTAGTTGCCAACATCATGGGTTGCTTCCTAGAAGCCATAGACAGTTGCATAACATCCCATAGTTCACGATTAGGCAGAGCATGAACTTCGTCAAAGATTACAGCAGAAGCATTTAAACCTTCTTTGGAATATGCTTCTGCACTAAGCACTCTCCAAATAGAACCGCTAGAAGGAACTTCAATCACATCCCTGTAAATGTTGCACATACCAGCAAGCTCAGGTTCACGCTCAATAATCTTCCTGGCATCCCCAAACGTAATTCTCGCCTGCTCCTTCTCAGCTGCACAAGAATAAACTTCACCACCATCATCGCCATTAAAAAGAAACCAGAGTCCCATCCCTGTCATTAAAGCAGATTTACCTTGTTTTCTTGCTAACCCGATTAGTGCAGTCCTTGTAGCAAAAAGCCCATCTTTATCTAATGCCAAAGTTTCAGTCAATAACTGTTCCTGCCAAGGTCGTAACTTGATTAGTTCACCTGCATTACCAGCAACAGAATCTTTAGTCAAAGTCACAAAAGTATTGATGAAGTCAATAGCATTTGCACCCTTAGACCCATACTGCAAATCTGTAGGAGTCAACCAAGCAGGTGGCCAACTACTCAGGCTGCTCAACGACAATCACCTGATCACGCTGTTCCTGACGTTTACGAAGTTGCTCCATCTTAGATTCAACCTTCACTTCAGCAACACCCAACTTCATGCGATCAGTAGGAGTAAAACCAAGCAAACTTAAATTAGAACGAATATTCTTCTCCAACTCACGCAAAGCCGAACGCTCATGCCATGCCTCAATGTTCTGCAAAACATAAGCTCGCAACTGGTCACGCTCATCCAACTGCTCACATGTAATCTGCAACAACTGAATATCAGTATTAGCACTCAACCAACTAAAGCCACGCCGCCAAGTCCTATCCCACAAATCCAAACCTGAACCAGACAAAGGATTCAAAGGCTCAGGCACTTGCGAAACAGCAGGCAAAGCAACAACATTAGAAGGCATCTCTTTAGAATAACCCTTAGCCCCAAGTTTCCTTTTGACTTCAGCAGGCTTACCAGGATTAGGCATCTACCCGATTACCCTTCTTACGATTGCAACTCCAATGAGCCAATTTGACATTATCCATGACATCTAATCCACCTTTAGAGATAGGCAAGACATGATCAACAGTGCCACCCCAACCAGAAGTTCTAGGCAAACTCATATCAACAAATTCATTACAAAGATGACAGATGTAGTTATCTCTTTCGGCTATTTCATCAGCTGAAATACGCATGCCAAATTCAGCACCTTGTCTTTTGACTGTTTTAATTCGGTATCTAATCCTCTTGTATTTCAATCGGCATCTATCACAGTAACGCCGCCTGTCACGCCAATGAGTTCTATAAAAAACTTCACCACATTCACAACTCCAAGCTATTAACTCAATGACTTTATGTTGATAATTCTCTCGTTGATATTTATAGCGACAATCTTTTGAACAAAACTTCTGATGGTCAAACTTTGTCTTAGAGGATTCATCACATCTAAGGCAAGTAAACGCTCGCCAAGATTTAGGTTGTTTAGGCATAGCCCAAGTATACATGTAAAAAAATCGGCAAGACAAGAATCACAATTGATGCTTCCAGCCAGTTGGAGTTTTAGGTGCGGGGTGTAAATAAAAAATTAAAAAACAAAAAAGACCCGCCCCCCGTTTGACCCCTAGGCCTTCGATGCCTGCAAGGTTTGTTTTAGGCATGTATCTAGGTCAGTGGCTTGTTGCCACGCCTTGAATTGCACAGACTATGTGCTGCAGCTAGGGAACTGTTCACATCACCTGGTATCAAGTGATCTGCAGTGATGTCGTTTCTGTTGATGAATGGCTGTTTACAGATGTGGCAGTGTGTGGCTGTGGCTTTCAGGTATGCCCTTATCTTCCGGTATCTTGCATCGTTGTAGATAGTCCTGCCCCTTTTGCGAGCGTTTTGTCTTATGCGTTCACGTTCAGTGACTATGGCTAGATGTTGTGTGCAGTAGCTTGCACCGGTTGTCAGTTGTCCACATACTAAGCAGGGTTTAGGGAATCTACTCATCATTATCCAGAGGGTCGTAGATGGCTTGGAAACCTAAAGCAACATCTGTGTTAGTCAACGCTGAACTGTCTCTGCTATCGGCCTTAGAAGGCTTATCTGCATGCTTGTGTGTTTTACGCCATGTCTTGACAAGTTCTACAGCATCTCTATCGTCTGTCTCGAACTCTGCACCACAGGAACATACTTCTCTAATCATTGTCCAACAATCCTAACGAACCTGATCTGTGAGTGTCTAAAGTTGCTCAAAGGCTCTATGACTGTTGTGTTGTATTCTCTGTTTGCGTTGATGATTAGGTTGTGGCCTAAATAGATTGCAGCATGATAAAAGTCTGTTCTACCACGATAAGCGAAGACGACAACATCCCCATACTTAGGCAGGCTGACACGTTGACCAAGATGTGCCTGAGCGTCAGCTGAATGTGGCAAAGTGATACCAATTTGGCTATACAGGTATCGGACTAAACCTGAGCAGTCCCAACCTGATGTGCTTGAGCCTGAAAACACATAAGGTGTCCGATTGACGCGAGTAGTTACATAGGCAACGATTCTAGGTAGTTTGTTTAGTTGACGTTGCTTATACAGTTCACGTTTCAGATTGAGTTCCTGAACCTTAGTTGACTGCTCTCGTGATTCACCTGGTATGTTAGCTCCAAAGTTTAGGCTTAAAATTACTGCGATTGTTACAGCTATGCGTGATCTCATTAGGCATCCTTACCCCAACCGCCACCATTGAAGCGAATGTGTTGAATCCCAAACTTCCTAACCATCACCAGTTCACACACACCACAGGTAGGTGCTTCAGGTTTAGTTTTGATGTCTGTGACTACTTGCTGAGTTATCCCACAATTAGAACACATAAAAAGATAAACAGGCATAACTTCTCTCTTTCGTTTACTTATTTCGTGGAGCTGTAGGGAATCGAACCCTAGTCCA
>Ga0304729_1001157_pt1 | contig 17918 bp, 23 predicted proteins | sample C_131016_MF_Meta_FD_190475 | JGI IMG/M metagenome (GOLD analysis project Ga0304729, IMG submission 190475) | Freshwater microbial communities from Lake Croche, Canada to study carbon cycling - C_131016_MF_MetaG (v2) (version 2) | ecosystem: Environmental > Aquatic > Freshwater > Lake | place... | reverse complement strand
AAGACAAATATTTATCGAATGGGAGGCCCCAAATATATTCCAGGTTTGATATAGAAATGAAGGGGACGATTCTATGTATGGCCATTATCTTAGGAGCCATTTTATATGTAGTATATATGAATATTGGTTCCCTCAAGTTACCGACCTTAGAAATTCCGATCCAGGAAGCACGATCCAAACGATTTCGTCTGATCATTGATGTGCGTACACCAAAAGAGAGGGAAGAGTTGGGCTATTATCCTAACTCGATTCCGATCGAAGTGGATCAATTAAAATCAGATGTGCCTTTTTTGATCGGATCAGGACTTCAAAGTCAACAGTCGCCGATCTTGGTGTATTCAAATGGCGATCGTCGAGCACAGCTCGCCGCAGAAATGTTACACCAGTTTGGCTATACACACGTTCGATATATCTCCAAATCGTATTTATCATTGATGCCAGGAAGTCAATAAACGTAACAAAACAGATCGATCTTTTTTATAGAGAAAGGTAGATGTTTTGCCCAGCCGGTGTCAATACAGGATTGATTCAATTAGTGGGTCCAATCGCTCCTACCGATCTACATTCCATTACGGTAGCACGTGCTCCGCTAATGATTAACTTTGGACCACGTTCTACCCCTGCGAGCCTGGTGGGAAATCGAATCGACGATACATCAAATGGTACATGTACCTACAATATGAATAAATTCAGCCTCGTAGATATACAGATCGTATCATCCATTCATACAGGATATAATCTTCCTGGTCATAACGAATCTCCTCAGGCAGAACTTATTCTGAGCTTTTCTGCTAATTCATCGCCATCTTCCGTATCTCAGTTATCAGGACTGTTGATCTGTTTGCCGATTTATGAATCCAATTCTACAAGTCATGATATCTATATTGATCAAATGGTACAAAATGATGCGACTACCGCTAGTATTGCATCATTAGAATCTATTTTTTACTCATCTGGAACGGATACAAGTCAAACCTCATTTGGATACAAAACCTGCTTTGAGACACAAGATGCGGAAGGACATGTGGGTTCGAATAGTTTATTTGTAAATGTGTATCCAAACGGAATTCATCTTGCGGCAGGGGTGTATCAATCCTTGTTTTCCATGCTTGGTCAAGCACTTTTTACGTATCAACTCCCTCCCGGTCTTCGTGGCGGAGACGCAACTGTACGTAATTATACCATCGATAATGATGGAAACAAAGTAGCAACACAAATCGATGGATCCGGTGTAATCTATACTTCCCCTCTTTCAACCTGTACAGATGATTTTAAGAATCGTTTTGAATATTTCAGTGTCCCACCACAGCGTGTTACTTCCAAAACAGGTTCAAAGATTCAAAAAACAGCAGGAGGAACCTGTCCCACGGTTAGCCAATATAAATGCGTACCCTTTGATCAATTACGAGACAACCAAGGAGGGTATGTACAGGTATCAGATGGAACATGCTTGAATGATATAATTCAACAAGGAAAACCCATTCCATCATCGACGGATGTATCAAGTAATACAAATAAGGCAGAACAAGGATATTCTGTTGCTGAAATTGAAGAAATCGTAGCAGCTACCATTGGAGGAGCACTTGGGTTAGTTCTATTGATTTGGGCAGTGTCGAAGATTACAAAATCCGAATGAGTAACTAGGATGATTCTGGAACTATCCATTTTGGTCATCAGTATTGTGATGATCTGTATCGCACTATATCTACGAAATCATGATCAAACTACGGCAGAACCATTTGTTAACGCAGAATCAGAATCATACTTACACTCCTGTCCATCGGGATATACTTCCTATAGTCTTCCCAGTGGAAATACCGCATGTTGTAAGGGAGAGATCATTGCCAATGAATGTATGAGTGATGAGGTATGCCTCTTAAATGGAAAAGGTACTGATAAAATGTCAAAATGTACTGATGTTGTGTTGAGTGAGTACAAAGTAAAAGCAACGGAACAATGTCCCGCATCGATGTCGTCTTATTTTGAAGATGCTTCGAAAAAAGGATGTACCGCCGGCCCTCTGAATACAACACTCACAAGTCCTCAGAATGCCAGCCAGTCAACCTGTACGATTTATAATACCATGGATGGAAACCTCAATTCAATCGATAGTTGCTCCAATCAAAAAGAGATGGAAGAGTTTCCGTGCTTTGGAAACAATTGTACGAAGTCTCTTGTCCAAGCGATTCCGAACAAACCCGTTCAGATTGCGGTGGGATTTGTGGATTCGACGGGTATGCATCGTATTGCGTATACTCGGGCATCCATGCAGAGATTCTTGGATGCTACCAAACCAACATGGCGAAGTCAAGGAATGGATTTAGAAAAGAATGTAAACGTAGCCGAAGTAGCAAAGGCGTATTATGTTGATAAAACAATTCAACAGGAAGATGTTCAATTGTAAATGATAAGTTTCATAACATAATGAACGATATCATTTACTCACCAAGAGTTTCTACATGAGAAAGGTGACCCAGTCCCATTTTTTCAAATAAATGTTGTGCGCCGGATCCGGATGAACTGGAAGACAAAGGATAGATGGTAGAAAGCACTGCTTTCTGATTGATACTGGGAGCAACCGGCTCATAATTCATGTCCGAACCATCGTCTTCTGGTACATAGGTGGATTCAATAGGGGAAGGAGTATCGAACTCACGAACAGGAACGGTCTTTTGTGGAGTACTAGCCTCTTTAACAGTAGCTTGAGGCGCATGAGGGACTTCCATCGCATCTAGTTTTTCAAGTGCGAGTCCAACCTTGCGACGATTACGCTCCAGATACAGAACGGCGATCGCAATGAGTCCAAAGATACCAACCGTAGGGCCAACATGAATACAATATAATAAAAATGCGACCATTCCAAGTCGAACTACAATGTTGTCTAATAGGATCAAAAGCCCAGAAGGCAAAAAAGGTGCCGACAAGATTAGGATCGTCAGAACCACAAAATAATGGATTTCGTTCCGAAACATTCCTCTGTATCGTATCGATAAATTAATATGGGATCTAAACCATTATCACGTATAATCTATCAGTAGCCCATGTCCGCACAAGAAAAGGATCGGGTATTAACCTCAAAGGGGTATGCCATTAAAAAATCAGCATTGACCGAAATACAAACTCAAGGACTTCGTTCGGAACTAACCATGAGGCCAAAAGTGATGGATAAGTTTAAAAATACTGTTTCGAGTTTCCCTATTTATTATGAATCGAAAACACGTTTTTATGTTCCACGCCAATGGGGGAAAAATAAGTTTGGTGAACCGGAAGCCGATATTGTATCAGAGGGTCTACCTCTTCCGGATACGGTCCAGTTTCGTACTACTTTTCCTCCTCACGCATTCCAACAAGAAATCATTCATACCTTCTTGGAAAAAGGTGCGAATGGTCTAATTTGTGTTCCCTGTGGATATGGTAAAACCTTTATGGCACTTCATCTGGCAGTTCAATTAAAACGACGATTCTTGATTGTAGTGGACAAGGAGTTTTTGATGAATCAATGGAAGGCAGAGATCGAGAACTTTATTGAGGGGGCACGAGTCGGGATTCTACAGGCAAACAAGGCACAAATGGATGCGGAGAAATATGATGTAACGATCTGTATGATTCAAACGATCTGCCGACGTGAATTTCCAGACGGATTTTTTGATCAATATGGGTTTACGATCTTTGACGAGTGTCATCATTTGGGGGCATCTTATTTCTGTCAAGCACTCAAAAAGATCCAAACCAAATACATGTTGGGTCTCTCGGCAACACCAGATCGTGAAGATGGTCTAACGAATGTATTTGAGGCATTTTTGGGAGAACCGGTGTATAAGAATACGCAACGCGCACCTGATAAGGAGGCTGTAGTTAAAGCGATCTGGTTTGACTCAGAGGATCCTGTGTATAAGGAAGTACCCGTAAATTGGAGAGGAGAAACCGTAACGGCAAAGCTATTGAATCAAGTCGCCGAGTTTGAATTGAGAAATCAAACAATCATGACGATCTTAAAAGAGTACGCAACGGATCCCAATCGTTTTATCTTGATCTTGAGTGATCGGATCTCTCAATTAGAATGGTTTGAAAAGGCTCTTGATCAAACTACATTTGTATATGGATATTACATTGGAGGTATGAAACAGTCAAAGCTAGATGAAAATGCGGACAAGTGTCAGATTTTACTAGCTACCTACCAGATGGCAAGCGAAGCATTTAGTGTAAAGAAGCTAAATACAGTGATTCTTGCCACACCACGTAAGAATGTTCAACAATCAACGGGTCGTATTTTTCGAGAACGAATTGAAGAACGAAAAGTCGCACCGCATATCATTGATATCATTGACTCGCATGAATGTCATACAAGGCGATGGTATGTTCGTCAGCGATTTTATAAGGAATGTGAATATACGATTCAGCACACGGGTAAAAAACAAAAGGAACAAAAAGAAGATAAAGGGTTCATGTTTCAATTCTAAAACTCGAGTCGAGAACCTAGAATGCCAAGTGACGCAACACCCAATAGAATACCAACCATTGTAATGTAGTCGAGCCGGTGATTAAACAGAGAATAACCTGTTACTACAAGGAGAAGTAACGACATAACTTCAACAATAATACAGAGTGCGACCATATCTTTATCGACTAAAATAATAGAATACGCAAAAATCCATATGGAGCATGCTAAAAATGCCAGAAGAAGCCATGATAATTCATTGGTTTGGGTGTGAAACTTGATAAGTGGCACAGGCGCAGCGGCACAAATAGCAGCCACGATGACCCATAGGAGTTGACGGTGATCCATATCTATTCGGAGGACAGAATAGTTCTGGACCTAAAATAAATTTATAGTAAAGTAGTAATTGAATGAGTTCTCCTCCGATAAACTCATTTCATCTGTTATATAATGCGTTTTCGCATACACGGCAAAAAGATAAGATCGATACCATTTTAGAACCACTTCAGGCGATGATTCAATTGGCATTGCTAGGAATGAGTCCAATTGGTACCAAACTTCAGATTCAAGAGAATATATTATATGTTCAACCACCTACTTTCATACAGGGAATTGCCAGATGGTATAATGCGGATAAGAAGGATGATCTTTACTTTCTGTATTCTGTGATTAAGAGATACATTAAATGGTATAATCCTAGCTCAAACAAGAAAAGCCCGTTACCCATCGAACTATATCAGCTGATTACAACGATGGCAACCGAGGGATTGAATCAATTATTTAAGACATATAGTTCAACGGATGCGAATACTGTGATTCATGTGATCCAGATGTACAAGAACTTATTGGAATATAATAATGATAAGATTCTGGTGGATGAATACATTGTGGATGTTGAGAAAAATAAAGTGAACATTGATGAAGTATTTGAACGTATTATTGCCGTATATGATGTAAACATTTTGAAAGTGATTCATCATACATTACTTCTGATTAAACAAGAGGCAGATGGAAATATTCAATCACATAATATTGATGGATTAAATCGTATGTTGATGAAATACAATAAGGCCATTAAGGAATGGGTAAAGTTAAATCTGATTTTATAGACATCGTTTCCACCATTCACGTGCTTTTTTAGAATGTTGTTTGGCACGACGCACGATATCAGAGTCGGTTGTTTCATAGGTTTTTCCACAGAGCAAAAAAGAATGAACCCGTGCGTATCCCCATTGTTGTTCGGTCGCACCAGGTCGATGGCCGGTTCGCCATGCTGCCATTCCTCGACGATAGGATTCATCGATGTATCGCAGGGGTACACCTGTCGCCTTTGCTTTTTGTGATAAGGAAGTGGCGTTTGGGAAGATTTTCTTCCAGGTTTGGGTATAATGAGAGGGTTTGCCGACGACGCCTCGATCGGTGCGAAATCCCTGGTAGGCGCGTGGATTTTTCCAGGTTAAGGCTCCAAATCGTTTGATTTCTTTTCGTCGTTCTTGTTTCTTTTTTCGGGTAAGACCTTGATAGTATTTTCGAGGATAAAATGGGTTGCGCAGGCGAGGCATACTACTAGTGGATAGAATTAACCGCCGTGAACACGGATGTCCTCTTTGTTAGCGATTTTCCAATCAATGAGTGATTCATATACATTTCTACGCTGATCTCCTTGTAATTGAATGACATCGCCCAGTTTGGAATCACTTACGACATGTCCGTTGGTATTATGGAATTTCTTCATATATTTTGCGATTTTATGGAGATCCAAATCATCCGCAATTCCGTACACAGTGGTGATACATTTTCGACCATTTCGCTGTTGAACTTGAATGTGGACAATGTTCTTTTCATCGGTAAATAAATCCATGGTTACTGTTCTTTGGCTGATTTTATTTAAGTCCATATCAGAAAATCAAATTTTATGATATGTGCTTTTAGAAAAAGCACCCAAAAAACATAGCGCGTTTAGAAAAAGCACCCAAAAAACATAGCGCGTTTAGAAAAAGCACCAAAGAAAATCTTACTGCTTTCGAGTTCTACGCTTTTTAGCATGACGTCTTCTAGATTTTCGCTTACCGCCCTGTTCTGATGTCGCCTGTTCTGATGTCGTATGATTCGATATCACGTTGTTATTAGCAGTTGTAGAACGTTTAACAAGTGTATATTCTACCCCATGTATTATTATTTTCTCACCATCTAAATCGATAGAATTAACGGGAACAGGATTAACGGGAGCAGGATTGTATGGTGTTAGTGTGCGTGCTAAAACAGGCGCCAAAGGAGGCACATCGTTTGGTATGTTAAAATTATTCCATTGACTCATCTCTACATTTACTTGCGAGAATGTTTGCGGTGCTTACGTCGGTGAGTTCTACGCTTGCCTCCATACTTTACTGGCAATCCACCCTTCGAGCCATCAAATCCTCCACGGCCGGTCAGTTGTCCCGCTTGAAGAGCCGAATAAGGCGCAGCACTATCGGCTACGTTACCTCCACCCGTCTTGGAGCAAGCCGGATTGTATCCACGAGCATCATAAGGAACATTTAACATTAATCCGCCAACGGCGCTTCCTGGTAGGGTCTGAAATCCATGACCATATCCAGCAGTGGGCGCATTGTAACGCATAGAATCCGCTGCTCCCACTGCAACAGGGGCACCCGCTAAATGCGCACCGCCACGCATGTTTAAGGAGTTGGTAGAGCCACGTTCGCATGCGATGGAATGGTGACTGGCGGGTCCACTCATTCCAATATCACTTCCATTACTCAACAACGCACCTGGGTTCATTTCATAACGACCGCCTTTCATACCGGGCATTCCACTGATGAATCCAGGGCGAACAACGGAACCCGCACAGTCTTTTCCCGCACCCGTATAGGCGGTATTCTCCAAATAACCGGCAGAGATTGCTCTAGAGGGATCAAGTGACCAGCCACCTCCCTCACTGCGCCGACTACGTCTATTACTTTTGCGACGCGTTGATTTTCTACGAGTTCTACGTGCCATTCTATTCTAGACAATGGATAATTATGCCGAGTGAAGATGATGAAAAAATCCAGCACTCGCCACAGGTGTATTCTCAGGAAGAATACGCGTAATCTGGTATTTTTTGAAGTTATCGTTCCATGCCACCTCTACAGGGAGTCCCTCCATCTTCTCTGTAAAACGCTTTCGCAACTCGAGCGACAACTGAATGTTTACAATAGACGCAAATCCAAGTGATGTTTTCTCCTGAGAAGACAAGGTATAGGTATCAGGCAGCGAGGAAGAGTAAGGGGTACAATACGCATACAAGGTAGACATCACTTCATGATTACGCTTGAGTTGTGGTGCCACAAAGACCATTTGAGGATGATCCGGTACCGTTACCGTATCTTTCCAGTACCAACGAGCTTGACGACAGTGGTCTGGTTGAATGATCCAATAAATGGCAGAATTGTAATGGAGGCTCCAATCCTTGAGGGCAATGGGCTGAACAATTTGGGGCTGAAAGGCAAGCAGGGGTTGATCCGCAGGGAGAGATGCCCAGAACTCTCCGAGGCTCTTCCAGCGTTCCGAGAAGACTTTGTTGGACCACAGATCTTTTCCTTCCCAGATCGCTAGATCCTCGATTTGAAGAACGGACTCCCCTGAGAGAATATTAGCCAGGCAAACGGTGGGGCCAAATTGACAGAAGGTAGGAGGAAGCATCCAACGAAAGGTCATTCCTTCTTGACGCTCAGGGTACCAGATACAGGGGGCAAATCCATCCATAAAAATCAAGTATCCAACAGGGCGCTTATCGAACTTGGGCCAGAGCCAAACGGATCCAGAGGAGAAGGTGGGCTTCGCACGATGAAAGGGCATGTGAATTTCCACGCGGTCTTTCAAAAAGGGAAACTTCTGGAACAGAGATTCAATGGCCGAGATATGATCATTATCTAGGCGACGGAATCGTGGGACCTTCTGCTTCTCAAAGCGTGGAGTGGTGCTATTAATGGATCGACTCATGTCTATCTATTTCATGTGTTGGCGCTTTAGGCCCCTGTATTAAAATGAAGAGAAGCTGTTATCATGAAACGTATCATTCGCAAAAATTCCTGGCATGAACTCACCACCTCCTTGTATAATTTCCGTTTGAAACTTCTGTGAATTGTCGCCGGATACTTGAGTAGTATGGCTTGCCACGCCTGATTGTACTGCCAGCGAAGTATGGTCATTGAGCGGTGGAGGCCGGAAGGCCCGTTCGGGATGACGCATATTTTCGGGAATGTCGGAGCTCTCTTGATTCTCGTGATAGGGATCGGTGGCCTGGGGTTCTGCATAGACAATCATTTCACCGGACGGAGGGGCCTGGCTGGGTGCGTTCGGGCCGGAAGAGGCAACGACTTGAGGTTCATAGGGTGGGGCTTGACGGATTTCGATAGAAGCAGGGGCGGGATGAGATGGTGTCGAAAAAGATTCAGGAGGAGAAAGGATAACAGAATCGCTATCTTCAAAAATCTTGTCGCGTATAAAAAAGTAAACGATAAAACCGGCGATCAAAATCCCAGCAAGGTAAAGGTACGAGTTCATTCTTTTTGGTCTCGTGAAAATCATATTCCACTTTCTTCATCATTTATTATGAGGCCGAAGGCATAAAATTGATGATGACACCCCTCTCTGGTAAAGACACTACCTCCACGATGACTTCACTCTCCACTGTGGTACTTTCTACAAAAGGAGAGGCTCGAAAAGCGAATGTGACGCTAACACCGGATGGTATATTGACCATCGAGAACATCCAAAAATATTTGAAAAAGAAGGAAATTCCTGAACAACTATGTTATTACGAACACGACCATAAACTTATCTTCGTGTTTGGATATGTAAAAGGTAAGAAAGGAACCGAAAACAAAACGGAACTTCCTGAGCCCCACTCAGGTATTACCTTATTTGGCGACGCATTGATTATCGTATCACTGGGAACACAGTGGTCACAGCCTATTCCATTTACAGTGGAGCAATGGACGAACTTCTATCAGGAAGCAGGAGAGGAAGAAGACGAGGATGAGGACGCAGAGGATGATGTAGAAGATGTGGTATCAGAAGATGATGCGACATCGGTGAAAGATGATTTTGAGGAGAGTGATTCAGAGAAGGATTTGTTGCCTGATAAGGATGAGGAGATTGAGGAAGATGTGCCTGTAGTAGTAAAACGCCGTCGTGCTCCTGTGTATGCGAAGGTAGATACGAGCGCACTAAAAGAAGAGATTTCAATTGATTCTGAACCTGAATCACAACCACTTCGTCTAACATGCTTGAATGCTCTCTCGTTTCTAAATGACTTCTTTCCAAGTCAGGAGATTCGCTCCCTAGAAAAGGGAATCTTTGAGGCATCCTTTCAATATTCGCAAAAACAGTATATTCCGCGTAACTGGAAGACACCCGCATTTCGTGAAGTATATCGACAGATTCTGCGTAGCATTCTGAGCAATCTTCATCCAGAGAGTCCTGTACAGAATACACGTCTTCTCCATCGTGTAAAAGAGGGGGAGTTTACCTTATATGAAATCCCATTCATGTCGTCGTACGAATTGTTTCCAGAGAAATGGTTCGCGCTCAAGGATAAGTTGCTTCAGCGTGAACAAAAGATTTTGGAAGGAAACAAGAGCCGGGCGACGGATCAATTTAAGTGTCGTCGTTGTCAGAAGAAGGAGTGTACGTATTATGAACTTCAGACGCGTTCTGCGGATGAGCCGATGACCATCTTCATTACGTGCTTGAACTGTGGAAAGGAATGGCGTCAAGGTGGTTAATAGGAGCGACGAGTGCGACGAGTGCGACGAGTGCGACGAGTGCGTTGCGTGCGTTGCGTGCGTTGCTTGCGTTGCTTGCGAGTGCGCCTACGACCACCCGAGTTATTATTACGTTTATTATTAATATTATGAAATTCTGGATTCCGTATGGTGGGAGCAAGACCAGGAAGAATAGGCGCATTTCCCATTGGTTCCTGTGGATTTCCCATTGGTTCTTGTGGATTTCCCATTGGTTCTTGTGGATTTCCCAGTTGAGCCTCTAACAATGGTTGTATTGGATGATTGCTGGCCATTCTACTTATATTCTTTATTTTTCATAATCATCGCAAAAAAAGCGTCCTCCCTTTGTTCTTCAAGATACTCTGAGATCGCGTGGATGCTATCCTGTGCTTCCTCAAGTGAAATCAGAGAATCGTACGGGATATAGGGTGTTTGTAGATAACGCATTAATTTAGTATAATAGGAACGGCCACTATATATACCGTATCCGGGAAGATATAGTTCCACCTTCTCTCCCTGTATATCATGAATATAGGCGCGAATGAGCTTCGAATCCACTCGCCCCTTGCCCGTATGTATCATACAATTATAAAAGGGATGCTTTTGATTGGGGAAGACCCAATCAATCGGCTGAGAAAATCGACGATAGATATCGACCTGACCTGGGTGTGTGGATAAGTAATGTACTGTTTTCAAGTTGGGAAAGCGATGTGGGGTAAGTACATTACTCACCCCTGTGCGACTACAATGAATCAATGAGACGGTATGAACATGAGGAAAGGAGAGAGTGGGACAAAGAGTTTCCGACCCAATTCGATAAAGACATACGGTTTTAGATTGTTGTAGATAAGAATGAAAAATAACAGAAAGCATTTATATAGGATACATACACAATCTTTAGATGTGGTCGATTTTTATTTGAACGCCAAAGATACGTTGTAGAGAAGATTGCTGTGATATCGTGGGAAGTGACTTATGGGATTCAATATCCTTAAAGGCGTGTTTAGCAAAGGCGCATTTTTGATCAGCCTTCTCTTGCGAGAGCCCTAGTTCAATACGCTTTCGAATCAGAGCCTGAATGGATTCCGCATTCACACGTTTTTTAGGAGGAGTATATTCATCCGTCTGTTCAAGCTTGGAAAGTCGTGCTACTTCACTTCGATTCGAATCACGAGGTGCGTCTTTCGTGCGTTTCTTTAAGGTAACGGTGGTCCAATCTTGATGATCCATGTCTGCCCAATTTATAGAGATCCGAATTCATCAATTTTTAAAATCGCTGATCCAAATAAGAATGCCTCTTGAACTAAAAAATATCCCTATTTCTATTTCCATCTTACATGAACAAGAATATTATAATTTATGTAAAATGTTCCGCGTAAAACATGTGGGCAGGCGAAGGGCATTTACGGACATACGTGGTCAAAGAGTACGTGTTACACCACTCTTACAATTGTAAAAGATCAGTCAAACGCCAGTATTCAAATGTTCCATTGGGAAGAGGGCGTTTAATAATATACGGCAGTCGTTTTTGTTCAAGTTCCAGTCGGGCAATGTCACGAACATCTGTAATATGTGGTGGAACGACGATAAAGGGAACGGATCCCTTACTAATTTGATTGGCGCGAAGGCCGATGATTTTGGTACGTTCAAAGTTCGTTAGAAATGGATAGGTGCGATGATTCGCATCTGCTTTGGAGCCACCTGGAGGAATGACTTGGAGGGGGATTTTAGGAATAACTTGTTCAATGTAGTCGAGGATGCATTCTGGATGCTGTTGGTATAGCTTTTTTAATTCAGGTTTCATTTCGGGTTTTACCTCCACATCTTCCTCAACAACCATATCCAAATCATTCTCAAACTCCTCCTCCGCCCATTCTTGGTCATAGTCACCTTCAAAGTCAGCAAGATCGTCCGCCATGGTTATCTCTATTGGGAGATAGTTTAAATGATCAATTTTATATCCATGATCATAAAAATTGACGTTGGGCCAGCATAAAGATTGAAGTAGATTTAACTCCATAGAATGACTGATGCTACTCCTGAACAAGACGTCACCGTAAAGGTGTACGAGACCTTTGATGAAATGGGTCTGAATGATACCCTCATTCGTGGTATCTACAATTATGGCTTTGAACAGCCCTCCAAGATTCAACAATTGGCAATTGTACCAATGAGTCAACGAAATGATATCTTGGCACAATCCCAGTCAGGCACGGGCAAAACAGGCGCGTTTACCATTGGATCATTATCGGTTGTTGATGCGAACTTGAAGGCTCCTCAAGTACTCGTGATTTGTCCGACTCGTGAGCTGTCGCAACAGACAGAACGTGTAGCACAGGCGATTGGTTCATACATGAACTTGAAGGTTCTTTCCGCTACGGGTGGCAATCAGATTCGTGCCGATGTGTCTGCGCTGAAATCAGGTGCGCAATTCATCGTAGGCACGCCGGGTCGTGTATTTGACCTGATTTGCCGTGGAGAATTAAGTGTCGAGCACATTCAGTATGTGATTCTGGATGAGGCCGATCAGATGTTGGAGGACCTGTTTGCGGACCAGATTCGTTCCATTCTGAATAGTAAGTTTCCGAGTTCAACCCGTCTCGCACTTTTCAGCGCGACCATGCCGAAGAATGTGCTAGAGATTGCGGAGAACTATCTGAGTAATCCAGTACGTATCTTGCTTCCACCAGATGAAGTGACACTGGAGGGCATCAAGCAGTATTATGTTCAGCTGGATCGTGAGGACTGGAAGTTGCCAGTTCTACTCGATTTGTACCAGCAGATTACGGTGAATCAGGCAATCATCTATGTGAACAAGCGCCAAAAAGCGGAGTGGTTGGCGAAACAATTGTCGTCGCATGGATTTACACTGGAGTTTATCCATGGTGAAATGGAGGTGGCGGAGCGCAAGAAGCGCATGGAGGATTTCCGTTCAGGCATGACACGTGTACTGATTAGCACAGATTTGTTGGCGCGTGGCATTGATGTTCAACAAATCTCGTTGGTCATCAATTATGAGATGCCGATTCAGCGTGAGAACTATGTTCATCGCATCGGTCGTTCGGGTCGATATGGCAAGAAAGGTAGCGCGATTAATCTTATCTGCGGAGATGAAATGAATGCGGTAAAGGAGATTGAGTCGCATTATTCGACAACGATTGCAGAGTTGCCTGAGGATTTGAGTGTGCTGAGTGTAATGTAATCATCATTCTAACAATAAAAATAGAAAGCGAATGTCGCTATTTTTATTTTTACAAATTGACTATGAGTCCCTAATATCATGACGGCATGTTGGGCATGTTACATGACTCTGAAACCACGTATCAATACAATCTTGATGAAACCGATGAATACAGTGGCTGAGAATGCGAACAGATTGGCCATCTTCCATCGCATCTTGACAAATGGCGCAATTTTCAGAGTGAGGATTGAGGATAGTAAGAACACTGGCGGATTGAATTTGTTCCTCAGTAGGCCGAACGGTCACACGTTCATCAAGAAAAGAGGTAAGCGAGATTCCGCCAATATGGGGAGCAGATGAACCACCTAGTAGCCCCCCAATAAAGGACATAATAGGATCGGATCCACTAGAACCAATTCCGATTGGATTAGATGTGGAGGACCCAATCGAGCCTGTGTTGCGGAAGATGGAGGTTGTACCGATTCCAGACACACCAGTATAACGATATGGTTCTCCATATAGCGCGCTATAGATTTGTTCTGCTTCGGAGTGTTGACTGAATCGATTGGATACAACTGCGGAACGAGGAATGGAAGCGGTTCGGGAAGGAGGTGGAGCGACAGATACATTGCGTGTTCGTTCATATTCTTCTCGTCCCGCTTCATATGGATTTTGACGAGCCACGCCAATGACATAGTTCAATACGTCTCCCACATTTTGAAAGTTGGTAGGACGATAAAGAAGTTCAGGGAAGTGCTCGTGAAGCTCATTCAATAGAGTAATGGAATAGGGTCGCGCCATGTTTAGTAAACTGTCGCATTGAAGACTTAAGCCCTGAACGCGTTTAGAATACATAATGGATGTACCGCCGGCATCTACACCGCTAAACGATAAGGATCCTATGTTGAAAGGTGTGGTAGGAATCCAAAACATGGGAAATACATGCTATAGTAATTCAACGATCCAGCTTCTTCGAGCGTGTTCGGAATGGGATATTTTTTGCCTTACTCAATCCTTTGCGGATCAGTTATCATCCGTCCCTGATACGGATTCCAATAAAAAAATATTGCTAGCCTATCAGGATATTTTGAAATCGTTGTGGTCGGCGTATAAACCGGCGTATGTTCGTCCGCTTGGGTTCATTTCGGAAGTGTGTAAGGCAGTAAAAGGAACACCCTATGAATCATTTGGTATTCCTGTTCCGAATGACAGTCATGAATATCTTGTCTACTTATTGGATCATTTTCATGAGGCGCTCAAGACAACATCGGAGTATCAGGAACGACCGATCCCAAAGAATGCGACCGACACAGAACGCATGCGAATAATGGCAGCAAATGGATGGAACCAGTACCTGTCAAAGAATACAAGCAAGGTGGTGGATTGTTTTTTTGGAATGACACGAAAGACGGTCCATTGTACGAACTGTAGCAACAACACGTATCGATGGGAGGTATTTAATTCGTTAAAAGTACCATGTGAGGGTGAGACATTTATGGAATGGATTCGCCGTGAAGCGAATGAGCAATCGGAGATTGAAGGATATTCATGTGACAATTGTAAGGGTCGTCATACCGCAAAGATTCGGATGCATCTATGGCGACTTCCAAACAATCTTTTCATTACCTTGCGTCGATTCAATTATGATGGTCGAAAGAACATGACAGCGTGCCCGTATCAGGGCGATACGCTTTCCCTTCAAGAGTTCTTTGCCCCTGAGGCAGAAGCCGCACAGCAACAATGGTCCTATGAATTGCGTGGTGTATCGGATCATCATGGGTCGCACATGGGTGGTCATTATACCGCTCAATTTAAACATCCGATTTCACAGAAGTGGTGGTGGATGGACGATGAGAGGGCGCATGCAATGGAGAGTCCGAGATTTTCATCATCGAATTACATTTTCTTTTTCAAGAAATGCGCTTAATGCTTACGGGAGTGACGAGTTTTACGAGTATGCTTCGCTTTACGAGTTCTGCGTGTACGACGGCCACCTTCATACATATTTTTAATTTGTTTCATATTATTCTTATAATTTCGTGAACGAGTGTATGTATTGTGGACATGATTGGCCTGATACGCATTGCGTGCCTTATTCATTGCGTTTCTTGAATAAAGCCCAGGATTATTCTCTTCTTTAGACATCATCGATAGATATTCAAGCTTAGCGGGGCGCATGGCAGTCTGTCTCTTAAATCCGGGCATGTCTATGATCATATATTCGATTATTAATTAATATATGCGGAGTAGCCCTTACAGGCTTGCTAGTCGCCTTTAAAGGCTTGCTGCTGAATCAGCCAAGTTATTGGGATCCATCGCATTGTATTCGAATCCCTCAGGGCCCGCATGATTAATATACGCCGTATTGACTCGCCCCATAAATCCTGACTCGCCACAGATACGATAGTGAATGTGCGATTCGAGCTTACCCATAAAAGGGACCTTGTAGGACTGGGGTTCACGCACCTTCAGAATGGCAACGCCATCCGCATTCGCAGTGGTTACACCGGCATTGTCGAACTTCTGATAAGCCTCCATGGCGGAGTTCAGATTCTTGAGATTATCACTAGCAGGCTCCGCCGCCCAGTAGATAACTTTCGCATGAGCAGCGACAATGACCTTGACATCTTTAGTCGCTCCCGGAGGTTCACGGTTCTGTAACACGGAACAGGGGGCAACCATGGGTCCTAAAAACGGCAAATAGGAGTCACGGAAGAACATCACGCTGAGCGCGGCGATTCCAACGAGGATATATAATACGTGGGCAAGTGTTTTTCCAAAGAGAGTCTCGAGAGCATTGACGTCAAATACGGCGACAAAAAGCCAATTGAGAGCACTAGCAACAAGGAGTCCCATCGAGATAAGAAAGAGAAGGTGTTTCATGTATTCGGGGGTCCATCCACTATCAAATCGATCGGTAAAAGACATTCTATTGAAGGCAAATAAATCTCGCAGGAAGAAGTAAGATGGCGGCAAAACCACCAACGATTCAACAACGATGGGATGAACTAAAATGTGATGAGTCGGTTAAACAACTCCCAGAGAATCTTGTTTCTCTTTGTGTTTGGGTTACAACGGTCGCGGGATGTTTAAATGGCCAACCATCCGCAGATGATCAACTTGGACATGATACATCTACGAAAGGATACGTTCTAGAAGATTATTTTGGACCATTACAAGGGGGGCGATTAATGGACGCATTAGGTACAAATAATGACTGTTTGGTCCATTCATTTTTATCATGTGTCTGTCCTGAATTTCGAAAATATGACAAACCCATTCGCAGTACACTTGCCAGTTTTTTTAGACGATTTATCATGATACAATTAAATGGTGATAATCAAGATAGATTACAATCAGCTGGTTTTTTAGAGACAGAAGAGTTAAGTCTTCTTTGTATCCATTTTAAGGTTCAGTTTATTGTTCTAAAGAGGGGATTCTATCAAGTGGATCGACATGTAGAAATCATTCCAGCATTTGCGGATGTACAATATAATTGGAGAAGTACAAATAATGATAGTAGAGGGCCATTTTATGTGATACATGGGTCAGGCGCACATTTTACACCAGTTGCGTGGGGCAATAGATATAAGCTCGAAGATAAGAAATTGGGTCAACTAAATGAACTTGTACAAACGATAAACCAAGAAGTGGAGAATGATAGAGCTCCAGACGTCGTTCGAAGAGCAGAAACGGATCGCGTAATAAGAGAATTTTTAGGAAGATATCAATTGGATGCTACCAAACAACAGATTCGAAATGCAAAAACTCTAGAGGAAAAAAATAAAATTGTAAGTCGTTTTGCTATCCCATTAGGACAGCAATTGAATCAATATATTAGTACACTCGATCAAGACCAATTCAGAAGAGATTATGCGGGACATATAGCATTTGAACGTGTTCTTTCTGTTCTAACAGGAGGGGCAGACAATGCGGTATCTGCTCAGGCCGCGCAGGCGGCGCCGGCCGCAAGTTCTAAATCATCGTCTAAGAATGCTACATTTAAACCAGATGATGATTTGAGCGCGGTGTTAGAAGAATCTAGACGAATGCAAGAAGAAAAAGAAAAAGCCAATGCTGCCAATGATGCTCAGATGAGTGCGGTAATGAGAGCATCACTGAACGATAGTGTATCAACAGAGCAACACGCCGCACAACAAGAAGAGCAAGATCTGCGAGACGCAATCACTCTAAGTCTACAACAAGGGGTTGAACAAGCAGCATCTGTACAACAAAAGAATGCACAAGCAGGAATAAACGCTAGTGTTCAACATGGGAAACCAAGTGTACAACCAAAGGTAAATGCTCTACCAAATGCTCTACCAAATGCTCTACCAAAGGTAAATGCTCAACCAAATGCTCAACCAATTGTACAACCAAATGCTCAACCAAATGCTCAACCAAATGCTCAACCAATTGTACAACCAAATGCTCAACCAAATGCTCAACCAAATGCTCAACAAAATGAAAAACAAAATGAAAAACAAAATGCTCAACCAAATGCTCTACCAAAGGTAAATGCTCAACA
>Ga0304729_1001154_pt1 | contig 17934 bp, 19 predicted proteins | sample C_131016_MF_Meta_FD_190475 | JGI IMG/M metagenome (GOLD analysis project Ga0304729, IMG submission 190475) | Freshwater microbial communities from Lake Croche, Canada to study carbon cycling - C_131016_MF_MetaG (v2) (version 2) | ecosystem: Environmental > Aquatic > Freshwater > Lake | place... | reverse complement strand
GTTCTCGAAAAGCAGTTCCGTGGTTACTACGAAGAGGCAAACCGCAAGCAGGGCAAGACTGGTGAAAACCTTCTTATTCTCCTTGAGACACGCCTCGATAACGTTGTATTCCGCGCGGGATTTGCAAAGTCACGTGACATGGCGCGCCAGATGGTTCGCCACGGTCACTTCCTTGTAAATGGTAAGAAGGTAAACATTCCTTCATACCGTGTCACTCCGATGGACATCATCGATGTTCTTCCAAAGTCACACGACCTCACACCATTTATCGTCGCAAGCGCAGAGTTCGGTGAGAAGTCTGTTCCAGCGTGGATGGAAGTTGTCGCAGCACAGATGCGCATCATCATCCACGGCGTACCTGCTCGATCAGTGATCGATACACAGGTTCAAGAACAGCTCATCGTTGAGCTCTACAGCAAGTAATCGTTTTCTTACCCCCTAGAGGAAATCAAATAGTGGATTTCCGCGAGAAGAAAGAGGAGCACAAGTGCTAATTGCACAACGCCCAACGCTTAGCGAAGAAGTAATTTCCGAGAACCGCTCACGTTTCATCATCGAACCGCTTGAGCCAGGTTTCGGCTACACACTCGGCAACTCAATGCGCCGTACCTTGCTCTCATCTATTCCAGGTGCAGCAGTGACAAGCATCCGCGTTGCCGGAGCTCTCCACGAGTTCACAACTCTTGAAGGCGTAAAGGAAGACCTCACAGATATCGTCTTGAACATCAAGAACCTCGTTCTTTCAAGCGATAACGATGAGCCTTCAGTTATCTACATCCGCAAGTCAGGTGCCGGCGCTGTTACAGGTGCTGATATTGCTGTCCCAAGTGGCGTAGAAGTTCACAACCCTGAACTCCACATCGCAACACTGAACGGCAAGGCAAACCTCGAAATCGAACTTACCGTCGAGCGTGGTCGTGGATACGTCACAGCAGTTCAGAACAAGCAAGCTGGAGCAGAGATCGGTCGCATTCCTGTTGACTCAATCTATTCACCAGTTTTGAAGGTTACCTACAAGGTCGAAGCAACTCGCGTTGAACAGCGCACAGACTTCGATCGTCTAGTTGTTGATGTCGAGACAAAGCCATCAATGAAGCCACGCGATGCAGTTGCATCAGCTGGAAAGACACTTGTAGAGCTCTTCGGTCTTGCGCGCGAACTCAATCTTGATGCTGAAGGTATCGAGATGGGGCCATCTGTTATGGATGCGGCTCTTGCTGCAGATCTTGCTCTTCCAATCGAAGATCTCGATCTCACAGTTCGTTCATATAACTGCTTGAAGCGTGAAGGCATCCACACAGTTGGCGAACTCGTCAACCGTTCAGAGGCTGACCTACTCGATATCCGTAACTTTGGATCAAAGTCAATCGACGAGATCAAGGCGAAGCTTGTATCAATGGGAATGTCTCTCAAGGACAGCCCAGCAGGTTTCGATCCATCACAACATCAGAACTACAACGTGTCAGATGAAGACTTCGCTGACGCAGATCAGGCATAAGGGAGAAGACAATGCCAAAGCCAACTAAAGGCCCACGTTTGGGTTCAGGCCCATCACACGAGCGCTTGATTCTTCGTACTCTTGCTGAGCAGTTGTTCGAGCACGGAAAGATCACAACTACAGAAGCAAAGGCGAAGCGTCTTCGTCCACTTGCTGAAAAGTTAATCACCTTCGGTAAGAAGGGCGATCTACCAGCTCGTCGTGAAGTAATGGCGCGCATCGCTAATAAGAGCGTTGTTCACCAACTCTTTACAGTGATTGCACCAACCTTTGCTAACCGCGAAGGTGGATATACACGTATTACAAAGATCGGTCCACGTAAGGGCGATAACGCTCCTATGGCAGTGATCGAACTCGTAACAGATAAGTAATCTGACTTACTTTTACAATGGCGCAGCCCACTCTCTTTCCTGAGAGTGGGTTTCGTCGTTTACGGATAGATATCGCCTATGACGGCACCAACTTCTATGGTTGGGGAGCGCAACCAGACCGTCGCACAATTCAAGATCTTGTAGAAGAAGCAATCTCGCGTATCTCGCGCGTAGATACAGAATCAATTGTCGCCGGTCGAACCGATGCTGGAGTGCACGCCACTGGCCAGGTGATTCATGTTGATGTTCCTGATGCGATCTTTGCGGGAGAACTCAACTACAAGGATTTCCGCTACAAACTCAATCGCATTCTCGATGAAGATGTGCGCATCATGGCTATCACCGATGCACCCGAGGGATTCCATGCTCGCTTCTCTGCGCTACGTCGCCATTATGTCTACAAACTCATCGACAATAACGATGTGATTCCGCCACTTTCGCGCCACGATGTCGCTTCGTGGTATCGCCCACTCGATGTTGATCGCATGAATGAAGCGAGCCAGTTAGTAATTGGCCATCATGACTTTGCCGCCTTCTGTAAATACCGTGAGGGAAGCACGACCATTCGCTCACTAGAAAAATATGAGTGGAAGCGCACTGATGAAGGTCTACTCGTAGCCGATGTGGTCGCCGATGCATTCTGTTATTCCATGGTGCGCAACCTTGTGGGCGCAGTTGTCTGCGTCGCTGATGGCCGAAAAGATCCACATTGGATCTCAGAGTTATTGGCCAATAAGGAGCGAGTCTCAGATTCATTGGTATTTCCAGCCCGCGGGTTGACTCTCTATCAAGTCGATTATCCAAGCGATGATCAGCTCCTAGAACGGGCGAAAGTCACTGTTTCTAAGCGTGGGTAAAGGCTATTTTCCCCTCATTAGCCGATTTGGCTCGGGCCTAGCAGGGCGGGTAAAGTAGCACCCCTGCGCCAGCGCGGCGCGAAAAGTAAGTCCCTTAGCTCAACTGAAAAAGAAGAAGGTAATAAAGCATGCGTACATATAGCCCTAAGGCAGGAGACGTCGTCCGTAAGTGGCACGTCATCGATGCACAAGATGTTGTGCTCGGTCGTCTTGCAACACATGCTGCTGTTCTTCTTCGTGGAAAGCACAAGGCAACATTCGCTCCACACATGGATATGGGTGACTTCGTAGTCATCATCAATGCAGAGAAGATTGCGCTCTCTGGAACTAAGGCAACAACAAAGTTTGCACATCACCACTCAGGTTTCCCAGGTGGTCTTACATCTACCGTTTACGGCGAGCTCATCGAGAAGCACCCAACACGCGCTGTTGAGAAGGCGATCAAGGGAATGCTTCCAAAGAACCGTCTCGGTGCGCAGGTTGCATCAAAGCTCAAGGTCTACGCAGGTCCAGAGCATCCACATGGCGCACAGTCACCAATTCCATATGTATTCACACAAGTGTCTCAAGTAGCGAAGTAAGGGATAAGAAACAGATATGTCAGATACAACTTTCAACGAGATCGACGAGACAGAGACACCTACTTCTTACTCTTCATCAACTCCAGCAGCAGCAACTAACCGTAAGGCAATCACAGCACCAGGTGCTGGTACAGGTCGCCGTAAGGAAGCAGTTGCGCGCGTTCGCCTCGTACCGGGTACAGGTCGCTGGGTTGTTAACGGCAAGTCACTCGAAGCATATTTCCCAAATAAGGTTCACCAGCAGCTCGTCTCAGAGCCATTCCGCACAGTAGGCGCTGAAAATACATACGATGTATTTGCACGCATTAACGGTGGTGGAGTTTCAGGTCAGGCTGGAGCACTACGTCTCGGCGTTGCTCGTTCACTCAACGAGATCGACACAGAGGCAAACCGTCCAGCACTTAAGAAGGCTGGCTTCCTTAAGCGCGATGCACGCGTTATCGAACGTAAGAAGTACGGTCTGAAGAAGGCGCGTAAGCGTTCACAGTACTCAAAGCGTTAATTCTTTTTCTCTCGATATCCCGTTTGTTGCAAAGGAGTTCAGTTGGCTCTCTTTGGAACAGACGGGATTCGTGCTTTAGCGAATAGCGAAAATCTCACAGCTGAAATCGCAGTCGATGTTGCAGTAGCTGCAGCTCATATTCTCGTTGAATCGCAATCAAACCAAGGCAAACGTCCACGCGCAATCGTTGGCCAAGATTCACGCGCATCCGGAGAATTTCTAGAAGCAGCCGTTGCTGCAGGCCTTGCTAGCGCAGGCGTTGATGTCTATCGCGTAGGTGTTCTTCCAACTCCAGCAATCGCTTTTCTCGTCGCCGAAACTGGTGCAGATCTTGGCGTCATGATCTCTGCATCCCACAATCCCATGCCTGATAATGGAATCAAATTATTCTCACGCGGTGGTGGCAAACTCGAGGCAGCGATTGAGAAGCGCATGGGCGAGCCATGGACAAGACCTACAGGTCGCGACGTTGGCCGCATTTCCTTTGACGAAAGCGCTAGCGCTCGCTATCTCGATCGCTTACTTGCATCAGTTTCAACACCCTTAAAGGGTCTAAAAATTGTTGTCGATTGCGCCAATGGAGCAGCATCACTTGTTGGTCCACAGGCTTATGAGAAAGCAGGAGCAACAGTCGTTGCAATCCATCACTCTCCAGATGGTTGGAATATCAACGATAAATGTGGCTCGACTCATCTAGAGGATTTACAAGCCCGGGTAGTTAAAGAGGGTGCCGATTTTGGAATAGCACACGATGGCGATGCAGACCGCTGTCTTGCAGTAGATGCGCAAGGCAATGTGATTGATGGCGATGCCATCATGACCATCCTCGCTCGTGGATTTAAAGAACGTGGCGCCCTCAAGTCGAACACCATTGTTGGAACTGTGATGAGCAATCTCGGGTTTATACAGGCAATGAAAGAATCCGGTATCAATGTCATCACAACAGCAGTAGGCGATCGCTATGTACTTGAGAAGATGCTCGAGGGAGATTTCTCATTAGGTGGCGAACAATCTGGCCACTTGATTATGCGCGAGTTCGCTAATACTGGTGATGGCATCCTGACTGCTCTCCAACTTGCGCAAGAGGTAGTGCGTACCAAGAAGTCACTTGCAGAACTTGCTTCAGCTATGCAGCGCTTTCCTCAAGTTTTGATCAACGTTCCTAATGTTGCAAAGGAGAAGCTCACTACTTCTCAGGCAGTTAATGCAGCGGTTGCAAAGGCGGAAGCAACTCTGGGCGAAGCAGGGCGCGTGTTATTACGCGCATCTGGAACCGAACCACTCATTAGAGTCATGGTCGAAGCCGCGAGTGATAACCTTGCACAAGAAATCGCAGCATCACTTGCTGCAACCGTTAAGGCAGAACTGGGGAATTAATTCGTGTGCGGAATCGTGGGTTACACAGGTCCACAATCTGCCCTTACCCCGATTGTCGAAGGTCTACGACGCCTTGAATATCGCGGATACGACTCAGCAGGAATCGCACTCGGAACAAGTAACTCACTCTTTATAGAAAAGCGCGCCGGAAAGCTCGCCAACCTCGAAGGTGCACTCCCTGCCAACCTTCCAACCGTGCACTCTGGAATCGGTCACACACGTTGGGCAACACATGGTGGACCAACTGATCGCAATGCGCATCCGCATCTAGATAATGAAGGCAAGCTCGCAGTTATTCATAATGGCATTATCGAAAATTATGCTGAACTACGCACTGAGCTAGAAAAGCGCGGCCACACCTTTACATCCGAGACCGATACCGAATCAGTCGCACACTTACTGTCAGATCTACGTAAAGAACATAATGGCGATCTCACTGCGGCAATGCGTGCTGCAGTAAAGCGCCTACGCGGTTCATTTACTCTTCTTGCAATCCACGCCGATGCCCCACAGACCATCGTTGGAGTACGTCGCAACTCTCCACTTGTTGCAGGTATTGGTAACGGTGAAAACTTCTTGGCATCTGATGTTGCCGCCTTTATCGATTACACCAAGCGGGCAGTCGAACTTGGCCAAGATGAAGTCGTCACCATCAACCCTGATGGAATCGCAATCTGTGACCTCGATGGAAAGCCACTGCCTCTCAAAAAGTATGAAATTACATGGGATGCAGCAGCTGCGCAAAAGGGCGGCTTCGCTCACTTTATGTTGAAAGAGATCTTTGATCAGCCCAAAGCTATCGCCGATACCTTGATTGGGCGCCTGAGCGATAACAACCAGATTCTGCTCGATGAACTACATATGAGCGAAGATGAGATCAAGAAGATTAAGCGCATTTCTGTCATCGCATGTGGCACCGCCTATCACGCCGGCATGGTTGCTAAGTATGCGATCGAAAAGTGGGCGAAGATTCCTGTCGATGTCGAGATTGCATCGGAATACCGTTATCGCGATCCCATCGTCGATAAAGACTCACTCGTTGTAGCAATCTCGCAATCCGGCGAAACGATGGATCTCTTGATGGCAGTACGACATGCCAAAGCAAACGGAGCACGCGTATTAGCTGTCTGCAATACCAACTCTTCAACTATTCCGCGCGAATCTGATGCGGTTCTCTACACCCATGCTGGCCCAGAGATTGCAGTTGCTTCTACCAAGGCATTTCTTACCCAGATCGTTGCTGTCTATTTAATTGGACTGAAATTAGCTCAGGTACGCGGCACGCAATCTGATGCTCAAGTTAAGGATCTTTATCACGAGATGCTCGAGCTCCCAGGAAAAGTCGAACAGATTCTCGAAACTATCGAACCACTTCGCGAACTCACTCGTAAATTCGTCAAGAACAACACTGTGCTCTTCTTAGGCCGGGGCATTGAATATCCAGTAGCTCTTGAAGGCGCGCTGAAATTAAAAGAGCTCGCCTATATTCACGCAGAAGGATTTGCTGGGGGAGAACTCAAGCACGGCCCCATTGCACTTATTGAAGAAGGAACTGCAGTGATTGCAATTCTTCCAACAGCGGATGAACACCAGCTCGATGAGAAGATGCTCAGCAATATTCAAGAGGTCAAGGCTCGTGGTGCGCGCGTCATTGTGATCGCACCCGAAGGCGCTGAGGTAATCGGCGCGGAACACATCATCCGTATCCCTGTTGCATCTCCACTCTTTCAACCTGTTCTTGCCACAGTGCCGCTACAGGTCTTTGCCTACGAAATTGCAGTGGCTCGTGGAACTGATGTTGATCAACCACGAAACCTCGCAAAATCTGTCACAGTCGAATAAGAATGAGCACAATCACCGACCCACGCAAAGCACAGATGCGTCGTGCTCTTAACTGGTCCACTTGGCTTTTTGCGGGATATCTTTTTACAACCTACATCGTTCTTACCGATGGCTTTCTGGTGCGCATCGATCGTCATCTCAATAACCTGCACCATCCACATTTTCACGGAGTCTCATATTTCATTATTCGCCGACTTGATGATTTAGGACTTCGAAGTGTTTCTGGAATATCTCTCATTATCGTGGGGCTCTATATTGCGATTCGCTTCAAGACATGGCGCCCCGTTAATTTAGGTTTCTTAGCGTTCATTGCCTTAAATGTGGTGGTCGGTGCGTTTAAATATGCACTTGGTCGCACCAAACCACGTTTGGGTCTCGATATCTTGCATGCAGGTGGAATGTCATATCCCAGCGGGCATGCATCGAATGCAATTCTTATTTGGGGAATCATTGCGTATCTAATCTATCGATATGCACACATCAATAGATATGGCGGACGACTAGCAAGTGCAGCGGTCTGCGTGCTCGCACTTACCGTCTGCACAGTCTCGCTTATCCGCAATACACATTGGTTCTCTGACCTATTCGGTGGCCTACTTTTGGGGTCGGCGCTCTTAGTTCTCATCATTGCAATCGATCGATTCTTTCCATCTGATAGCCAACTCCACTAACGCCTTATAGACTTCCATCCATGATTGATGGAATCGGCATCGATGTCGTTGATATTGCGCGATTCCTCGAATCCCTCGAACGCACACCTGGTCTGGGCGAGAAACTCTTTACCGAATCAGAGCGCACCCATACCGGACAATCTCTCGCCGCGCGCTTTGCCGCCAAAGAAGCGCTCTACAAAGCGCTTAGCCCGGCACATGGATTGCAGTGGCATGATGCTGAAATCATTAACCAACCGAATGGAAAACCAGAATTCCTCTTTCGCGGTGAAATCGCGGATTTAGTAGATGGTGCACAAGTGCATCTTTCTTTGTCACATGATGCAGGAATCGCATCTGCAATGGTGGTGGTTGAACGATGAGAGCAGAAGCAATCGTTGATCTCAGCGCCATCAAGCACAATGTCGAGCTTCTGAAGAAGACTGCTGGAACCAAATTCCTTGCCGTTGTTAAGGCAGATGCTTACGGCCATGGACTTGTTCCGGTGGCAAAGGCAGCTCTATCTGCAGGTGCAGATTACTTAGGGGTTGCGCTCTTGGAAGAAGCGATCACTCTGCGCGAAGCAGGAATCACTGCTCCCATACTCGCCTGGTTAGTTCAGCCCGGATCAGATTTCAAGCGGGCCATCGAATTAGATATTGAATTAGCAGCAGCATCGCTAAAGGCGCTGCAAGAAATTTCTACTGCATCAGCTGGCAAGAAAGCCAAGGTACATCTCGAAGTCGATACTGGAATGACCCGCGGTGGGTTTCTGCAAGAGTGGGATCAATTAACTGCCGACCACCTAGCGCATGTAGAAGTAGTGGGAGTCTTCTCTCACTTTGCTCGCGCTGATGAACCTAGTGAACCGCAGAATATTGATCAACTCAATCGATTCAATCAGGTTGTTGCACATCTTCACTCACTTGGATATACCAACGTGATCCGCCATCTCTCAAACTCAGCTGCAACCTTGAAAGATCAGGCAGCTGCCTTTGACATGGTGCGCACGGGAATCGCCATGTATGGACTTTCACCTGATGTGAAAACTTTAGGTAATTCACAATCGCTAGGACTTCGCCCAGCAATGCAACTGCGTGCCGCGCTCTATCTTGTAAAAGCTGTACCTGCCCATTCTCCTGTTGGATATGGTGCAACAGAGAGCACATCGCGCGATACCAAACTCGGAGTTGTTGCAATGGGATATGCAGATGGAATTCCACGCATTGCACATGAAGCTGGCATCTGGTCAGTGAATGGAAAATCACCCATCATCGGACGAGTTTCCATGGATCAATTCGTTGTAGACCTTGGTCCAACGTCAAAGCTGCAATCAGGGGATTGGGTAGTTGTCTTTGGAAATGGTTCGCATGGTGAGTACACCGCAGATGATTGGGGCGCTGCATCAGGTTCAATTAATTATGAGATAGTCACACGAATCGGACCGCGTGTGCCTAGAATCTACTCTGCCCATGTCTACTAATACTTTTCTTCTAGAAGCTCGCGGAGTGTCAGTCTCCTTCGGCGGACTTCGGGCACTTCATGATGTTCACCTCCAACTCAATCGCCATGAAGTAGTTGGAGTTATTGGCCCCAATGGCGCTGGCAAGACAACTCTCTTCAACGCTATCTGCGGTTTAGTGACACCAGACTCTGGAACCTTTTCATTTGCTGGCAAAGAACAAGCTTGGCCACGGACTGATGAATTAGCGAAACTCGGTATCGCCCGCACTTTGCAAGGCGTCGGACTCTTTCCAGATTTAACAGTCTTAGAGAATGTCATGATTGGCGCGCAACGTTTTGCCACAACTGGATTAATTTCAGCATCCTTTGGACGCAATACACGCGATGAGAAAGAATTGGCAGAACGTGCCATGAGTGCGCTCGAGCGAGTCTATGCCGGAGCTCTCGCTAACCGCCGCGCAAATACTCTCTCCTATCCAGATACCAAGCGGGTTTCAATTGCTCGTGCACTTGTAAGTGAGCCAGAAGTCTTGATGCTAGATGAACCTGCTGGTGGATTGGGTCCGCAAGATATCGAGTGGATGAATGGCCTAATCCGTAATCTCACCGCAAAGATGTCGGTATTGATTGTCGAACATCATATGGATGTCGTGATGTCTGTCTGTGATCGACTCTATGTGCTCAACTTTGGTGAAGTTATCTCAAGCGGTACTGCAGAAGTTGTACGCAATGATCCTGCCGTGATTGCCGCCTATCTTGGAACGCAGGTTTAGATGAGCCTCATAGTTAAAGGTCTCACTGTGGATCACGGAGCAATCCGCGCCATTAATGACGTCTCATTCACAGTTGAGAAAGGGAAGCTCTCTGCAGTCATCGGCGCAAATGGTGCTGGGAAATCAACGCTGCTTCGCGCTCTATCTGGCCTCAATAGCGCAACTGCAGGTAGCGCCGAATGGAGTAGCCACAATCTCTTGCACGGTAAACCTGAAGCACATGTGCGCAAAGGTGTTTCACATGTCTCTGAGGGCAAATCTGTTGTTGCCGAATTAACTGTGGAAGAAAATCTTGATCTCGGCGCTTTGTGGCGTCGCAATAAGCGAGAAGCTACAGAATCAAAGAGCCAAGCAATCGCACTCTTCCCCCGCTTGGGCGAGAGACTTTCGCAACGAGCAGACACTCTTTCAGGAGGCGAACGTCAGATGCTCGCCATTGGTCGCGCATTGATGTCAAAGCCAGAGCTGCTCTTATTAGATGAACCATCGTTAGGGCTTGCACCACTTGTGATTGAACAAATTTTCCAGACTATTCGCAGCATCGTAGATTCGATGGGACTCACAGTCGTTCTTGTAGAGCAGAACGCAATGGGCGCCTTGAAAATCGCAGATACCGCAGTAGTTCTCAATCTCGGAAGCGTTGCCGCAACCGGAAGCGCCGCAGAACTCATCGCCGACCCAGCAGTGCGCGCTGCTTACTTGGGGTACTAATGATTCAATTCTTTAACATGCTACTCATTGGCATCGGAGCAGGTTCCATTTATGCGCTTATGGCTATTGCCATGGTTTTGGTGTGGCGCTCTACTCGCGTTGTTAATTTTGCACAAGCAGGAATGGCGCTGCTATCTACATATATCGGCTTTGAGTTAGTGCAGAAAACTGGAAATTTCTGGATAGCACTTCCTCTCGCGATGATCCTTGGTGCGGTCTTTAGCTCTTTGGTCGAAATTTTATTAATTCGCACTCTTATTAAACACTCAACATCTGGGCCCGTAGCAGGAATTGTGCCGATCATCGCCACCTTAGGTTTACTTGGATTTATCCGCGCGATTATTGGATTTATTTGGGGTAATCAGGATGTTCAAATAAAAGCGCCGCTCTCGCAAATCGGGTTTAGAGTCGGATCTCAAACAATTGCGCTATCTCCCATGAACTTGTTCGTACTACTGACAGTTTTTGGAATGGTAATTGTCCTAGGGTTCATCTTCCAACGAACCAATTTAGGACTTTCCTTGCGCGCATCCGCATATGCACCAGAGATTGCTCAATTAGCGGGAGTCAGGGTTGGTGCGATCCGCACCGTAGGTTGGGCAATTGCGGGAGCAGCAGGTGCCGCAGCAGGTTTGTTGCAAACTGTGAATGGAACCGGTGCTCTTTCACCTGACTCACTTGAATTTAGTTTATTGCTCACCTTTGGATTTATCGCCGCAGTAGTTGGTGGACTTGAATCGCTTCCAGGTGCGGTTCTTGGCGCACTCGTGTTGGGTCTAGTTCTTGCTATCGTTCAAATTTATATCAGTGGAACCCTAGTGTTCATCGTGGCTTTCGCATTATTGCTACTCGTTCTACTAGTTCGACCTCAAGGTTTTATCGGTGTGAAAGCAGGTCGCCGTGCTTAAGAAACATCCTCTAATTGGCTATTCATTATTTGGTTTTGTGCTATTCCTTATTAGTAACCGTGTAGATGAACTACGAGTTTTCCAAGGCGCATCCGTTGCAATTTATGTAATTGCGATAGCTTCAATCATTCTGCTCACTGGTTACTCAGGCCAAGTGTCATTAGGCCACGGAGCGCTACTTGCTATTGGTGGATACGCGGCGGCACTCTCCCGAAACCATTGGGGAGTACCGGTGTGGTTGGCGTTCTGCATTGCAGTTCTTGCGGCAGCGCTGGGTGGATATTTACTTGGACTTGCTGCGGCGAGATTGAGTGGACCGTATTTGGCTGGAACAACTCTCGCGCTAGCTATTGGGTTACCGTCAATCGCTAATCAATTCTCAATATTTGGTGGCGAGCAAGGACTTCTCTTTGATATCGGCAAACCTCCAGCATCATTTGGAGAATCTCTTACTCAATATAAATGGTTCTTTTGGATCGCAAGCCTTGCCGCTTTGATAAGTATCTATTGGTTACGAAATGTTATGAATTCGCGCTACGGCAGAAGTTGGAAGTCGGTTCGCAGCAACGATGTCGCCGCCGAATTGGCGGGGATAAATATCGGCCGTAACAAAGTTTTAGCATTCACGATCAGCGCAGGTATCGCAGGGCTTGCGGGGGCGCTTTTAGCAATGAGTATCAGCACGGTTTCACCTGGAGCATTCCCGCTCACCCTCTCATTTTCCCTTGCGACAGGCGCGGTCCTATCTGGCGTAACTACCCTCGGAGGGGTAATGATTGGGGCAGTGACGTTGGTAGCAATACCTGAAATCGTCGGATCGGCAGTCAGCCGTTTCGAAAGTTCAGATGCTGTTGCCAACAACTTGCCCGGACTCCTGGTCAGTGCGTTACTAATTTTGACGGTGCTATTTGTCCCGAACGGCCCCGTCGAACAGTTGCGCGCGCGCCGTGAAAAGCGAGCAAAAAGTTAATACATCCTTTTAGGAAAATACCTAGAAGCCCTCGATGGAAGGAATGACATGATCCGAATAAAGCGTCAGAAGTTGGCTTTAACTTCTGCGATGTTAGCTGTTGCTGCGTTGACGGTTAGTTCGTTACCAGCACAAGCAGCATCTGATCCAGGCGTTACAGCCTCCTCAATCAAGTTGGGAATTACACTCCCGATGACTGGAATCGCATCTCCCGGCTACAACAAGATTCCAGGTGCAATGAAGGCGTACTTCGATTACGTCAACGATAATGGCGGAGTAAATGGTCGCAAGATTACTTTGGTAGTCAAAGATGATCAGTACATCCCATCTACTGCTGTAGCGAAGGCAAACGAATTAATCCTCAAGGATAAAGTCTTTGCGCTTGTCGGAACTCTTGGAACTGCAAGTACGAAGGCGATTTCAGCTTCGACTCAACTTGCCGCACGCGGAATTCCATCACTTTTCGTTAATACAGGCTTTAGCGGATTTGCTGATCCAAAGGCCTACCCAACAACATTCTCAATTCTTCCGTCTTATGTGATGGAAGCAAAGATCATGGGTAAGTTCCTCAAGGAGAAGTACGCAGATAAGAAGCTCGCACTCATCTATCAGGATGATGACTTCGGTCGCGATGCACTCGCAGGCTTTAAGCAGGCAGGTATCACATTCGGAACTTACATTCCTTACGCATCAGGCTCACAGTCACTTCCAGCAACTGGTGCTGGTTGGATCTCTAAGCTCAAGGCATCAGGAGCAGAAGTAACAGTTCTCTTCGGTGTCTCATCAGCGTCAACAGCAGCACTTGCTAATGCATATGCAGCTCAGTACAAGACTCAGTGGGTACTCGGCTCAGTTGGTGGCGATGCGACAACAATTGCAGCTACCAACAAGGCCTATGTTCCACTTCTATACGGTGCAAAGGGATTCTCATTTGCTGCAGCTCCAACAGATACAACAGATGAATACATCAAGTTGTTCCAGTCAATCTATGCAACTGCCCAGCCAACACAGACTTTCGACAATAACGTCGTCGCAGGTATGTCTAACGCATTCCTCGCAGTTCAGGCGTTGAAGGCAGCTGGATCTGATCTCACGCGAGCTGGATTAATCAAGGCAATCGAATCTAAGGGTTCAACTTTTGCTAATCCATTCCTTACTCCACTTGGTTACTCAGCAACATCTCACGTAGGTGGAACTGGTTACTGGATTGGTACTTACGACCCAACAGGAGCACTTAAGCCAGATGGCGGTAAGTACACCGTATACACCACAGACTCAGGCAATGGACCGGTTGTTGAATCTTCATACAAGCGTCCTGCAATGCCTGCGAAGGGATTACCAAACTAATGAAAATCTCACTTAAAAAATCACGCGTACTAACAACTGTTGCATCTGCAGCGCTTGTTGCTACAGCAGTAATCGGAATCCCATCAGTTGCTCAGGCAGCAGATCCACAATGCGCAACTGCAAATTACATTACACAATGTGCGGGTGCCGGATCTGATGGCGCTCCATACATGATGATTGCAGCAGCGAACTTCAATGGAACAGTTTTTATCTGGTCCCATGGAATTCGTCCCGCAATCAACATCCCAGCATCACTAGCTCCAGTTGGTCCGTACACAATTACAAATGCTGCTGAACCGGGACCACTTGCCGCATCGGGCGACCTATCTGTAGTTAATGCACTAGTTGCAGCTGGCTATGGAGTTGCAGGTTCTGGTTTTGCTCGACAAAGCCTTAATGTTAAAGAAGCTCTGGCAGCTAACGTAGAGCTCATTGCTACATTCAAGAAGAAATTCCCAACCACAAAGAAAGTTATTGCTTGGGGAGCTTCACTCGGAGCAATGCACTCACAGAAGCTAGCCGAGACAAACCCAGACCTCGTAGATGGCCTTGTCTTAGCTTGCCCTGCTGCTAATCCAAGTGACGGACTTGTCAATTACTTCGGAGATGCGCTTTACGGCTTCAAGGCATTCTTCGATCCGAGCATCAAGGTTGGTGGATATTCAACTGACCCTGTTGTTCGTCAAACAGAGCAGCTAGCCAATATCGGTAAGGTCCTTACCGTCCTTGGAAAACTTTCTGCTGGACTTTCATCTGGCGCATGGCCAGATACAGCAAGCCCTGCAGGTAAGGCGCTTGAAGCAGCGGGAATTCCTTCACGATCTGCACTTCTTGCAGTCGGTTTAATGGCGGGAATTCCTACCCGAAGCAAGCACGTTGATGGAACTTCAGGACCAACTGGTGCTGCAGAAACCTATCCATTGGCAGTGGCACCAGCAGTAGCAATCCTTGAAAATATGGGAACTGTTGGAGTAGCTGGAAGCTTGCTCATCGCTGATGGTGAATTGCTCACAGGTGGAAAGGTCTTTGACAACTCAAAGACTGATTACGCGGCTCGTGTTGCTTCAGATCGTGATATCTACTCATTCGCACTTAGTGGCAACAGTGCAGTCGATGCAATCATCGGCGCGCTTGCTGCAACTCCGCGTGAGGTAGCAGATCCCGCAGCTGTTGCAAAGATTCCGTCATTCGTCGGACTCAAAGGGTCAGTTACTAAGCCAACCGTAATGATCGTTGGAGAGAGCGATGAATACGCTCCAGCATCAGGTGCACAGTGGCTCATCGATTCATACGGACCTCAATTTGAAGCGGCGAAAAAATCAGCAATTGCTGCAGCAAAGAGTTCACGTAGCTACCAGGCACCTGTTAATAAGTTGATTACTTTGTGGCAGAAAACTGCTCCGAAGTACTCTAAGTTCACAGCAGCAGGATCGCCTGATCTCACCTCAGAAATTGGTGCAGGAACTGGCCACTGCTACTACAGCTCTGCGCAATACATTGCTGCGGCAAAGTTGGCTGCAGGAGCTGTGAGCACAGGTAAGTTCCCACTCCAGGGACCAATTACCTCTGCAGCACGCAAGGTGGGGCTTTCCTACGATAAGAAGTTCCGTGTTCCGACTTACAAGTCGCTCTCGTAACTAAGAAGTAAGTTAAGAAGGGCCTCGGGAGACCGGGGCCCTTCTTCTTTTCTCGCATCAACTATCCTCAACCAGTGAAGATAGCTACAGCTGCCGAGATGCGCGACCTTGGGATTCGCATTGGGGCTCAATGTTTAGCTGGCGATCTCATCCTTCTCAATGGCCCACTCGGTGCAGGTAAAACAGTTCTGGTGCAAGGCATAGGTGAAGCCTTGGGAATTAGCGATGTCACATCTCCCACCTTTGCTATCTCCCGTATTCATAAGGCACCTCTTCCATTGATTCATGTCGATGCCTATCGACTGCTGGAAGGTGGCAAGGCTGTGTTGTATCTCGATGACCTTGATTTAGATTCACCACGAGAAGGTGCTGTCACGGTGATTGAATGGGGCGGGGAAGAGTCCGCACGGTTAAGTGAAGAACGGTTAGAAATTGTTATTGACCGCACCGATGAAGTGCGTGATGTAACCATTACTCCCATCGGCTCCCGTTGGCAGGGGCTAAAGCTATGACTCTCTCACTTGCAATCGATACATCGACTTCACGCACCATCGTTGGAATTATTGATGGTGACAGCGTGATCTTTGAGAAGTTTCATGAAGGCGCAACAGATCATGGGCGCGCACTTTCACAGTTAGTTGCTGAAGCTCTTACAGTTTGTGCACCACCACATCAGGTAGTTGTCGGCATGGGGCCTGGACCTTTTACTGGACTTCGGGTTGGTATCTCCTTTGCTCACACCTTTGGACTTGCGCGCAGTATTCCGGTGATTGGAATCTGTTCACTGGATGCCATTGATATCACTCAGAGCGAGTACACCGTTGCTATTGATGCACGTCGCAAAGAGATTTACTGGGCGCGCTACAAAGATGGCGTACGTGTCGAGGGACCAGCTGTCAGCAAACCAGCAGAAGTTGATGGATTTATCATCGATAAATATCCAGATATGAAGAAGTTAGTTTCTTTGGCACATTCACAGAACATCACCGAACCAATGTATTTGCGGCGCCCTGATGCTGTACCCACTGCGGAGCGATCATGATTACCTACCGCCAACCAATTGCCTTAGATATCGCAGTTCTAACATCGTATGAGAAAGAGTTATTTCCGTATTCACCCTGGAATAGCGCGCAATTTAAGGAAGAGTTCGCTGGAATTCCAACAACTCGTTTTATGTCCGTTGCAGAGAGCGAAAACCGGATTATCGGATACTGCGGCGTCTTCTTGCCTGCACCGGGCGTTGCAGCAGACATCCTTACGGTGGCTGTGCTGCCTGAATATCGCAGGCAAGGAATTGCTCGAGAATTTATGCGTCAGATCGAGGCGTGGTCACATCAGCGTGGTGCCAGCGCCATGATGCTGGAAGTTGAACACACCAATGAATCAGCAATCGAGCTCTATAAATCACTGGGTTATATGAAGATCTCTGTACGCATGGATTATTACGGTCCAGGAAAAGATGCCTTTGTCATGCGAAAGGAATTCGCATAATGCAACCGATTGTTCTGGGCATTGAAACCTCATGTGATGAGACCGCAATTGGCATTGTGCGCGGCCGCACCTTGCTTGCCAATGTCATTGCATCCAGCGTTGATGAACATGCGCGTTTTGGGGGAGTTGTTCCTGAGATTGCATCTCGTGCACATCTCGAAGCGATGCTGCCCAGTATTCAACGTGCAATGAAGGATGCCAAAATCGCGCTCTCAGATATTGATGCGGTAGCAGTTACTGCGGGCCCTGGTTTAGTTGGTGCGCTACTTGTCGGAGTTGCATCAGCGAGTGGGCTGGCGCAAGGATTAAGTCGACCGCTGTATGGCGTTAACCATTTAGCTGCGCATGTATCTGTTGACTACTTAACACATGATCAACCAACTAATCCCACTATCGCGCTCCTTGTCAGCGGCGGTCATTCATCGCTTCTGCAAGTAGATGACATCACTCGCAGCGTTACCAAACTTGGTGCGACGATGGATGATGCGGCCGGTGAAGCATTCGATAAAATTGCACGCATTCTTGATTTAGGTTTTCCAGGAGGACCTGCCATTGATCGTGAAGCAGTCCACGGATCTGCGAGCGCCATTGATTTTCCCCGCGGACTCACAACAACAAGCGATTGGGCAACGCGCCCATACGATTTCTCTTTCTCAGGGCTCAAGACTGCAGTCGCCCGATATTTAGAGAGCACACCTTCATACATTCGCGCCGATGTCGCCGCCTCATTTCAAGAAGCGATCGTTGATGTCTTACTACTCAAAGCACTTGCAGCATGTAAATCTTCCGGCATTGATTCGTTGGTGATCGCCGGGGGAGTCGCGGCCAATTCACGTCTTCGCGCAGTTGCAACCGAACGCTGCGCCAAGGCCGGTATCCAGCTGCGTATTCCCGCTCCCGACCTATGTACCGATAACGGGGCGATGGTCGCCTCCCTGGGTAGCCTCATGGTCAG
>Ga0304729_1001152_pt1 | contig 17949 bp, 15 predicted proteins | sample C_131016_MF_Meta_FD_190475 | JGI IMG/M metagenome (GOLD analysis project Ga0304729, IMG submission 190475) | Freshwater microbial communities from Lake Croche, Canada to study carbon cycling - C_131016_MF_MetaG (v2) (version 2) | ecosystem: Environmental > Aquatic > Freshwater > Lake | place... | reverse complement strand
AAATACCACTAAGAGTTAGACTGACCGCATGCTGAAGGTATTGGTAACGGGATTCGAGCCTTTCAATAACGGAAAGCTCAACCCAAGTGAACAACTAGCGCTAGCTCTAAAGCCAGATGATGTTCCAGGGGCTCAGATACTCCCCAAAGTTTTACCAGTCGTTTATGGCGAAGCTGCAGAGAGACTTCTCGCTCTGGTCGCAGAACACAATCCAGATGTTGTTATCTGCTTTGGTTTAGCCGAGGGCCGAACTGGGATCACTCCAGAACGATTTGCTGTGAATATGGACGATGCATCGATAGCTGATAACGCAGGTCACTTGAGAATAGATCAACCTATTCATCCCGATGGTCCGTTGGCTTTTGAAACTACACTACCTATAAAAGAGCTGGTTTCGGCAGTCAGATCCGAGGGGATACCGGCAGCCATATCGCTAACGGCGGGAACTTTTGTTTGCAACCACATCTTTTATGAAATGCAAAGAGCATTAGCGGGTAGAAACGTTCGCAGTGGTTTTGTTCATGTTCCACTAATGAGCGAAATGGCAGAAGATTATCCGAACCTATTCACCATGGACTTAGACAAAATGGTGCTGGCAGCAAACGCGATGATCACAACTTTGGTTGCCAGAGAATAACCAAAATCTATCGGGTTCGGATCAGTCCAATTAGATAGGCCAAGCTAAAACCAAACCCAACTGCTGCATACGCATAATCAAACCAGGTCAGAGTTGCGACAGGTGTGAGTAGGGTTAGCACACCTAGAGCGGCTGCACTAAAAGTCATAACCCTGGCGGAAAAGAGCACGGATTTATCTGTTCCTTTGAGGGAAACTGAAAGCATATTCCCACATAAAGCGACCAGGGTAATCGCGATCATTCGCATCGACCATTCAAGCGCAGGGTTGGTAGCTAGCCCCAGTAACTCATTGAATAGGCCAGGTGCTACCAGTAGCAATAATGCACTTAGCCCAAAAACAGTGGCTCCGGTGGCCAGAACTTTACGAAGGTAGCTGAAGTTGTTTTCACTCATAGCTTTCATTATGGCTTCGTTTATAAAAAACCTTTGGTGGTGAACCAGAGTTTTTAGCTAAGGCTTCTAGGCTGGATGTAGTGGAGGCCAAAAGCCCACCCCACGTCAATGGCGACGAAAGACAAATGATGCGCGCACTTATGAAGAGTCAAGCTGGTCCTGGTTTAGAACTTGTTGAAAGAGAAGAACCTGAGGTTGGTGAAAACGATGTCAAGATTCGAGTTCTAAGAACCGGTATCTGTGGCACCGATTTACATATAGACAGTTGGGATCACTGGGCTGCGGAGACCATCAAGACCCCAATCATTCCAGGACATGAGTTTTATGGTGAAGTTGTTGCCATTGGTTCAAGGGTTCATGAAGTTGAAGTCGGTGCAAAGGTTTCTGGCGAAGGTCATATTGTTTGTGGCATATGCCGTAACTGTCGTGCTGGTCGAAGACAGATGTGTATCAGGACTCTAGGGGTTGGAGTTAATCGTGACGGTGCTTTTGCTGAATATGTCGTTATTCCTGAATCAAATGTTTGGGTTCATCATGATCCAATCGATCCTGACCTAGGTGCAATTTTTGATCCGTTTGGTAACGCCGTACACACCGCTCTTGCTTTTAGTTTGGTTGGTGAAGATGTTCTTATTTCAGGAGCAGGTCCGATAGGGCTGATGTCTATTGCGGTGGCAAGACATGTTGGCGCTAGATATGTTGTGGTGACTGATGTTAGCGAACCTCGATTAGCGCTGGCTAGAACAATGGGTGCAGATATTGCTCTAAACGTTTCTAAGCGAAGAGTGGTTGAAGCTCAAGTCGAGTTGGCTATGCGTGAAGGATTCGATGTTGGTTTTGAGATGTCCGGGAATAAGAATGCACTGCCGGAAATGATTGAGAACCTCAATCATGGTGGAAGAGTTGCAATGCTTGGATTACCGAGTGAGTCAATTGAAATTGACTGGTCAAAAGTGGTTACTCACATGCTTACTTTGAAAGGTATTTACGGCCGGGAAATGTTTGAAACTTGGACAGCGATGAGTTCAATGCTCAAATCAAGTGAGATTCTAAGAAACAGAATCTCATCGGTTATCACAGATCGACTTCCTGCCAGTAGTTGGCGTGAAGGATTTGAAATAGCCAGAGCTGCTACCGGCGGCAAAGTTGTCTTGGATTGGACTCAGATCTGATGTATGAATCTCTGAAGGAACAATTAGAAGTAACTCTCAGTGAGATTAGAGCAGCTGGGTTATACAAAGGCGAGCGGGCAATTGACTCCGCCCAGGGCTCACACATTCAATCAAATCAAAAACAGCTGTTGAACTTTTGTGCCAATAACTATCTGGGGTTGGCTAATGATGCCCGAGTTATCTCTGCAGCCAAGCAGATACTTGATGAGCGTGGCTTTGGTGTAGCCAGCGTCAGGTTTATCTGCGGCACGCAGGATATTCATAAGGAACTAGAAGACGAGGTTTCATCTTTTCTAGTAACAGAAGACACCATTTTGTTTAGTTCTTGTTTTGATGCCAACGGTGGAGTTTTTGAATCACTATTTGATGAGCGTGATGCGATCATCTCGGATGAACTAAACCATGCCAGCATCATTGACGGTATTCGATTATCTAAAGCTCAACGTTTTCGTTACAAGAACCGGGACATCGCTGATCTGGAGCGATGCCTAATTGAGGCTAAAGATTCCAGACAAAGAATTATTGTTACCGATGGAATCTTTAGCATGGATGGATATATAGCCCCACTCAAAGATATCTGTGACTTGGCTCAAAAATATGGGGCGATAGTCATGGTTGATGACTCCCATGCTGTTGGGTTACTAGGTGCTGGTGGTAAAGGAACTCCAGAATTACTTGGCGTGGCTGAGCAAGTAGATATATACACCGGTACTTTTGGTAAAGCACTTGGTGGTGGTGCTGGTGGGTATGTTTCAGGTAGGGGGGAGATCGTTGAACTCCTAAGACAAAAAGCTAGACCTTACCTATTCTCGAATTCTTTAGCGCCAAGTATTGTTGCTGGTTCACTTGCTGCAATCAAGATTGCAGCTGATCCGATTGAAGGCGTGAAGCTAAGAAACAAACTGCATGGCAATGCCAAGCGGTTTAGAAAAGGTATGGCTGAAGCCGAGTTTGATTTGTTAGACGGTGAACACCCTATTGTTCCAGTGATGTTTGGTGATGCAGTCTTAGCTACTCAGGTTGCTACTGAGATGATGACCAATGGGGTCTATGTCACGGCTTTTAGTTTCCCAGTGGTGCCAAGGGATAAAGCTCGGATCCGTGTCCAGTTATCAGCATCGCATTCGGATCAGGACATCGATAACGCTGTTGCTGCTTTTGTGAGATCAAGGGCTAGGGCTAGGCTTAGTTAGTGAGTGAAAAAGTAAAAGGCCCTAAGAGTTACTTCCCTTCAATTGAAGCAAAGTATGGAAAACCTATTGCGTTCTGGATGAAAGAGCTCAAAAAGGTTAAAGATCTAAAACACATGGAACAGGTTAAGTTCCTTCAAGAGAATCATGAAATTGGACAGGGCCATGCGAATGCATTGGTTCATGTCTTTAGAGCGGAAAACAACCTATGAAGTTGCTAAAAAGAATAAAGCCTGGCACTTGGGTCATCGTTGGCTTTGTCACATTCATTGGTCTTGTCGCAGGTCTGATGATCGGTAACTATGTCTCAAGCCTGCCGGTTCACCATGATGTTGTGTTAGCTCTCTATAACGACAAATCTGAAACTAGAAAAGTCAATGACAGAGTTGAAATAGCTGTTCGTTTAGACCTGAGTGATACCTCTGGTGCTAAGTATCCGATCCAACTTGAAGGTCGCCAGGCAGGGGCTTGGCAGGTTGTCAAGAAATACACTGCAACTAAGCCTAAGAACACCGTGGTGTTTAGAGTGCACCCAGCCAGAACCGGTGACATCGTCTATCGAGCTGAAGTGCAGACTCCTAATGGGGTGCTAACTACTAATGAGTTAGTGCTGCACGTAACTAATTAAGTAGTCAAAGATAGACTTGCCTGATGAAGGTTTCAGTCATCGGTCTTGGTTATCTAGGCGCTACCCATGCAGTTGCCATGGCAAAAATTGGCCATCATGTTATTGGTATTGAGCCAAATCAAGCCAAGATTGATTCCCTAAAAACTGGCAAAGCAGGCTTCCATGAGCCTGGTTTGGATGAAGCGCTAGCTGAGCAAATAGCCTCTGGCAGATTGAGTTTTCAATCAGCTCATGATGAAACATCTAGAACAGTTGATGTCCACTTTATCTGTGTGGGAACACCACAAACCAAAGGTTCTCTAGCAGCCGATACCTCTTATCTGCATGCAGCTATAGCTGATGTTGCTCCGTACCTTAGAGAAGATGCTCTGGTTGCTGGTAAATCAACTGTTCCGGTTGGCACAGCCGCACTACTAACCAAGGAGCTATCAGCTGCAACAGGTTTTGCAGCTGTGAATCTAGCTTGGAACCCTGAGTTCTTGCGCGAGGGAACCGCCCTGGAGGATTCACTTCGTCCTGATCGTTTGGTTGTTGGCGTTACTAACCAACGGTCTGAAGATTTATTACGACAAGTTTTTGAACCAATGATTGCCTCTGGTATTCCATTCCTGGTTACCGACTTAGCAACTGCTGAACTAGTAAAAGCAGCGGCTAATGCTTTTCTAGCCACCAAGATTTCTTTCATTAATGCGATGGCTGAAATCGCTGAAGTATCTGGAGCTGATGCAAGCGCGCTTGCTCAGGCAATTGGCTATGACGAGAGAATCGGTAACAAGTTCTTACGTAACGGGGTTGGCTTTGGTGGTGGTTGCCTACCTAAAGACATCAGAGCTTTGATGGCAAGAGCTGAAGAGCTCGGCGTTGGTGAATCTGTCGCCTATCTAAAAGAGATAGACAAGATCAACATCAGAAGAAGAGATAGGGTCATCGCTTTACTGGAGGCGGAACTTGGCACTTTGAAATCAAAGCGAGTTTTGGTCTTAGGTGCTGCCTTCAAACCGGATAGTGATGACATCAGAGATTCACCAGCTTTAGAGATTGCTTTATTGGCTCACAGAGCTGGGGCTGAAGTTATTATTCATGATCCTGTTTCATTACCAGGAGTTGCCATCAAGCATCCTGAGCTAAATGGACAAGCAGATCTAACTAAAGCTTTTGATTCAGTTGAAGCGGTTGTTTTAGCGACTGAGTGGAAAGAGTACCGAGAACTCGATCCGAATATTGTCAGTGCAGTTGTCTCGAACAAGTTGATTGTCGATGGCCGCAATGTATTAGATGTTGCTAAGTGGCAACAAGCAGGATTCAGAGTATTAGCTCTGGGTCGAACAATTCAAAACTAAGGAAACCTCATGACCACTGTCATGCATTTCATAAACGGTAAGCAAGTCCCAAATTCATCGAATCGCACCGGCAACGTATTCGACCCTGCATTAGGTCAGGTCATCCATCAGGTAGCTCTTGCTGAAACTAAAGATGCTCAAGCAGCTATCGATGCTGCAGCTGCTGCATTTCCTGGTTGGCGAAATACCTCACTTACTAAGCGTCAGCAGATCATGTTCAACTTCAGAGAGATCCTCAACGCTAAGAAGGAAGAACTAGCAGCGATTGTGACTCAAGAGCATGGCAAGACACTACCCGATGCTTTAGGGGAAGTTACCAGAGGTCTTGAGGTTGTTGAGTTTGCAACAGCTATAGCCAGTCATCTAAAAGGTTCATACAGCGAATCAGTTTCAACTGCAGTGGATGTCTATTCAATCAAACAGCCTTTAGGTGTTGTTGGAATTATTAGTCCGTTCAACTTCCCAGCTATGGTGCCAATGTGGTTCTTCCCAATAGCGATCGCAGCTGGTAACACCGTTGTTCTAAAACCTTCGGAGAAGAATCCATCTGCAGCTATCTGGATGGCAGAACGATTCAAGGAAGCTGGGCTACCTGATGGTGTCTTCAATGTCTTGCAAGGCGACAAGGTTGCAGTTGATGAATTACTTACTAACCCATTAGTTCAATCAATTAGCTTTGTTGGTTCAACACCTATCGCTAAATACGTTTATGAAACTGGAACCGCACACGGTAAGCGAGTGCAGGCACTAGGTGGAGCTAAGAACCATATGCTCGTTCTGCCTGATGCTGATCTTGATTTGGTAGCTGACTCAGCTATTAACGCAGGCTTTGGTTCAGCGGGTGAGCGGTGCATGGCTATTTCAGTAGTTGTTGCTGTTGAACCCATTGCTGATGAGCTAGTTGAGAAGATCGCAACACGTATGAAGAGCCTCAAGGTAGGGGACGGTCGACGTAACTGTGACATGGGTCCGTTGGTTACTAAAGAGCATCGGGACAAGGTTGCCGGGTATGTCGATATAGCTATTGCCGATAGGGCAACGGTTGTTGTTGACGGGCGTGGGGTTGAAGTTGATGGTGACGCGAATGGTTTCTGGCTAGGGCCAACTTTAATTGATAATGTTTCGGCCTCATCAAAGGTGTACCAGGATGAGATCTTTGGTCCGGTTCTTGCTGTTGTTCGAGTACATTCATACAAAGAAGGTTTAGATCTAATCAACAAGGGTGCCTTCGGTAATGGAACTGCAATCTTCACTAATGATGGTGGAGCAGCTAGAAGATTCCAGAATGAAGTTGAAGTTGGCATGATTGGGATCAACGTCCCAATCCCTGTTCCTGTTGCCTACTACTCCTTCGGTGGTTTCAAGAGCTCACTCTTTGGTGACACCAAGGCTCATGGCGTTCAAGGGGTGCACTTCTTCACCAGAGAGAAGACGGTTACCAGTCGTTGGTTAGACCCTAGCCATGGCGGAATCAACCTAGGTTTCCCACAAAACTAAATCCTGGGAATAAAATCTCCATTTTCTCTGTTACTACTTGGGAATAGAGGAGATTATATGTGGGTATTTACTAAGAATGGTTTTGTTAGTGCGGTTCGTAAGAATGAGCATCCTGAGGTTTTAGCTATTAGGGCTCGTGATCGCATTTCATTAGAGGATTTGGCTGCAGTTGCCAAAGTCGAGATCGGTAAATCAACCACTGGAGATTATCCATACCGAGTCTTTGTCGACCCTAAGGTCTTCGCTGATTGGCTAGCAGCCGAGGCTATGGCAATTGATTATGACAATTTCAAAAATGAAGTAGCTAGAACTAGAGGCTATGGATTTGCCGGTCCATTAAGTGATGTTTGGGCAGCAATGCATGATGTCACCGATGCCGAAGCTAATAACGGTGAAACTCACCATGTAGATCCCAACGGTTAGTTAGTCGGGGCAGAACGCAATCCATCGAAGATGAAAATAGCTCACCTAGAGTGCCTTACTAGTAGCGAATCAGAGTGCCGTAGCCGTCGAGGCTGGAGTAACGAATGTAATCAATCTGCATGGTCTTGGTATCAGTATTGATATCTCCTGTTCTAACAGGAAGGTTGTTGTTACCAATGATCTTTCCGCCGACTGCAAGGTTTAAGATTGCAAACTGAGGTTTATTGAATTCCCAAGCGTTCTTAGTTAGATCAAGATTCCATGGAGTTGATTGCAAATCGGATGCATTGATGGTTTTATAAATTTCTCCATCAATTGAGAATGCGATGTAGTTAGGTTTCCAGTCCAGACCGTAGGTGTGCCAACCAGCAATCATGCTGGTGTCTTGGCTCTTCTGTCCACCTGGCCAGTAACTGTATCCATGAAGAGTTCCCCAGTTGGTATTTGGCAATGCGCCATTACCCTCGTGGATGTCGATTTCACCACAAGCAGGCCAGCCAACTTTTTGGAAGTCTTGACCAAGCATCCAGAACGCTGGCCAAGTGCCGGCCGTTCCGGTCGTCTTAATTCTTGCTTCTAAGTGACCGTAGAGGAAACCAATCTTGTCTTCGGTAGTGATCTTGCCGCTAACCCATTCACAGTTCTCCGGTGGATCATATTTCTTTCCAGTTCTTGAGCTAAAGGAATACCAGCAATCAAAAGGTCCAGCAGGATGAGGATTGGTTACTTGGTTCTTAGCGGTGATTAGAAGACCTTTACCATCGCTTGCACCGACCATGCTTTGAACAACCGAGGAGCCGGGTAAGTAGTATTCACGTTCTAGGTTTCCCCAACCGTTTGCAACCGGAGTTTTAGGGTCGCTTGGATTTCTGCCGTTACCGGTAACGTCATTCCAGTCTGAAGCTTGAGGCCCTGTTCCAGCTTCACCGTTGAATTCATCAGACCAAATCAAAGTGTTTGATGTTACCCCAGGAGCTGCGAAGGCTATCGAGTTTGCATTCAGCGCGGTTGGTGAGTAACCAGCATTTCCATAGACAACTGCGGCAGTTACATTCAAAGAGTCGAAACGTTTATCGATTGCTAACTCAGCGCTGTTCTCACCTTCGATGAGCGAACCACCGGCGTACCAAGTGATGGTCTTTGTTGCAGTTGGTTTAGGAACAGCTGGGCTAGTGACCACCAGTGCTGTGTGTGCTTCACTCTTGAAGGAAATAGTTGCTGTCCCGGAAACAATCAGGTTGCCAACTTTTCTTGCAACTGAGTTCACGAACATTGTCTTTTTGTCTATGAACTTAGCTGTTTCAACGACGCTTAGTTGGTGACCTAAATCGGTAATAAGAACTAGGTAGTTTGGTTTTGTGGCTTTCTTGATCGGCCTGCCATCGAGTAACCACTGGAAGGTTTGCGTTACAGGATTATTCCAACGACCCTTGGTAACAGCAACGGTTTCTCCAGTTCCAATCATGGTTGGGATGGTTGGCAGGGCAAGGTTCTTGTTAGCTGCTGCACCTGAGGCAGCGGAGACACCAACTAATAGCAAAGCAGTAATAGTTATTGCTAGGGCAGTTGATCGGATACGAGTGCGAAACATTTTTTACCTTCCAAAACCAAGGCGTTTCGCACAAAACGCTTTATATCTCAAAGTCTAACTGCAGGCAGGGTATCTAACTAGAAGCGTCTAGGCACACTTGAGGCCAACGCTCAGTATTTAGGTTTTAGCGTTTCAAAATGAATAATAGAAGGCTCTTGAAGGTAAGCCCTTTACCCAGTTTCCTCAGACCAAAGCCCATTCTGGCAAGATACGGCAATGTTCTGTTGCCTTGGAAAACTCGATCGAAGATTAGCGCTCTTGCCTTCCGGTCTGCGGTAGTTCCCCAGCCACTACCTGAGCTGTCAGTTGGGTGAGTGGCTAAGGTAATCGGGACAAAGTAACAGTTCACGCCTTTGGAGACAAGGTCAGCTATAAAGATGTATTCATCGCCAAGATATGTTGTCTCTGCTCCCGCACCGAAGGACTCATCGAAACTAACTCCGGATAGTTTTATGGCCTTGGTGTTCACAAGCATTTCGTAGGTAGCAGCTTTACCGCTATTTAGTTTGTTTAATCTTTGCGGTTTTATCGGATAGCTCTTTCTAAGTGTTCCGGTCTCATCAACTGCCTGACCAAGAAGAAGAGCTAACTCGGCGTCTTCCATATATTCAATTGCATTGAGTATGCCTTCTTCATCAAAGGTGATGTCATCATCGGCGAATATGAGGTAATCACCGTTGGCATTAGCTAGCACCTGATTTCGCAACTTTGTTACACCTGAGCCTGAAAAAGGCATCACCTTGATTCGTTCCCCTGCGGGGCTCTTAATTAGTTGTTCAACGCTTGGCGGTAAGGCTGTCCCACTTTGCACAGTTATCAAAACATCCCAGTCCGGATGATCTTTTAGATTGGGTAATTGGATGTTTCCAAGCCGGTCAGCCAGGGTGCTGTATCCAAAGGTGAGAGAAGCCATTAGGTATTAACCTATTTCGTCTTCATCTTCATCAGCTTTGACATTTCGATACTTATGTGGTGCCTCACGCATTGCTTTAGCGCGAGCCCATCTCATTAGCGAGCCACTAATTTGACCGATGTTGCTGTTCTGCATTCTAAAGCCGAGGAAAAGCATGACGGCGTCAGCAGCAGCTATGTGGCCTAAGTAGCTAAAAGCCAGAAGAACGCCAAGTGATAGCACAAACACTCCGTTGGCAACCAAAGTTCCTAGTTCAGCCGATTTGATTCTTGCGCCAACTTTAGTCATAGCGGAAACTGGATTGTTTTTCTTTTGTGCTAGGGCAAAACCTTCTTGGGTTTCTCTTTGCTTTACGAACATGACTTTCATTATTTGCATAGTTAGTAAAATCAAAACAAAATTTACTAAACCTGCTTTCCAGTTCACGTAAATAAAGAATCCAGCCAACACCAACACCTGGGTGAAAGTGTGTATTAGGTTATTGGTCTCGAAAGTCAGCGCCCAGTCCCATGACTCAGTCATCTTGCTGCGCCAGCCCTCTCTCGAACTCAAAGCGTCATTAAATACCTTTACCCGATAAGTCTTTTGCCAGTAGGTAGCCAGATGGGAGAGTGCGAACAACCCGAAAAACAGAGCGAAATTGATGATGACCATGTTCAGCGCTTCATTACGGCCGTGCAAGATCATGTTGCTGAAAATACGAATTACAAAGAGTTGGGATAGTGGAATTATTGTTGCAATACCTGCCAACAAGATTGCACGGTTACGGTGCTTTCCCTTAGGAAACAGCCAGCGGAAATTCTTGAGGATAATACCTACTAAATAGATCATGTTAATCCTTCGCTGATTGATTTCACTTTAGAGGAGACTTAGACCCTTGCGGATGGCAGCTTCAACTTCATCAAGTTTGCCAGAACTTATTTTGTGGTCTGTAGTGATGTTCTCAAAGTTGATCTTGGTTAGGTCTAAGCCAATAGGAAGCGGACTAATTGATTCCAAACCAACGCCTTGGGCATAGTCGCCGTATTTGATTCCATTGCCGTGCACGGAATCCTCAAAACCTTCAAAGGTAATCAGAGCGCAGGGGATTCCATAGGACTGACAAGTTATGAAGATGTGCATAGCTGAGGTGACAACACGGTCATATGTGTTTAGGGCTTCAACTAAAACTTTGATTTGATCTGGGTGAGACATGAAAATGTCTAACTCTTCCATGTTGCTCTCGAGTACAACAGGGATTGGTTTGTGAGTGAAGTGACGAACTAGCGCAACTTTGCCATTGGTCTTAGTTCGGTCCACCGGAAATATCCTAGAGATTAGAACACCAGGATCACCAAAGCTGGTTACCTCTGGTCCGCCGGATTCTTTGACGACTCTGGCTGTGACAGGGCCTCGAACTGAAACGTAGCTAGCGCTCTTGGCAAGGGTTAGCTCGTCGGTTGAAATACCGGTGCCAACAACAACAGAATTAGGTTTGATAAATCTTCCGATTGAACCTAAGCCAATCATGTGGTGGTGCGTTGCTATCTTGACAGGAGACTGAAAAATAACTTTCTTGTCGGTGTAATGGCTCACGATAAGTGGAGAAAGCCAGTCACCAAAGTTACCTGGGAAGGGTTTGGCCCACCAGGCAAGATGAATTGAATCTGTTGCAGGCTTAGACGAGTAATAGAGGAAGCTATTTGCTGCAGCTATAGTGTTAGTTTCTGCCTGAGTCAATAAATACTTCTCTTCAAAGATTGCTTTGTACTCAGTAAATTTTTGTGGGTCGCCTGACTGGCCAGCGGCTTGGATTTTATGGAGAAAATTATTTCGTTCCTGTGTTTCGGGGGTTGATTTATTAGATACCAACAGCCCCGTAATTCCGATTGTGTCAGCAATCAGACGTAGTCGTTTTGAAGCTGAATCTGGAAGCGTGCTTTCAATTTTTTTGGCTAACTTCAGGGCCCGTTTTTTCAGACTCTTCTTATTCGCCGAATGTTGTTCTACCTTGCCTTTAAATTCGGCGACGTTACCACTAGAGCCAAACTTGAAGAACGCACCCCTTGAGTTTTCATTGGTTGTGCCCATACCAACGACTGCGTTAGAGGGGATCATTTGGAAAGTCATATTGTCACAGTTAGCTCGCCAAGCCTCTTCCATGAAGTAGTCATCGGTGGCTTTTACCGTTGAAAGTTTTTCAATAACGGCCGCATCAGCAATCATCTTGCGAGCGAGGGGAGTTGTGTTTACTCCCCAGAATGAAGGTTCCCAGAATCTAGCTCTACGGTCATAACCGATGTTCAGAGGTGAAGAGTAACCTCTTTGGAAGCCAACGATATCTGCAGTTGAGTTGAAGATGTAATCAGGCAGCTCAAGAATCATGCAGTCAACATCCATCCAGAAAACTTTCTTATCTGGGTTAGCTGCACATACTTCAGCTAGGAAGGGAACTTTCTTACGACAGATGTCCGCCCAGTCTTCGCCTTCTTGTTTTTCAATTTCGCGCAAGACATACTCAACACCGAGCACGTCTAGTTCTTTAGCTAGACGCTCACCGTGGGCTCGGTAGTAATCATCAGCTGTGTAGAAAGAGCAGACAATTACGTTTGAGTTTGAAGCCATTGAATTTTCCTTGCTTTGGGTTCTATTTAAATTTCGTTATTGAATTCGCGTAACCAGGCACGCAGGTCTTGACCGATATCTTCGCGATCAACCCCAAGGCGCAAAGTCGCCTTGATGAAATCGAGTTTGTCGCCAGTGTCATAACGTCTGCCTTTGAAGACAACACCTAAAACTCCACCAGCTCGCTCTGGATGCTGAGCTGCGGTCATCAGCGCATCGGTTAACTGAATTTCGTTACCTCGACCTGGCTGAGTCTCCTCTAGGATGTCAAAGATTTCAGGACGAAGTACATATCGTCCGATAACCGCGAGGTTTGATGGTGCATCTTCGTTTCTAGGTTTTTCAACCAAGCCTGTAATTCTGACAACACCGTCAGTAACTTCACCTTCGGTAACAGCACAACCATATAGATGAATCTGTTCAGGGCTTACTTCCATGAGTGCGACAACATTTTCACCAGTGGCTTCGTGCACTTCCAACATCTTGGTGAGCAATACATCTCTGGAGTCCATAACATCATCGCCTAGTAACAAAGCGAAAGAGTTATCAGCGATGTGAGCCTTAGCTCTTAGCACTGCATGGCCTAAACCGCGAGGGTCGCCCTGGCGAACATAGTGAATGTTAGCTAGATCGGTTGAAGCCATGACTTTAGCTAACCGATCATGGTCACCTTTAAGTTCTAGGTTCATCTCCAGCTCTGCCATTCGGTCAAAGTGGTTCTCCAAGGCATTCTTGTTACGACCAGTAACCATCAGCACATCTTCTAATCCAGCGCTAACAGCTTCCTCAACAACATATTGGATGACAGGCTTATCTATTAGCGGCAACATCTCTTTAGGCATAGCTTTGGTTGCCGGCAAAAAGCGTGTGCCAAGACCAGCAACTGGAATAACTGCTTTGGTCACCTTGTATTTGGACATGTGCTCCCTATCGAATTGTTATCAAGTCTAGTTTCAGCGCTTGAGGAACAGCCCTGATATGAAGCCAGTGCCCCAACAGAAATGCATGGTTGGTAGCGCAATAAGAATGTTCAACCTGGCTGCAAAAGATAGCCCTCTGGTTGAAACAGCGGCTAATAGAAGTCCGAAGACATATCCAGCCAAGGGCACCAACCCCAAGATTCCGCCAACACCAGCTAAAAACAGCCCAAGTCCTATAGATATGGCTAAGACGGCAACCGGAGGGGCAAAATATCTAGGATTGGCCTTCGCAATATGAGTTCTGGTCAATTCTGCCCGCCAAGCGCCAGTATCAAAGAACTGTTTGGCTAGTTTGGTAAGGCTAGCTCTTGGATAGTAGGTAACTTCAAGTCTTGGATCGAAATAGACCAATTCACCTGAGTTGCGAATCCTCAGGTTTAGCTCCCAATCTTGGCCACGGATCATCTTCTCGTTGAATCCGCCTAGTTTGTCGAGGATTTCTTTTCGGAAAACCCCTAAATAGACCGAATCGCTAGGTCCAGCCTGCCCGCCGACGTGGTAAGCGCCACCACCCAGACCCAACCTAGATCCGTAAGCCCAGGCGATTGCTTGCTGTAAAGAGGTGTGTCCAACGGCTTTCATAACCCCACCCACGTTGGCTGCCTTTGTTTCATTGAGAATTTGCACTGCAAGCTTGGTGTAATCAGGGGAAAGTTGGCTATGAGCGTCAACCCGCACAATTATTTTGTTTTTAGCCGCTTTTATAGCCAAATTAAGGCCAGCAGGCGTCTTTCCGGTTGGATTTTGGACTATTTTAACCGGAAATTGGGATTTGAGCGCTTCTGCAACCTGATTTGTGCTGTCAGTGGAGGGACCTAGGGCTAAAATAACCTCAACTTGGTCTTTAGGTAGCCCAATTTGGTCAAAAATGCTGGAAATAGCTGAGGCTAGGTGCTTTTCCTCGTTCAGCACGGGCATGATGAAGGAAATAGAAGTCAGACGGTCAAGGCTCACATCTAAACCCTACCTAACTCTCAGAGATCCCCGAAGAAGCGACTATTAAGCCCATTTTGCTGTTTAGGGAAGGTTTTTGTTCACAAAAGGCCAGGTGTTCCCACAACATTAATAGTTAATTACAGTTTGTATTTAATTCCCAAAGTAACCCTAAAACCCCTTATAGCAGAGGCCACAGGCGTGTCATACTTGGACAATAGTTTCACACTGTTTTAGGACTCCTGAGAGGGGAGAGCCTTGAGCTCTTTATTTTCACGTACCCGTGGTTTAGTTTCCATACTTGCCGCGACAGTGCTACTCGTGCTTCCCATTCAGTTGAACACGGCTTCCGCTAGCACCGGAATCGATACTTCATTGTCTGTTTTCACAGTCAATGGAAGCTCGGTTGTGGACAATCAAACTGTTTCACTTCCAGTAGGAACAAAATCCGTAGCGGTAGTTGCGGAAACAACTAACCCAGCAGCTACTCGTGTAGTTACTGGTGCAACAAACCTGTTACCAGGTGACAACCCTCTCATTGTCCAGGTAACTGCAGCTGATGGTGTGACATCAGAAAATCATTCTGTTAATTTATCCGTTCAAACTTTAAGTGACGACACCTCTCTCAGTCACTTCAAAGTCAACGGTGTTGAAACAGTTGATGGTGAAGTTATTTCACTTCCAGCATTTACATCTAGCGTTACTGCATCAGCCGAAACTACTGATGTTAACGCCACATTTGTAATTACAGGTGACACCAACTTAGTTGTTGGTGAAAATATTCTCGCTGTCACAGTCACTGCTGCAGATGGAACAATAAGCACGTATCAAGTAACGCTTGCTGTTGCATTCAATTCGGATGCATCGCTTGCAACTTTCCAAGTTGAAGGAACTGATGTTCAAGACGGATCCGTTATTGATCTTGATCCAAAAACATCTGAAGTTGATGTATTAATTGAAACAACTGATCCGGATGCTTCATACGAACTATCGGGGGACACCGGTCTAGTAGCTGGTGAAAATACTTTGAGTCTGATTGTCACGGCAGCAGATGGTGAAAGCACGCAAGAGCTGTATGTAACTCTTAATGTGGCTTTCAACACCGATGCATCGGTAGTAGCAATTCTTGTTGACGGCAATGATGTGGTGGATGGCGATGTGCTTGATATCGCGCCAGGGACTGAAAGCGTTGATGTCTCAGTTGAAACAAGTGACACTGAGGCTACGTTCGAAATCACAGGCGACAGTGGCCTAGCAATTGGTGAAAACACCCTAACGATCACCGTAACTGCCGCTGATTCAACAACGACTCAGGATTATGTAGTTACCCTGAATGTTGCAGATAACACTGTCACCTCTCTAGATGCTTTCCAGGTCAACGGGCAAGACGTTCAAGACGGCTCAACAGTTGAACTTGAGCCTTTGACAACATCAGTAGACGTTTATGTTGAGACAACTGACTTAAATGCCACTTTTGAAGTCATTGGAGACAGTTCTTTAGTAGCAGGCGAAAACAGCTTGATAGTGAGCGTTACTGCTGCTGATGGAATAACTTCATTTGAATACAGCGTGACCGTGTATGTGTTGTTTAACACCGATACCAGTGCTGACATAACAGTAGATGGCAGCAGCGTTGTTGATGGCGCTGTCTTGACTTACCAGTGGGGAACCCAAGAAGTAACTGTTGATGTGGCCACAGCCGACCAAGACGCAACAGTCGATGTAGTAGGCAACACTGATTTAGTAACCGGCCAAAACGTAATTGCAGTAATCGTTTTAGCAGCTGATGGCGAAACTAGCCGCGAATATACATTGACCGTAAATGTACTTGAGAACGCTGATACATCCCTAGCTGTGTTCCAGGTAAATGGTGAGGACGTTGCAGACGGAGCAACTGCTGACCTAACTCCAGGCACTACTTCGGTTGAAGTAACTGTTGAGACTTCGGACCCTGCTGCAACCTTTGAAATCTTTGGAGACACAGAACTAGTAACCGGAGAGAACGAGCTAGTTGTATCAGTAACAGCTGCCAACGGAGTGAACACTGAGGATTACCTAGTTGTTCTTTTAGTTCCTGCATCTGATGATGCGTCTTTGGCCATCTTTACTGTGAATGGCAGTGATGTTGTTGATGGTGATGTTGTTGAGCTTGAGAATGGCACAACAGATGTTGATGTGAATGTTGAAACCACAGATCCTGATGCGACGCTCACAATCACCGGTGATGTTGGTTTAGCTTCGGGTGAAAACACCCTTGTTGTGAGCGTTGTAGCTGCCGACGGAGAAACAGCTCAGGATTACACCGTTACCCTGTTTGTCTTACCTAGCACTGATGTTTCGCTATCAACTTTCCAGGTGAATGGTAGTGATGTCGCTGATGGTGATGTTGTTGAGTTGGAGCCGAATACTTCTGATGTTGATGTGAGTGTTGAGACTACTGATCCTGATGCGACTGTTGAGGTTGTTGGTGATTCTGATTTAGTTTCTGGTGAGAATGATCTCGTTGTTACTGTTACCGCTGCTGATGGTGAGACTACTCAGGATTATGTGGTTACTTTGCTTGTTTTAGCTAACACTGATGCATCTTTGGCGGTCTTTACTGTGAATGGCAGTGATGTTGCTGATGGTGATGTTGTTGAGTTGGAGCCGAATACTTCTGATGTTGATGTGAGTGTTGAGACTACTGATCCGGATGCGAGTTTCACGGTTTCTGGTGATTCTGGTTTGGTTTCTGGTGAGAATGTTTTGACTGTTTCTGTGGTTGCTGCTGATGGTGAGACTACGCAGGATTACATGGTTACTTTGCTTGTTTTGGCTAGTACTGATGTTTCGTTGTCAACTTTCCAGGTCAATGGGTCTGATGTTGCTGATGGTGATGTTGTTGAGCTTTCGGCGAATACTTCTGATGTTGATGTGAGTGTTGAGACTACTGATCCTGATGCGACTTTTGAGGTTGTTGGTGATTCTGATTTAGTTTCTGGTGAGAATAGTTTGGTTGTGACTGTTACTGCTGCTGATGGTGAGACTACGCAGGATTACATGGTTATTTTGCTTGTTTTGGCTTCTGATGATGTTTCGCTTGATTTGTTTACTGTGAATGGCAGTGATGTTCAAGATGGTGATGTTGTTGAGCTTGCGGCGAATACTTCTGATGTTGATGTTGTTGTTGTGACGGCTGATGAGAATGCTACTTTCACTGTTGATGGTGGTATGGATCTTGTTGCTGGTGAGAACAGTCTTGTTGTGAGTGTTGTTGCTGCTGATGGTGAGACCACCGCTACATACACCGTTACCCTGCTTGTTTTGGCTAGCGTTGATACTTCTCTTGCTGTGTTCCAGGTGAATGGTAGTGATGTCGCTGATGGTGATGTTGTTGAGCTTGCTGCTGGTACTGACATGGTTGAGGTTGTTGTTGAGACTACTGATCCTGATGCGACTGTTGAGGTTGTTGGTGATTCTGGTTTAGTTTCTGGTGAGAATGATCTTGTTGTTTCTGTGGTTTCTGCTGATGGTTCTGTTTCTCAGGATTATGTGGTTACTTTGCTTGTTTTAGCTAACACTGATGCATCTTTGGCGGTCTTTACTGTGAATGGCAGTGATGTTGCTGATGGTGATGTTGTTGAGTTGGAGCCGAATACTTCTGATGT
>Ga0304729_1001150_pt1 | contig 17962 bp, 8 predicted proteins | sample C_131016_MF_Meta_FD_190475 | JGI IMG/M metagenome (GOLD analysis project Ga0304729, IMG submission 190475) | Freshwater microbial communities from Lake Croche, Canada to study carbon cycling - C_131016_MF_MetaG (v2) (version 2) | ecosystem: Environmental > Aquatic > Freshwater > Lake | place... | reverse complement strand
GACCTTGGCCGGAATTAGTGTAATTTCACGCAGTTTGTACGTGTCAATGAAGGTCTCTTTGATAAACGTGGCTTCTTCATAACTGATGTCAATGTCAAGATTGACACGACAATGCATTCCGGGCAATAACATCTTTTCAGTATGGTTGATGACATCACTCAATTGGAACACACGATACTTGGGTTGGTCGGGCCATGCATGATACTCGGGCTCCTGGCCCCATTCCAATATCATCATGCCTCGATCATCGTCGCCAGCATCAGCATAGTTGTGTGGAAAACAGTTGCCAATGTAAGTAATGTTCTTTTGTGTCTGTCGCTTGTGAAAGTGTCCGGTAAACACATGTTCAAAGTTGTTGAAATTTTCTCTACGCAACTCGCCATGTTCGGGCATGGCCACCATGGCATTCATCAAGTAGCCTGGCAACTCAAAGTGCCCAAACATGTACTTGCCCTTTAGTTTGGGAATACGCTTGTGATCGTCGCCAACCAACCAAGGAGCGATAACCACGTCTCCACTATTAAACCAATCGTTACATATGACCACATTCGAAAGATGTTTAGCCCACTCCACGCTTTGTACATCACGTTTGTCACGATAATAAAGATCGTGGTTACCAGGAATGAAATAAACACGTTCAAAGTTGTCATTCATATGCTCCAATGCCCGCAGGCTGTAGTTTAAGGTAACAATGTTCAGGTTGGCACGGTTGTTGTGCCAATCGCCAAGAAACAAACAGGTTTCACAACCTTCGGCCTTGGCTTTGGCAGTGGCCCATTTGACAAAGTTCAAACAGTCTTCATTGTGTAATGTGCTGTTACTTTTCAAACCAAAGTGTATGTCAGTGAATACAGCGGCTTTTTTAAATAGATTACTCATTGAGTTAGTGTACAAGAATACGCAAGTAAAATCAAATAAAGTTTAGTCGTTTGTTAAAAATTTTCTAGCTGTTTCAAGTTCGGGTATGTAGTTGTGCCAACAAACTGGTTTGTGCATCAGTATCAGAAGTTTCATTGCCCAATACCAATATTCGTTGATCAAACGACATCAGTCGTCCTCGGCAAAACTTCCCATGCTCATGCCCATGCCCTGGCGTGTGTAGCTGGGATTCAAATTATTCATTTCCAATATGTCGTCCCGCAGATTTTGATTGCGTTTTTCAATGTTGAGCACACAGGTAAAGCTGTTGGTAACTGCGGCCGTGTAGTAGGCAAATGGGTTGGCACTTTTTGATTCATCAAATCGTAGCCCAATGTAGGTCAACTGCAACAGTGCTTGACTACGCATTTCGTCATTGTATGTGTAGCCTCTCCAGTTTGATCTTGTGGCATAACGCTCGCACAATTTCATAAACATGTGAGCCAGCTTTTTGGTCATTGCTCCGTGATCTTTGCTCCACTCACCAGTTTCTAAATCACCTTTCCAGTGGCTCTTGCCCACACAAATTGGATTGCCATTTTCATCTATTTTGTAGTGCATGAATGGAGGAAAGTTGCATTTGACATATTTGGTATTGTTGGTGATGTCGACAAAACTGTCATCATCATATTCGGTAGTGGGCAATCCATCTTTTTCCATTTGCTTTAGTGCAGCTTTGCGGCTCTTGGCATCATCAACTGGAATATGGTCCCATGTCATGACACGAAAAACTACATCAGTGTCTTTCACGTCTCTGAGTTTGACTTCAAACTCTTCCAGTTTACGTTTGACACCAGTTTCGGCCAATGCAGCTTCCTGTGCCAGCTTGGCCAAACGTTCTGCTCTATCCCTACGTGCCTGCATTATGTTTTTCTTGTTGATTTTATCAACATCTGGTAAAATCATATCATAATCTGCATCTGCTGGATTTATAAATGAGCAGTATGTGCTTTTGCTCTTGTGAATTTCTTTTAAAATGTCTTTGTTATTAAGATAGTTATGAGCCACTTACGTTTCCTTATATTAGTAAGTATATACTAACATATTTATCGTAACAAGTCAATAGTTAATACAAAAACATTATATACACATATTTTAAATTCTATAAATATTGTATAAACAGGATTAATAATGCCAGTACTACCCAATATGCCCTTGCCCGGCAGTACCAGTTCTAGTTCATCGATTACGACGCAAATTGCAACAGCATTCAGTTCTAGTCTTTTGGGATCTGTGGGAATTAGTCAAGCATCTAACAGACAGAATGTCGCGGACATGTTTAGATACAGTGACAGGTCGGCTGGAACGAATCCCAAACCTGTATTAATTTATCCAGATGCCAGCAATGACTGGCGAGTGCGAGTGACACTGGCACCGGGCAGTAACTATTTCTACAATGATCCAAAGAATACACTGTTAAGCCCCTTGATATCGGAATTGGGCGGCGGATCAACTAATCCCATTGCCAGTAATATTACTAATATTTTTGGAATGGCTGGATCCGGTTCTAGACGAGTGGGAGTTATATTTCCCTATACTCCACAGTTACAAGTCACACATGCGGCCAATTATACTCCGCAAAAATTAACGCATAACAATTACACACAGTACTTCTATGATAACTCAGAAGTACAGGCCATTAGTATCAATGCAGAATTTACCGTACAAAACGTCAATGAAGGACAATACCTATTAGCCTGCATCTATTTCTTTAGAAGTGTTACAAAAATGTTCTTTGGTCAAGACCCAGATGGCATGGCCGGAAATCCACCGCCCATGGTGTATCTAAACGGATATGGGCAGTATTATTTGCCCAACGTTCCCTGTGTGGTCACCAATTTTAGCCATACCATGCCTGCTGATGTTGATTACATGGACATTCCTGAGCCAGCGGTCACAGGAGGATTTACATCATACAATCCACAGTTTACTAATCCTAGATTAAACAGCACACGATTACCAACTACCAGCACCATTACATTGTCGCTACAGCCCATCTACAGTAGAACAGCTCAAACCAAGTCATTTAGTCTAAATGATTTTGCTGCAGGTGCGATGATTGGAACAGCAGGTGGTGCAGGAGCAGCCAGTGCATTTGGCAGGACACAATCTCCTTCCTTCAGCAAGAGACCCAACAACGGCGGATTCATTTAATGGCTACATATTCTAAAACTAGTCCATACTATGGAACAAGTACATGGGGCCCGTTTCTGGATGTGTGGCCAGGCAAAACCATACCAGCAGCATCAGATGATGCTGTATATCAAATCGATAGTCCTTACAATCTACGTCCAGATCTGTTGGCTTATGATTTGTACAAAGATACTGGCCTATGGTGGATATTTTCCGTTAGAAACCCCAACGTATTGCCAGACCCACTGATGAATTTTAGGACTGGCACCATCATATATGTGCCAACTTTGACTACTGTGAAAAAAGCATTGGATTTGTAGTATGGCGAACAACGACAGAACGACAGATGATACTCCCAAAATGTTCGTTGAGATACGGGGAGTATACAAGACATTTTCCGTTGACACCCCCAAAAAGATACTGACTACAAAAATTGTCCCAAATCCATTGGCAAATTTTGCATCTTATAGTTATGCATTGAGTTTATGGTGGTTGGACACCGTGGACTACAATACTCTTATGGGACAAATGGATGTTGAATATGCAATGTCTTGGTCTCCGGGACCATCTAGTTATGTGGTTGCAGAAGATAGTGGACTATATCCCAACAGACGCTTGCCCAATTCACCTGGTTTAAATTATAACCTACAAGATGTCAAGTTTAATTCAATCATAACACCCACTAAAACCAGTAGAAGTAGTAATGTGTTAGACGGATCGATGACAATTATGGAACCTTACGGAGTTACATTTATTGAGCAATTGGTGGCTGCAAGCTATGATGGCACCAGATTCAATAATTATACGCAACAGCCCTATATGTTGCAGATAGATTTTCGTGGATATGATGATGACGGGATGCCAATCCCAGAATCGCAAATGACTACATTTAGAAAACGGTTTCCTATTAGAATTTTGTCAATGAAGGTTGCAGTAACTTCGGGTGGTTCAGAATATAAAATAACTTTTTGTTCTGCCGGCGGAGTGGCACACTATCCGGGAGCTCATGCCGCAACTCCTGAAATTTTTACCATCACAGCAGATACGGTGGGAGAATTTTTTAGACAACTGTCAGACAATTATTATGAATATCATCAAAAAGAAGTTGGGTTAGGCAAGGCCGAATACGTACAGGCTGTGAAATTTGATATCGACGCTGCCATTTCAAATAGCAAAATTGTCAATGAACTTGAGCTCCCATTGTCAGATGTTAACGTCAACGCAAAGGGCATTAATTTAAATAAATCAACATTTACAATTCCTGCAAATACCCCAATATTGGACATCATAACCAAGGTCATGTCACACAGCAAGTATCTGTATGAATTACAACTGAATCCGTCGATTAAAAAGGAAACAAACATATTCAATGCATTCAAGACCACAACATCAGTGTTGTACGAAGGTCGAGATGTTGCAAATATGGTGATAACACAGGGCGTGGTCGATGTTGTTACCAATAGATTGCCAATGACAACCACCTACAAGATACATCAATATCCTATTTGGTCTGGTACACATCCTGCAATGCCAAGATATCCCGATAGTAGATATTTTACCACAAAAGCATATGATTATTTTTATTCGGGAAAGAATACAGAAGTTATTGATTTTAAATTAAATTTTGATACAACCTATTACACAGCCGTGCAAGCATATACAGCGGCCATTGCAGCCACTGAAGTTTCTCGATCAACCAGCAACTATGAATGGCAAAACAGCCCAAAAACATCACAAAGTCAACCACCACACACCCTTGAACGTAACCCAGCAGTGGTAACATCAGGGGCTCCTAATGTTACTCCCACATCCCAACAGAATATAGTAAGAAATGTTGGAGCAGCCATGGGATTTAATACAGCCAATAGACCAACAGCACAACTGTCTGCAGATGTAATAAATTCAATATATAAAACACTAAACGGTGACATGTTGGTTATTGACATGACCATATTGGGAGATCCTACTCTAATCAAACAAGATGATTGGTTATATTGTCCTAGTCCATCTGTGGTCAACAGCAAATACAATCAATGGGACACGGTAAGTCAATATGAATTTGCATCAAAGTACGGGCACATAAGAACAGATACTGGAGAGGTGGTAGTGGCGGTGACTATCAACACACCCTATGATATTGACACAGAATCAACTAATCAAGGTCTAATGACACCAATACCAGCTTTTAACAGGTCACTTTTCAGTGGCCAATATACTGTTTTGCAAATAGACAATAGATTTTCTGGTGGCAAGTTTGAACAGGTCATACAACTGGCAAGAATTATCAATGATGATATTGCAAAGTTATTTTCTGGAAATAATAAAGTTATAAACGATAACAGCAGCTGGAATAATTATAACAACAGTTTGTCTAATGCAGTAACTATTAATCAAAACAATCAATCAACCAGTGTTCCATCAAACGAAACACAACTAAGAAACTAAGGATCAATAAATGGCGACAGGTCAATTTCGAAAAGTAGGTAATGGTCTACTTGCCCAAGCAGATTATAAAGTGTCAGGAATGGTGTCTGACTCTGGACCATATGAAGCAGTAATAGTGGGACATGTTGAAGGCACACGTATGGGCCAATTGTTGGTACAAATACCCGACTGGGGCGGAGCAACTGCTGATGTAGTAGAGGGAGATCGCAATGCTCTCCCTGCCAGCTATGCCAGTCCCTTTTACGGAGCAACCTATGGCACTGATTCAGGTAAAAGTCCCAATACGCCCTACACATCAGGACAGAGCTATGGCATGTGGATGGTGCCACCTGACATTGGTTGTAAAGTGCTAGTGACCTTTGTGGCAGGAGATATATCTCGTTGTTATTGGTTTGCCTGTATATATGACAGCACTAGTCATCACATGGTGCCGGGCATTGCCAGAAGTGCAATAGACAACGGTAAGTCATATCTCTCCCCTGGAGATCAAATTGGTTCTCATATAAGTTCTGACAGTGTATTGCCCGTAGCCGAATATGCCCCTGATGCAGATCAAGCATTTAACATAGAAGAATCATTAAGATATCCTCATCCTGGTCAAACAATGACTTTGATCAAACAGGGATTGGATAGAGATCCTATACGTGGTGCCATTAGTTCAAGCAGTATGCGTGAAAGTCCCAGCAATGTATATGGCATCAGTACACCTGGTCGCAAAGCAACTCTGGTAGATCAAGTTGCAGAAAATCCCGAAGCAGTTTATGCCAGGACAGGCGGGCACCAGTTTGTAATGGATGACGGAGACAAAGATGGCAATGATCAATTGATACGTCTACGCACTGCCAGTGGCCATCAAATATTAATGAATGACAAAGAGCATATACTGTATATTGCCAGCGATACTGGAAATCAATGGATGGAATTCAGTGCAGACGGATCAATAAATGTATATGGGGTTGCAGGCATCAACATGCGTAGCAAGGGCCCGATAAACTTACACAGTGATTCGGCCATTGACATGAATGCAACGAGTATAAAGCTTAATGGAACATTGGGAGTCAGTATAACTTCTCTTGGTACATTTAGTGCCAGTGCAATGGTCAGTGCCACTGTTAAAAGTGACGGATTTTTGAAATTGAGTGCTTTGGGATCTGCCACATTGGCAGCAGGCGCCAAATTGGATGTAACCTCTTTGGGAGATGCAAATATTGTTGGAACTGTGCTGAGATTGAATTCGGGCAAGCCATCGATACCAAGTCCCGCATTGCCAGCAATACCAGAAAATTTGCCAGATGTCAAGTACGATGGACAACGTTGGGTACAAAATCAACACAGTCTACTTTCAATATGTAAAGTAGTTCCTGCCCATGAACCATGGGACAGGCCACAACCAAAGACATAACATGGACATAGGAATCGCTCAAGCTGCAAAACAACCCATTGTCAATCCACTGCCAATATCGTGGATCAACAGAGCCGACTCTCCATCATATCTTCCCAGCTGGGCAACAATAGGTCAATTGACATCTGCACAGGTTGGAAATTTGCAAGCCCAAATTGGATATGATTTGAGTGCATGGGACTACTCAAAAATTGGTTCTGACAATGAATTGGGTAGATATCAAATTTCTCCTCTGACACTGGAAAAATACGGAATACTGGCAGCAGGCGCCAACAAGGCCTATGGCACAGACTGTGTAAACTACAAAACCTGCTGGCGACAGATTGCAGTACGCAGTACCAATTCCTACGCAAACTATCAATACAATATAACAAGTTTATCGTCTTTTTTATCCAGCACAGTGGCCCAAGATCATTTAAACTATCAAATCATATATGATGTCTATACAGAGCTGACAAGAAATGGTGCTGTGCTGTCCACTGATGCTGCAGAAATTGTTGCAGGCATGATTTATGTTGGCATAACATTGGGCACCAATGAAGCACATGCCTGGCGATATGCCAATGTGGGACAGGGTGCAAAATCATTTAACAGTGGTAGGTATTCAGTCACAGTATTGAGTCAATAAATATACGTATGACCACATACTATGGATTCAGCACAAGGCGAAATGCTAAAAAATATAGCCTAACTGATTTTGAACTTGCAAAACAAGACCTAATCAATTATTTCAACATACGCAAGGGTGAAAAACTAATGAATCCTTCGTTTGGCACCATCATATGGGAAATGCTGTTTGAACCCTTAAATGAAGATACTCAACAAGTGATCACACAAGATGTGACCAAGATAGTTAGTTATGATCCTAGATTGGCAATTGGTCAAGTTGCTGTTACCCAAAAAGAAAACGGTTTTATGATAGAATTAACTTTGGCATATATACCAACGGATCAATCAGACACGTTAAAATTGACTTTTGATCGCAATAGCCACACACTCACAACCAATTAAGTAGTCGTATTATTTTCCTAATAAATACTCTATATAGGTAAAAATATGGCACAAAGCACACGTCAAACGAATCTTTTGGTACAGCAAGACTGGACCAAAATCTATCAGACATTCACCAACGCAGACTTTACCAGCTACGATTTCGAAACGCTGCGTAACAGTATGATTAATTATGTCAAGACCTATTATCCAGAAACATTCAATGACTTTTTGGAAAGCAGTGAATATCTTGCACTGATTGACATGATTGCATTTTTGGGACAGAGCTTGGCGTTCCGTACAGATTTAAATGCTCGTGAAAACTTCATTGATACTGCTCAACGTCGTGATAGCATCTTAAAGTTAGCACGTATGTTAAGTTACAATCCCAGTCGAACCACAGCCGCATCGGGATTACTAAAGTTTGACAGTATCAAAACATCCGAAACAATTATTGACAGCAATGGTCTAGATTTATCTAATACAACTGTTTATTGGAATGATTTGACCAACGACAATTGGCTAGAGCAATTTACATCAATACTAAATGCCGCATTGGTGTCAACTGAATCAGTTGGCAAACCGGGTAACAGTCAAGTTTTAAATGGTATACAAACCGACGAATACACTATATCACTAAATCCCAACAACCTGCCCGTGGCTGGGTTTTCGGTCAATGTACAAGGAACTGGCGTTGCCTGTGAAGCAGTGAGTGCAACTTCAGTTGGGGAAAGCTACATCTATGAGGATGATCCGACAAAAAGTGGAGCATTCAATATTCTGTATAGAAATGACAACAATGGCAACGGCAGTAACAATACTGGATTCTTTGTATATTTCAAGCAGGGTTCATTGAGCTCCACAAAATTTAACATCACCAATGCTGTTCCAAATAATTTTGTCAGTATTGGCACAAACAATATAACCAATGAAGATCAATGGTTGTATAGTCTAGATGTCAACAGTGCCCCGCAAACGCTATGGACCAAAGTTCCTGCTTTGCCGGGCATCAATGTTATTTTCAATAACTTGACAGAAAAGAATTTATATCAAATAAACACTCGAACAAATGATCAAGTTGATCTGGTGTTCGGAGACGGCAGTTTTTCAAATATTCCGCAAGGAACATTTATATTTTATCATCGTACCAGTAACGGGTTGACCTACAGCATGACACCGGATGACATTGCCAAGGTCAATATTGCGTTCAGTTATGTCAGTAAGAAAAACACACTTGAAACATTGACAGTTTCAGCCAGTTTGAAATACACCATCAACAATGCCAATGCGGCTCCTAGTCTAAGCAGTATTAAGAGTAATGCACCTCAACAATATTATACACAGAATCGTATGATCACTGGCGAAGATTACAATATCTTCCCATTAACATCATTTAACAATATTCAAAAAGTCAAGGCCGTCAACAGGACCAGTAGTGGGGTCAGCATTTATCTTGATGCCATTGATCCCACTGGCAGTTATTCAAGTACCAACATTTTTGGTGATGACGGTATTTTGAGTGCCAACAGTGCCAACAAATCTGATTCATTTAATTTTTTAACAACCAGTGATATATATAGTGCAATTTATAATAAAGTTTTGCCCATTATTGATTCAGCCGAAGTACAAAATTATTACTATTCTACATATCAACGTTACAACAGCACACATGCCAATGTGACATTTAGTCAAACTGGCAATACAACAGTATCCAGTTACGGTTATTTACAATACGCCAATACAACACAACAAGTTGGATCGGGCATTGGTGGCAATTTAAAATATGTAGCAACAGGTGCAACTTTGCAATTTACTGCTCCGGCTGGGTATTACTTTGATGCCCAACATGTACTAAAATCTGGTACTCCTGGAGTTGCTGGGGATACTACTAGCTTCTACGCAGCAGTAGCCAGTACGGTATCTAATGGGGACATTAACACACCGAGCCTAGTAACGTTTGGAACTATTGTGCCAACAGGAGCTATTCTAAGTGACGTAAACTTACTTGGTAGGAACAGTATCATTCCGCCTTATAAAACTGATCTTAGTACTAGTCTGATCACTACAATGATTAGTCAAATTCGTACTAAAGTTAATTTCGGATTGACCTACGATCAAGTAAATCAAACTTGGGCAAACATATTACCATCTGATATTGGTAGTAGTACTAATTGGTTATTGAAGTTTGTCTATTCAAACGGATATTACAATATTGATTATCGTTCAACAATATACTCATTTGGTAGTGCAAGAAATACTAAGTTTTATTTTGATCCTAGTATTCGTGTATATGATTCTTCTACAGGAACAAATATCAAAGACACTGTCAAGGTTTTAAAAGTAAATTCTAAACCTGATTCAAATGATGCATTGGGACAAGATGTAACCTGGCAAATTTATAATGTATTGACACAGCCCGACGGATATGTTGACAATACAAAGGTATTTGTAAAATCTCCTAGTACACAGGTAACTGGGGTGCCAGATAATCCTGATTTATATACTACGGTTGCTGGAACTGACAGCAGTCGTGGTGATTTATATTTCCAATATAAACATAACGTCCCGTCACGCAGTCGAGTTGACCCCACTCCAGTTAATATTATTGATTTGTATATATTAACTTCTGCTTATTCTGCTAGTTATATGACATATTTGCGTGATTTGACAGGCACATTAACTGAACCTATTGTGCCTACAATTGGCACATTGGAAGTGGATTATGGATCATTGAGCAACTACAAAGCAGTCAGTGACACTGTTGTGTTCAATCCAGCAAGATTTAAACCTTTGTTTGGGGCCAAAGCAGATCCATCGTTAAGGGCAGTATTCCAAATAGTCAAAAATCCAAATTCAGGAATGACTGACAATGAAATAAAAACTCAAGTAATCGGGGCAATTAATGTATACTTTGATCCAAGTAATTGGGACTTCGGTGACACTTTCTATTTTAGTGAATTGTCTGCATATTTGCATTCTACATTGGCACCTAATATCGGTAGTATCGTAATTTTGCCAGCAGATAATACATTGGTATTTGGAAATTATTTTCAAATTAACGCAGAACCCTGGGAAATTATTACATCAGCGGCAACCGTCAATGATATCACTGTAGTATCCGCAGTCACAGCTGCTCATTTAAATCTAGGCAATAACCTAGTAGGAACTTATTAATGAGTCTAATTAATACAATTAATTTTTTACCAGCGGCATTTAGATCTGGCACAAATCAGCGATTCCTCGGAGCCACACTTGATCAACTGTTTACACCGGCATTTGATGTTCCCGTCAACGGATACATTGGTCGTAAGTTTGCACCAACATTCAAACTATCTGACAATTATGTGCCTGAATCAGATGCCAATAGAAAAAATTATCAACTTGAGCCCGGCGTGGTTGTTAAAAACGCTGACGGACAAGTTACATTTAACTCTGGCTATGTAGATCTATTACACAGCATTGAAAATAAAAACGGAGTAATAAACAATCATCAAAGACTATTTTCTCAAGAGGCCTACACATTTGATGGACAATTTGATTACGACAAGTTTGTAAATTATTACAAATATTATTGGTTGCCCAATGGCCCAGATGCCGTTGAAATTTATGCAAATCAGGTGCCTTTGCAGGACACATACACAGTAACAAAAAACACGGACATTGATGGCTACACATTCAGTGGAGTCGGAAGTCACCCAAATCTTCAGCTGACATTGGCACGTGGCGGCACATACAAATTTAAAATCAATCAATCCGGATCTAATTTCTGGATACAAAGTCAACCCGGTGTTTCGGGCACTGATCCCAATGTATCAACCATTGACACAAGAAATGTATTTGGTGTCAGCAACAATGGTACAGACAACGGTGAAATTGTATTTCAAGTGCCCCTGTCAACAGCACAAAACTTTTATACATTGATGCCAATCAAGACCACGGTCACGGCGGCTGTGACCATACATTATAATCAAATACAGGGCAGACTACTCAGTGAATTCCTTGCAGACTTTCCCGACGGATTAGACGGATTGGACACCGCACTAAACGGCAAGACTCTGATTTTTATAAACAATGATCAAGACGATGTCTACTGGACTGTTGACAATTACCCCGTCACAACCACTGAACGTGCCGGTGTATGGAAAGTGCAACTAATTGCCACATTTAACTCAGATTACATAATTGAATTGATTCCTAATTTGCAAATAGTGTCTAAAGAAAAAGTATTTGTCAGCTCGGGAAAAACTTATGCATCAAATCAATTTTGGTTAGACAACAACTTACGTTACAAATTGGTTCCAGTTATTACAGCGGCTCAAGATTATCTATATTATCAAGATGGAACAGATGCAAACTTCTTTGGCCGTATCAAATTGGTTGACAACGTATCTTCAAAAATTGATATTGAAGATGACATTATTGGCAAAACTGGTTACACCAGTCCAAATGGCGTAATATTTACCAATGGATTAAAGATCCTTTTTGATACTTCAGTTACCCCGTCCAGTTATGCAAGTAATGAATATTATATTGATGGTGTGGGTACTGCAATTACATTGACTCCAGTGAGTGAATTAGAAGTATATGAAAGTTATGTGGCCAACATTGGCACAGCACCCGATTATATTACAATTAATCGTGGCAGTTTAGATAGAAATCCATGGAGTCGTTATAATCGTTGGTTTCATGTTGATGTAATCAATGCCACAGCAAAATACAACAACACTGCCGCAGATTTTGGCCCAAATATTCCTGCGAGACGACCCATCATTGAGTTTGATGTGGGACTGCAATTGTTCAATACAGGGTCACAGGCAAAAGCCCCAATTGATTATATCACATTTGCAGCAACGGATGCATTCAATGATGTTGAAGGACACACCACCGCGAGCATAGATGGTGCCACATTGGTAACTGGGGATCGCATTGTTTTTGCCAATGACTATGACACCAATATTCTAAACAAAATATATCAAGTCAACATAGAAACCATCAATAGTGTACATTACATCAACTTGGTTGAAACCAGCGATGATCCCATATTGCCCGGTGAACAAGTATCAGTACGTAAAGGTTCCACAAATGCTAGAAAAACTTTTAGGTTCAATGGATCAACATGGACACAGTGCCAAACAAAAACAAAAGTCAACCAGTCTCCGATATTTGATGTTTATGATGCCAATGGATACAGCCTAAGCAACACAACAGTTTATCCGGGCAGTACATTCATTGGAACAAAATTCTTTGGGTACAGCACTGGCACCAGCACAACCAATGATCCTATACTTGGGTTTCCTTTAAAATATCAAACATTCAACAATGTTGGCGATATTGCCTTTACAAATTATTTTGACACTGATACTTTTGATTATCAGTTGGGCACGATGCCGGTCAATGTTGGATATGCCGTCAAGAACAATGGTTTGTCATCGTCCTCTAAAGTTGTAAATTGGGTAAAAACTGTAGAAGATACCAAGCAGTATCAATTGTTTACCAAATTCTTTGATGGATATGTTGTTACTATTGACGGGGTCGAGCGAGTGTTTGTTGAAATTGACATATTGCCAGAGTCTCAACAATCAATACCCTATATTAAGGTCTATTTAAACAATAAATTATTGACTCCTGTTGTTGACTATGAACAAATGCCCTACGGCATTTACAACATGATTGCACTAACAACTATGCCCAATCTTGGTGACAAGATCGACGTTGTTATTTTTAGTGATACAGCTTCGTCAATTGGCTATTACGAAATTCCATCTAACCTAGATCTTAATCCATTAAACGAACAATTTTCCACAATTACGCTGGGACAAATTCGAAATCATTATTACAAGTTGATTGAAAATACCAGTGCTTCAACATCTAGCTCTATTCCTGTTCAAGACATGTATGTACGAGCACAAGGTGGTACGTTGTTACAACATAGTAGTCCATTGATCTATGCAATGTCGTTTTTAAATAGTCCGGATATTAATTTTATTAATGGGTTGACACTTGCCAAAAAAGAATATGGCAGATTTAAAAATAAATTTATAAATTTATGTTCGACATTACCCAATATAAATTACACCGATATTATTACAGGAGTGGATGCTGTTCTTAAATCTATTAATTCTGTCAAGAATAGTAGTTTTCCTTGGTACTACAGCGATATGGTACCACAAGGCGGTGATCACACAAATATAACATATACTGTACTCAATACTCGACAAACAAACTATGAAATTGGCAGTATTTTCGACATAACACAGTTGAGTAATCGTGCGGTATTGATATGGCTCAACGGAACTCAGCTGATACATGGTATTGATTATACTTTTAGTACAGTTGCACCTGCTGTACAATTTATTAGATCTTTTGAAATTGACGATGTAATTGTCATTAGAGATTACTACAACACTGACGGCAATTTTATACCAGAGACACCGTCAAAGTTGGGATTGTACCCAAAATTTGCTCCTGAAAAGTATTTGGACAATACCTATCAAACTCCCATCATGGTGATTCGTGGCCACGATGGATCCATTACTCCTGCATTCAATGACTTCAGAGACAACTATTTGCTGGAATTAGAAAAACGCATATACAACAACATTAAATCTGATTACGCAAAAAATAAAATTGACATCAATGATGTACGTCCAGGAAAATTTCGCAATACTGACTATTCCAACGCAGAATTTACACAAGTGTTGTCAGAATCATTTTTAGAATGGGCAGGGCTGAATAATATAAATTATTCAACTAATACGACTTACAATGCTAATAATCCATGGACTTGGAATTACTCTGTGTTTACAGATAGAATTGATGATTCGTTGTTGCAGGGATCCTGGAGAGCAGTGTACCAATATTGGTTCGATACTGATACTCCCAATTTAACACCATGGGTCATGTTGGGATTTAGTGACAAACCAAATTGGTGGAATACTCGTTATAGTACTGGTCCGTATACACGTGGAAATATGGTATTATGGGAAGATTTAGAAGCCGGATATATTTGGAACAACGGCGACCCCTATTACGATAAAAGATTTGCTCGTCCAGGACTGACAACATTTATACCAGTTGACTCAGCAGGCAACCTGTTGTCTCCTGCCGATATTCCGTTGATAAGTAAATTCAATGCAAATCATGCAAATAAAGCCTTTACTGCTGGACAGTATGGGCCAGCAGAATCAGCTTGGAAGAGAAGCAGTGATTATCCTTATGCAATTCAAAGAGCTTTGGCATTATTAAAGCCTGCAAAGTATTTTGGAACACAATTGGATGTATCCAAGTTTACAACAAATCCAATCACTGGACAATTTACCACAACAGACAACAAAAAGATCAATCCAAGCATAGTCAATGTTAATGGGTATACTATTGTGTACATAGATGATCAGCTTAATGTTATCACATTGCCCACACAGCGTACATCAGGCTATATAAATTGGATAGCAGACAGTTTAAAAAATCTTGGCATTGATCCAGGTCCCATGATCAGCGATTTCTTGACAAAGATGTCAGTGCAATTGAGTTATAAAGTCAGCGGATTTACTGATAAAAATTTAGTAACAGTGTCGGCTGAACAAACCACACCGGGATCCACCAATGCCAGTGTTATTGTTCCGGATGCAAACTATAATGTATATCTTGACAAGACTCATCCAAGAAAAGCTGTTGAGTACAGTGCAGTCATTGTTGAAAAAACATCTACAGGATACAGTGTATCTGGATACAATACAACTAATCCATTCTTTAACATATATCCCAGTATCATTGACAACAAATATGAAACCATAACCATTAATTCTGCAGCCACTAAAGTATACAGCAATGCATCAAAGTCTATAGAAACAGTGCCCTATGGTACTGAATTTACAACTATACAGCAAGCCGCAGATTTTCTAATCAGTTATGAGAGATATTTGAAGAGTCAAGGATTTGAATTTAATCAATTTGATCCAGATCTACAACAACAAAGAAATTGGACACTGAGCATCAAAGAACTGTTGTATTGGGGTCAACAAGGCTGGGCACCGGGCACAATCATTGTATTGAATCCTGTGGCCACCACAGTGTCATTGACCACAACTGGCATTATAGTGGATGAAGTTACCAATTTGCCCAATGGCAGTAGAATTTTAGATCAGAACTTTTTGCCCATTAAGAGCAGCAGTTTCAACATTGTTCGAACAGAAGGAGTAAGCACAGCAGAAGGTGGCAATGGCAATCGTTTCACTATTGCAACCGTTGATTTTTCTACCATATGTTTTGCCCGACTAGAGCTGTTGCAATTTGAACACAGTCTAGTGTTTGACAATGTCAGTGAATTTGGTGATATAGTTTATGTTCCAGCGTTGGGCACACGACAGTATCGATTAAAACTTTCTGGTGTAAAAACAGGTGCATGGACCGGAGCACTGAGTGCTCCTGGATATGTTTATAATTCTGCTGATATTCAAAACTGGATTTCAGGCACAGATTATAGGACTGGTGATATTGTTAAACACAACAATTTATATTACACTGCATCGCAGGATATTCCCGCCACACTACAGTTCAATCCCATACTATGGGCCCGCATTGATAAAAACAACATCAAGACTGGACTGTTGCCCAACTTTGGGGAAAATGCACAAAAATTTAACAACATCTATGATGTGGATCGCCCACCAACAAACGAAACTATACAATCATATAGTGCAGGATTGCTTGGATTTAGACAACGTCCGTATCTAACTGATTTGGGCATCAGTATTCCCACACAGACCAAATTCTATCAGGGCTACATCAAAGAAAAAGGATCCATAAACGCAATCAATGCATTGACCAAGGCCAGTTTCAACAACGTCAGTGGTAATATATCTGTCAATGAAGAATGGGCGTTCCGTGTGGGTGTATACGGCGGAGTTGATACAAATACATTCAATGAGTTTGTTTTGGATCAATCAATCTTTACAACCAACCCCATTGCATTTGCCCTAACAGATACATACAGCTCAGGAAATATTATTTCTGGGTTCACTTTGGCCAACTTATATAATTCCAGCAATTTATCCAGTACCAGTACTTCCATGTACAGCAATAGAGTTGATGATGTTGCAATGACAGATTTGCCAACAGTTGGGTATGTCAACATAGATGATGTTGACTATCAATTTTTTAATTTAAGCTCAGTGACAACATCACTGACTTCACTGGGTGCCGGAGATAAAATCTGGGTGGCCAAAGATGCCAAAGGCACATGGGATATATTGAGAACCAATGCAACTGATTTGGTGGCATCATCAATAACATACACATTGGATTCATATGGTCAGTTAAAATTCAATGTTGCTCATGAATTCAAAGAAGGCGATGCATTTGTATTGAAATACTTTGACACTGAGTTTGACGGAATATACACAGTTTCCAGTGTGCCCAATTCAACAAGTGTTATGATTGTGATCAGCAATTCATCAGCATTAAAAAGATTAATTAGAGGATTAACAATAACTGGTACTGGCATCGTATACTCATTACCCTCAGCAAGAATTGGGTCAGTGCATGATATTGGTGCAAAATTTCCATTGCATGGCTGGATAGAAAATGACCGCGTGTGGGTCAACAGTGCCACCACAAATGGCTGGGGAGTATACACCTATAACAAACCTTGGGACAGCAACAACGTCACTAAAATTACTGCAAATACAGTGACATCAAGTGATCAATTTGGCAGTGCAGTACGCATTAGAAGTGATAACCAGTATCTATATGTGGGCAATCCTGGATCAAAACAGTTACAGGTCTTTGCCAATGTTGGCGGACAATTTGTTTCCAATGTGACATTGAGCAATGTCAATGTGGGATTTGGATCTGTAATTGAATCACAGGGCAACTTGTTGATTGTGGCGTCTCCCAGTACTGCCAACGTACACATTTATAGACATTGGGCCAATGCCACAATTACAAAAATACAGACTATTACATCAGCAAATGTTGTTGGCATCAATAGCATATCATTGAGCACAGATCGTACACGATTATACGTTGGTGACGCCACAAACAATCTAGTAGAAACCTACTACACACCAAACGCTT
>Ga0304729_1001149_pt1 | contig 17982 bp, 16 predicted proteins | sample C_131016_MF_Meta_FD_190475 | JGI IMG/M metagenome (GOLD analysis project Ga0304729, IMG submission 190475) | Freshwater microbial communities from Lake Croche, Canada to study carbon cycling - C_131016_MF_MetaG (v2) (version 2) | ecosystem: Environmental > Aquatic > Freshwater > Lake | place... | reverse complement strand
AAGCTAAAGCTCTCTGATGCGTCTCTGGTTTATGAACCTGAGACATCAGTTGCTCTTGGTTTTGGTTTTAGATGTGGGTTCTTAGGTCTTCTGCACTTGGAAATTATTACTGAACGACTAGAGCGTGAATTCAACCTGGAATTAATTGCAACAGCTCCCTCGGTTATCTATGAGGTAACTCTTGAGGATAAGAAGGAAATAATTGTTACCAACCCAAGTGAGTATCCAGTTGGAAAGATCTCTAAAGTTTTGGAGCCAATGGTGCGTGCAACAATTCTTTCTCCTAAGGATTACGTAGGGGCGATCATGGAGCTTTGCCAGGGTCGACGCGGTGTGATGGTGGACATGCAGTACTTCGGAACTGACCGTGTTCAGCTACGTTATGACATGCCGCTAGCTGAAATCGTCTTTGACTTCTTCGATCACCTCAAGTCAAAGACTCAAGGCTACGCATCTTTGGATTACGAAGAGAACGGTCTGGCCCAGGGAGATCTAGTCAAGGTAGACATCCTCTTGCAGGGTGAGCAGGTTGATGCTTTTAGCGCGATTGTTCACAAAGATAAGGCTTATGCCTATGGAGTGATGATGACTACGAAACTTCGTGAACTTATTCCACGTCAGCAATTCGAGGTTCCGATTCAGGCTGCTATCGGTGCTCGAATCATTGCCCGTGAGAGCATTAGAGCGATGCGTAAAGATGTTTTGGCTAAATGTTACGGTGGTGACATTTCTCGTAAGCGTAAGCTTCTGGAAAAACAAAAAGAAGGTAAGAAGCGCATGAAGATGGTTGGCCGCGTTGAGGTTCCTCAAGAGGCCTTCATTGCAGCTCTGACCAGCGACGCTGAGAAAAAAGGTAAGAAGAAGGGCGACTAATGCCCCAGTTTACAAAGGGTGAACCAGCACCAGCTGATGGTCTAATACCTTTGCAGGCTGCTATTAGTTCAGTAGATAAAACCTTCCATGCCTACGTTCACGTTCCTTATTGCAAGGCGCGCTGTGGTTACTGTGATTTCAATACATACACAGCTGAAGAAATTGGTACCTCTTCTCAAGGAACCTTTGCTCAAACACTTATCAAGGAGATCGAATTCTCTGCAGGGGTTCTAGAGAACTCTAGGGTTCCAAGTAGAAGGCTTTCCACTGTCTTCTTTGGCGGCGGAACCCCAACACTTCTTCCGGCCACTGATCTGATTGTCATGCTTGAGAAATTGAAGGAAACCTTTGGGTTTGAGCCAGAGTTGGATATCACAACTGAGGCGAATCCTGATGCCGTTGATGAGGAATACCTAAGACAACTAAAGCAAGCAGGATTTACTCGTGTTTCTATCGGAATGCAATCTGCTGTTCCTAAAGTACTTGCAGTCTTAGAGCGAACTCATAATCCAGAGAATGTTGCTCTGGCCATTCAAGGTGCCAAGAATGTTGGCTTAGCAACAAGTGTTGATCTGATCTATGGTTCACCTACAGAAACGCTTGAGGACTGGAAAGAGACTTTGCAAGTGGCAATTGATTTAGATACCGACCACATCAGTGCCTATTCTCTCATTGTTGAAGATGGAACAAAGCTTGCAAGACAAATCAAATCTGGCCAGCTAATTGAACCCGATGAAGATGTGCATGCGGATATGTATGAACTAGCGGAGCAGATGTTTTCTGCTGCTGGTTTTACTAACTACGAAGTAAGTAACTGGTCTAAATCAATAGAGTCTAGATCCGCTCACAACATGGCTTACTGGAAGTCAATGGACTGGTGGGGTTTCGGTCCAGGAGCTCACTCACATGTTGGAGGAGTTCGTTGGTGGAACGTGAAGAACCCAGCTGCTTACCAAGATCGAATCCATGCTGCTGTTTCACCTGCACTTGAACGGGAACTTATCGATGAAGAAAACCGAAGCATTGAGCGAGTGATGCTGGAAATTCGCGTTGCGGAAGGCATGGATCTCAACTGGCTCAAGAAGCAAGGGTTTGCAAGTAACCAGGCAGTCTCTGAATTGATAGCTGAGGAGCTTATTGAGGCAAAAGCTGTATTTAGTGGCTTTATTAAATTAACGTTAAAGGGGCGTTTACTAGCCGATTTAGTAGTTAGAAAACTTCTAAACTAGGACAAAAGGAAATGATTAAGGGGAGCATCAAATGAGTTATTGCTTATCGTGTGGTAAAGAACAGCAGACCGGCAAGTTTTGCTTAGTTTGTGGTCGTCAGCTATCTAGTAATAGCGATGAGATAGATCCGGGGAAGCCAGTTGCTCTGCGATCGGGTAAATCCAATCTAGCTATGTGGGCTCATTTAGGGCCACTGCTAGCTGCATTTGTTGGGATCTTCACGTTTGTCCCACTGCTACTGATGTGGCTGCCTGGCTTGTTGATAAGAAGTTCGGCAAAAGCTACTGATTTTGAGCGTCGACATGGCACAGAATCAATGAACTTACAGTTCACTTCAATACTTTTCGTAATCGCCTATACATCTGTGGGCACTGCTATTTGGGCTGTTGCACCCATCTCCATTCTCGTGCTCATTCCACTAATTTCAATCCTTGGAATCATCGCAGTTGTTTTTTGTATTGTCGCCGCAAGCGCTGCCAGTGCAGGTAAAGAATTCAAGTATCCAGTTTGCATCCGCTTCGTAAAGTAATATTGGCACTCTAGACATAAGAGTGCTAAGCCTCCTAAGTCTTTGATACTTACTTAGGAGTCCGGATGATCTCAGAGCGCAATATGGCTGTTCTGCGCGCCATCATTGAGGACTTCATCGCAACCAATGAACCGGTTGGTTCTAAGACTTTGGTTGAAAGACATAACTTCGGCGTATCAAGCGCAACCATTAGAAACGACATGGCTGTGCTTGAAGAAGAGGGATACATCGCGGCCCCTCACACCTCCAGCGGACGTATTCCAACCGATAAGGGCTACCGAGTCTTCGTTGACCAATTGATTCAAGCTGAAGCAGTGACAGCTGAGATAAAGAAGAACTTTGCAGAACTAAACAAGATTTTTGCAAAGACTCTAGATCAACTAACTGACCTCGATGAGCGATTACAGACCTCAGCACAGCTACTTGCTAAGGCAACCGGTGAAGCAGCTGTTGTTCAGTATCCCAACATGAAGAGCGTTTCAGTTAGATCAGTTGAGTTCGTAAAAGTTTCGGAAGCAAGAGTGTTGATCCTCTTGATAACTGATGCTGAGAGAATCCAACAGCATGTTGTCTTACTTGCAAGTGATGTTAGCGAGCAGAGCATTGCAACCCTAAAGGAGAAGTTCAACCAGGTTTGTGCTGGTCTTGCAATTGAATCTTTATCAGAGTCCCTTAAGGTTCTAGTTACTAAGTTTGCTCCTGAGCAAAGAGTCAATGTTCAAATACTTGTTGATGGCATCTTGTTGCTAATTGATGCAAACAAGCAAGACAAGGTTGCCTTTGCGGGAGCTGCGAACCTAGTTCGAAGTGAACAGCAGTTTGCAGGTGGTCTTTCTTCTTTGTTGCATACCTTTGATGAGCAGTCAGATATCTGGCAGTTCCTAAACCTTTGGAAGTTGGAAGCTGAAAAGCCAAGAGCAATTATTGGTTCAGAGAACAGTGTGTTGGAACTATCCACTAGCTCGCTGCTGCTATCTAGTTACAGCAATCAGGGAACAGAGGTCGCCAAGGTTGCTGTTGTTGGGCCAACACGCATGAATTACCCAAGAAACTTTGCTGCCGTATTGGCACTTTCAAAGTTGTTATCTAAAGATCAAGAGGACTAGTGGCAGATCATTACGAGGTTTTAGGCGTTGCTAAGAACGCCAGCCAAGATGAAATCAAGAAGGCTTATCGAAAGCTAGCTCGTCAGCTACACCCAGATATGAACCCATCAGAGTCAGAGCAAGAGCGCTTCAAGCTAGTAACTCACGCCTATGAAGTGTTAGGTGACCCTCAGTCACGTCAGCAATACGACATGGGTGGTTCGACACCATTTGGCGATATGGGTGGCTTTGGTTTTGGAGATATCTTCGAGAACTTCTTTGGTGGTGGCCAACGAGGTCCTCGTCAGATGGCAGAGCGCGGTCAGGATGCCTTACTCAGAGTTGAGCTGACCCTTGCTGAAGTAGTTGCTGGTGTTGAGAAGCAAATTGAAATTGACACTGCAGTTGTCTGTAATACCTGTCTTGGAACTACATGCAGGCCAGGAACCTCAATGGCTATCTGTGATATCTGTAAAGGTTCAGGTCAGATTCAACGTCAGGTTAGATCACTTCTAGGAAACGTTGTTACCTCAGCTCCTTGTGGTAGTTGCCGCGGCTATGGACAAACAGTTCCAGATCCATGTGTTGACTGTCGTGGACAGGGCAGGACTAGAGCTCGAAGAACTCTTGATCTAAACATTCCAGGTGGAGTTGAGCATGGTTTGCGTCTTCAGCTATCTGGTCAAGGTGAAGTTGGTTTTGCTGGTGGGCCAGCGGGAGATATTTACGTTGAGATATCTGTCAGAGCAGATGAACACTTCGAGCGTGATGGCGATGATCTCTTAGCAACACTCGAAGTGCCTTTGCACGATGCAGTGCTTGGAACTATCGTGCCAATTGAAACCTTCGATGGTTCTTTAGATGTTGAAATCAAACCTGGTACTCAAACCGGTGATGTTGTCACATTGAAAGCTAAAGGCATAAAGCACCTTCGTCATAACGGCAGGGGAGATCTGAATGTTCGTATTCAAGTCTTAACCCCACACAAACTTGATTCAAAGGAAAAAGAACTGTTCAAGAAACTTTCTGAGCTAAGAAAATCAGATAAGCCAGGGCTAGCTAAAGTAAACAACAGTAACTTCGGTCGCGGACGTCGTAGATAAATGGTTGAACCACTTTTTCACAAAGACAATCTCAAAGAGGCAGCTATTGGCGCCCAAGTTGAACTATCTGGCCCTGAAGCCAAACATGCGATAACAGTTAGACGCATGAGAGTTGGCGAAGCTATCCAGTTATCTGATGGTTCAGGTCTTCGCGTCAAAGGAACTATCCAAGAACTCAAAGGCACTTCTTTGATGGTTCTAGTATCCGAAGTAATAACCGAACCACTCCCTGCAAGACAACTGTTCTTAGTGCAAGCACTTGCTAAAGGCGATCGTGATGAGTTGGCTATTCAAGCTGCAACAGAACTTGGGGTTACTGGAGTCATTCCTTGGCAAGCAGCTCGTTCGATTAGCCGTTGGGATGGAGTAAAACAAGCCAAAGGTCAGGAACGTTGGCAGTTGATTGTGAACGAAGCTAGCAAGCAGTCACTTAGAGCTCATAACCCTAAGGTTCAGGGGATTCTAGATACCAAGGGATTGATTAGGGCTCTTGCTGATTTCGACCTTGTCTTAGTTTTAGATATCTCAGCCAGCAAGTTGCTGAGCTCCTTGGAATTACCAGCCCAAGGCAAAATCGCCCTTGTTGTTGGACCTGAGGGTGGCATTGATGCATCAGAACTGGAGCTATTTGTATCCTCAGGGGCAGAGTTAATTAGCCTTGGGGCTAATGTTCTAAGGACTTCAACAGCCGGCATGGCTGCTGTTGCTGCTATTACCTTGGGGAATCTCTAGTCTTATCGGCCTTGGGATTGCCTAGACTTATAACGGAAATAAGGAGTTTCATTGGATTGCATTTTCTGCAAGATTACCTCAGGTGAGTTACCTGCAACGTTTGTGGCTGAGTCAAAGCACGCTGTTGCCTTTAATGATATTCACCCAAGACAACCGGTTCACGTTTTAGTTGTCCCTCGCGTGCACTATTCAGATGTTGCTGAACTAGCTGTTTCAGATCCTGAAGTGTTAGCTGATGTTATTCAGCTAGGTGTGAGAGTTTCAGAACTTCTCTCAACCGGTTCTTTCCGACTTCAGTTCAATACAGGTGTTGAAGCTGGTCAAACTGTCTTCCACGCTCACGCTCACATAACCAGTACGACTCCGAGGTCTTAGTGCCGAATTCATCATCTGCAAAAGATACGAAATTAGAGTTTGCAATCACAGAGGTTAACCCGCTTGCTGTATTTGGAACAGAAGATCAGTTACTCAAAACTATTGAAGCTGAGCATCCAACTGTTTCTGTGTTGGTAAGAGGTAACCAGGTAAGGATCACTGGAACTGAAGCCGAGTGCTTCGCTGCTAAGAAACTTATCGATGAGGCAATCAAGCTTGTTCAAGCTGGACTAAATGTTGCTCCAGCAGATATCTCTCGCTCAGCTCAGATGATTCAACAATCACAGAGTCCAACTCAAATGCTTAGCCAAAGCATCCTCTCTAATCGAGGCAAGAGCATCAGGCCAAAGACCACTAACCAGAAGAACTATGTTGATGCCATCGATGAGAACACAATTGTTTTTGGTATTGGTCCTGCTGGAACTGGTAAAACCTATTTAGCTATGGCTAAAGCTGTTCAAGCTCTGCAACGCAAAGAAGTGAGCAGAATCATTCTCACCCGTCCAGCTGTTGAGGCAGGAGAGCGGTTAGGTTTCCTACCTGGCACACTGACCGACAAGATTGATCCGTATCTAAGACCACTCTTTGATGCTCTGCACGAGATGTTAGATCCTGACTCAGTTCCTAAGTTGATGGCAACTGGAACTATTGAAGTGGCACCTCTTGCATATATGCGTGGCAGAACTCTAAATGATGCCTTCATCATCTTGGATGAGGCTCAGAACACCACACCAGAGCAGATGAAGATGTTCCTAACCCGTTTAGGCTTCAATTCCAAGATGGTTGTTACCGGAGATGTAACCCAGATTGACTTACCGATGGGAAACTCAGGGCTCAAGGTAGCCAGCAACATTTTGACTGATGTTGATGATCTTGCCTTCTGTCACCTTGATTCATCAGATGTGGTTAGACATTCACTGGTTGGTCGAATAGTTGATGCTTATTCGAAGTTTGAAGCTAAGAAACTAAAGGCTAAGTAATGAGCATCGAGATTGAGAACGAATCAGGTATTGATTCTCCATTGGAGCAGATTCTTGCCTTAGCTAACTTTGCACTTCAGAAGATGCACATCGATGCAGGAGCTGATATCGAGATACTTCTGGTGAACGAGAACGTGATGGAGTCATATCACTTGGATTGGATGCAGGAGAGTGGCCCTACCGACGTCTTATCTCAACCTATTGATGGACTTCGTCCTGGTAAGCCAAATGCGCTAACTCCAGCAGGTCATTTGGGGATGATTGTGCTTTGTCCTCAGGTTGCCCAAAGACAAGCAGTGGTGGCTAACCATTCAGAACTAAAAGAGATTTTGATCCTGATTGCTCACTCAATACTTCATTTACTTGGCTATGACCATGTTGAAAAAGAAGATGAGATTGAGATGTTTGCCTTACAGGAAGAGATAGTTGCCCACTACCTGGAGGCCAGTAACTAAATGCTAGTTATTGCAATCCTGCTGGCTGTTGTCTTGGCGCTGGTAACACTGTTACTTGCTGTTGCCGAAGCTGCCATCAGATTGAACGATGAAGATGACAGATCAACCGATGGCATCGCCTTTACCCGGATGGCGGCAGTTGGTCTCTTTGGAATAGTGGTTAGCCAGTCATTTACCCCAGGTAAGTACTCCTGGTGGATTGTGGCCATCCTTTCAGTGCTTATTGTCGCTGGTCTCTCGATTCTGATTCAACTTGTTGGTAGAACTATCGGTAAGAGTGTTTTTGGTAGAAGGGTGCTCAAGGCAATAGCTCCTATTATCAAGTCCATCAACATTCTCTTTACTCCGTTGTCATTGCCAACTGAGGTAACCGAAGAGTTCGAGCAAGAACTCATCGAATCCGTTGAAGAGCTATCCGAGACCATATCTAGAGAGATCATGGTGCCAAGAATTGATATGGCTACCGTCTCTGCTGAAGAAACACTTGCTGAGAGTATGACCGTGTTCTTTAGGCATGGCTTCTCACGGCTTCCAGTTATCGGTAAGAACCTAGATGATGTCAAAGGTGTTCTATACATCAAAGATGTTGCCAGGCTCATTCATGAGAACCCTGAACGCGCTGCACAGGTAAGAGCGATAGATATAGCGCGTAAACCCATCTTTGTTCCAGAGAGTAAGCCGGTTGATGATCTGTTGCAGGAGATGCAAAAGACATCAACACATATTGCTCTAATCGTTGATGAGTATGGAGGTATTGCGGGCCTTGCCACCATGGAAGACGTCATTGAAGAAATCGTTGGAAACATTAGCGATGAATACGACAATGACCTACCTGAAGTTGAAGAAGTAGAGGATGGCTGGGTTAGGGTTAGCGCAAGGCTTTCACTTTTTGATTTAGGTGAACACTTTGATCTTGAACTAGAAGATGAAGATGTTGACAGTGTTGGTGGATTACTAGCAAAAGAGCTTGGCAGACTGCCGGGACGTGCAGACCAGATTGTATTCTCTGGTCTTGAGATTAAGGTGGAACGCATTGAAGGTCGTCGTAAACGAGTTATCACTGCGTTGGTGCGTATGAATGAAGAACTATTGGCTGCTCGTAAAGCCTTCGAAGTTGATGGCGAATGAACGAGTTTAGATCGGGGTTCGTATCCTTTGTTGGTAGACCTAACGTGGGTAAGTCAACTCTTACCAATGCACTAGTTGGTGAAAAGATTGCCATCACTAGCTCCAAGCCACAGACCACCCGAAGAGCTATCAGAGGAATTGTTAATACTCCGGCTGCACAGATCATTGTCGTTGATACCCCTGGATTACACCGTCCAAGAACTCTGTTAGGACAACGACTGAACGATGTTGTTGGTAACACCCTCAACTCAGTTGATGTGATCGGTTTCTGTGTTCCAGCTAATGAGAAGATCGGCCCAGGCGATGCGTTTATAAACGAGCAACTAGGGGAGTATCGCAGAGCAAAGCTGATTGCACTGGTTACTAAGTCCGAAACTGTTAGCCGCGATGCACTGGCTAAGCAGTTGGTGGAGATTAGTGAACTTAGAAACTGGGATGCAGTCATTCCGGTCAGTGCTATTTCAGGTGAACAACTAGAAGAACTAAAAGTTATTCTCGGTCAACTACTCCCCAAATCTCAAGCACTGTACCCAGAGGACATGAAGACCGAAGAATCCTTAGAAGAGCGGGTTTGTGAGCTCATTCGCGAAGCCTCGCTTGAGGATTCAAGAGAAGAACTACCTCATTCGTTAGCCGTGACCATTGATGAGATGGGTCCTCGACCAGACTCCAACATCTATGACATTCATGCCAACCTATGGGTGGAACGGGATAGTCAGAAGGCAATCATCATTGGTAAGGGTGGCTCAAGACTGAAGCAAATTGGCTCTGAAGCCAGAGTTGAGATTGAGAAACTACTTGGCACCAAGGTCATGCTGCGCATCCATGTGAAGGTAGCTCCTGATTGGCAGAGAGATCCAAAACAACTGGGTCGCCTTGGAATGTAAGGCTGTGTTAGCCTAAAACCATGTTCTTCGCACTCCTGCTTAGTAGCCGCGACGAGGCCTAATTCCGGCCCTCCCCGTCGCGGTGCTTCGTGCATAGTCGGAACCCCCACTTATCAATCAGATCTTTAGCCAAAGAAGGCTAAAAGTCACTGGGTTTCTAGGAGAGACCATGAAGAACAATCAAAAGCCATCGGCTATGCCGATACACAAATACCTTCCCTTCCACGAGCAGATCTCGGTAGAACTTCCAGATAGAACCTGGCCTACTAAGCGAATCAATGAGGCACCGTTGTGGTGTGCGGTTGATTTGAGAGATGGTAACCAAGCTCTTATCGACCCGATGAGCCCTGAGCGCAAGATGAAGATGTTCCAACTTCTAGTCTCGATGGGATACAAAGAGATTGAAGTTGGTTTCCCTTCAGCTAGCCAAACAGACTTTGATTTTGTCAGAGAACTTATCGATGGTGGACACATCCCAGAGGATGTCACCATTCAAGTACTAACTCAAGCAAGAGATCACTTAATCGAACGCACCTATGAATCAATCAAGGGTGTGCATAGAGCAATCGTGCATCTATACAACTCAACTTCTGTTTTGCAGCGCAGAGTCGTATTCAATGCAGATAAGCAAGGTGTTATTGACATTGCTCTAGCTGGTGCTCGTAAGTGCAAGGAAATGGAGCAATCAGTTCCTGGAACTGATGTGCACTATGAATACTCTCCAGAGTCTTATACCGGAACGGAATTAGAGTTCGCACTTGAAGTGTGTAATGCAATCATTGAAGAGTTTGCTCCAACACCAGAGCACAAGATGATTATCAATCTTCCCGCAACTGTTGAAATGGCAACACCTAATGTTTATGCAGATTCAATTGAGTGGATGTCACGCAACCTTGCTAGACGAGATTCAGTATTACTATCTCTTCATCCACACAACGACAGAGGCACAGCTGTTGCAGCTGCTGAGCTTGGATATATGGCTGGAGCAGATCGTATCGAAGGCTGTCTATTCGGTAATGGTGAAAGAACCGGAAACGTAGATCTAGTTACCCTTGGTCTAAACCTTTTCAGTCAGGGTATTGACCCACACATTGATTTCAGTAACTTAGATGAAATCAAGAGAACAGTTGAATACTGTAACCAACTAAGAGTGCCTGAACGTGCTCCATATGGTGGAGATCTTGTTTACACAGCTTTCTCTGGTTCACACCAAGATGCCATCAAGAAGGGCTTTGAGAAGATGGCAGCTGATGCCATTAGTCAAAACGTTGACCAAGAGTCATTAGTTTGGGCTGTTCCTTATCTTCCTATCGACCCTAAAGATGTTGGCAGATCATACGAAGCTGTTATTCGTGTGAACTCGCAGTCAGGTAAAGGTGGGGTTGCATATCTTCTAAAGAGTGATCACAACCTTGAACTACCTAGAAGATTACAGATCGAGTTCTCTCGTGTTGTTCAGAACAAGACTGACAGTGAAGGTGGAGAGGTTACCTCAGCTCAACTATGGGATATCTTCCAGGATGAGTACCTACCTTCAGCTAACACTGATCTGAAGTGGGGAAGACTAGAACTGAAGAAGATGCGCACCACCAGTGAGATGGATGGGGTAGTCGACCTAGATGTTGTTTTGCGTGATGGCGTTACCGAGGTTGAAGTTCACGGTAAGGGTAACGGCCCTATCTCTGCATTCCTTGAAGTACTTGGCAAGCAGGGTATTGAAGTCCAACTACTGGACTATTCAGAGCACACGCTAGGAGCTTCTAGCGATGCTCAGGCGGCTGCCTATATCGAGTTATCTGTTGCAGGTCAGACCCTTTGGGGTGTTGGCATTGATGGAGATATTTCTAATGCCTCGCTCAAGGCTGTCATTTCAGCGGTTAACCGCGCTCTGCGGTAATACTTGATAGGTGCCTACATATCGAGATGAAGCAGTTGTACTGCGCACCCACAAACTGGGTGAAGCAGATCGCATTGTTACTCTGCTAACTCGCTATCACGGTCAGGTAAGAGCGGTTGCTAAAGGGGTTAGAAGAACAGCATCAAAGATGGGTGCTCGTCTTGAACCCTTTATGGTTGCCGACATTCAGTTCTATGAAGGTAAGAATCTAGATACCGTCACTCAAGCTGAAACCATTGGTGCCTACGGGAGCGCCATTACCGATGACTACTCTGCTTTTACTGTGGCCAACGTTATGGCGGAAACAGCTATGCGCTTAACCGGAGATGAAAGAGCAACGCAACAGTATTTATTACTCGTTGGAGCACTTCGTTCATTAGCAACTAAAGAACATGATCCAGCACAAATTCTTGATAGTTATCTATTGAGAGCATTAGCTGTTGCCGGTTGGGCTCCTAACTTTGCTGATTGCACAGGTTGCAATGCTGTTGGTCCTCATGCTGGTTTCGTGATTCAAACCGGTGGTGTGGTTTGTGAAAAGTGCATGCCACCTGGAGCTGCAATCATCAGTCAAGATGTTGCGGTATTACTGGGCTCTTTGCTCGCTGGGGAATGGGAATATGTTGAAACTGCTTCCGTTGGCGCTAAGGAACGGGCATCCGCTATCGTAAGTGCATATAGTCAGTGGCATATCGACCGTGGACTTAAATCTTTCAACCATCTGGAGCGAACATGAAATTCGAAGGTCAAGTGCCTGTTCATGTTGCCATTGTTATGGATGGCAATGGCCGTTGGGCTAATGCCAGAGGGCTTACCCGCGTTGAAGGTCACCGTGCCGGTGAAGCAGCTCTCATGGATGTCATTGAAGGTGCAATAGAGGCAGGAGTGAAATACCTAACGGTATTTGCCTTCTCAACAGAGAACTGGAAGCGCTCTCCTGAAGAAGTTAAGTTCCTCATGAATTACAACCGCGAAGTCTTACGCAGAAGACGTGATGAACTAAACGGCTGGAATGTTCGCATTCGTTGGGCTGGTCGAAGACCTAGGCTTTGGCCAACAGTTATTGATGAACTCCTGACAGCTGAGAAGCTAACTTCCAAGAACAAAGGTCTTACCTTCACCATGGCGGTGAACTACGGTAGCCGCATTGAGATCGTCGATGCCATCAACCAGATGTTGGAAGATAGCAAGTCAGGCAAGATAAAGGGTTCGGTTACCGAAAAGACCGTTCAGAGGTATCTGCTAACCAAAGACCTGCCCGATGTTGACCTGTTTATTAGATCCAGCGGTGAAAAGCGAATCAGTAACTTCTTACTATGGCAGTCTGCCTATGCTGAGTTCGTCTTTCTAGATGTGCTTTGGCCAGATTTTTCTAGAAAGCATCTATTTGAAGCTATCGAGCAGTATGCCAAGCGCAATAGACGCTTTGGCGGGGCAGTGGACAAACCTAAGAAGGCAAAGCCCAATTCCAGATAAACTTTAGGTTCAAGCACCGCAGCCAACGGTGCCTAATCAAGGGAGCAACAATGGCCACCCCATCTCGTTTAGATTCAGTGATTTCACTTGCCAAAAGGCGAGGATTTGTCTTTCCTGCCGGAGAAATCTACGGCGGAACCCGTTCAGCCTGGGATTACGGACCTCTAGGCGTCGAACTCAAAGAGAACATCAAGCGCCAGTGGTGGCGCTCCATCGTCAACTCCCGTGAAGACATCGTAGGTCTTGATAGCTCAGTAATCCTGCCTCGTAAGGTCTGGGAGTCTTCTGGCCACGTCAAAGAATTCGTAGATCCGCTTATTGAGTGCACATCCTGTCACAAGAGATTTAGAGCTGATCACCTTGAAGAAGCCTTCGAAGAGAAAAAGGGCAGAGCACCTGGTTCTATGGCGGACATTGCCTGCCCAAACTGTGGTGGTAAAGACATCTGGACTGAACCTAAGTTATTCAATGGACTACTGAAGACCTATCTAGGTCCAGTTGAAGACGAGTCAGGTCTGCACTACCTTCGTCCAGAGACAGCTCAAGGTATCTTCGTGAACTTTGCTAACGTGCTTGGTGCATCTCGTATGAAGCCTCCGTTTGGTATCGGTCAGATTGGTAAATCTTTCAGAAACGAAATCACACCAGGAAACTTCATTTTCCGAACCCGTGAGTTCGAACAGATGGAAATGGAATTCTTCGTTGAGCCAGGTACAGATGAAACCTGGCATGACTACTGGATCAATGAGCGATTGAACTGGTATTTAGACCTTGGTATCAATAGAGATAACCTGCGTCTATTTGAGCACCCTAAGGAAAAGCTTTCACACTACTCAAAGCGAACAGTTGACATCGAATACAAGTTCGGTTTCCAAGGTTCAGAGTTTGGTGAGCTCGAAGGTATTGCTAACCGAACTGATTTTGACCTAACCACTCACTCACGTGAATCAGGTGTTGATCTTTCATACTTCGATCAAGCTAAGGGTGAGCGATGGACCCCTTACGTTATTGAACCAGCGGCAGGTCTTACTCGTTCACTGATGGCATTCCTAGTTGATGCTTATGCAGAAGATGAAGCACCTAACACTAAGGGCGGCGTTGATGTTAGAACTGTTCTTCGACTGGACTATCGTCTAGCTCCTGTGAAGGTTGCTGTTCTTCCGTTATCCCGTAACGAAGATCTATCTCCTGTTGCTAAGAACTTGGCTCAAGAGCTTCGAGGACACTGGAACATTGACTTTGATGATTCGGGTGCGATTGGTAGAAGATATCGTCGTCAAGATGAAATCGGAACTCCGTTCTGTGTGACCATCGACTTTGATTCACTGGAAGACCAGGCTGTAACAGTTCGTGAGCGTGACACCATGGCTCAAGATCGTGTGTCTCTAGATAACCTAACCGGATACCTAGCTGCCAAGTTAGTCAAATAGTTCAATTGAATACCTCAGGTGCAGCATTACAGTATGGCGATATTGCTATCGCCACACCTGTCGTGCTTGCACCAATGGCAGGGATTACTAACACCGCTTTCAGAAGACTCTGTCGTGAATACGGCGGTGGGTTATACGTCAGTGAAATGGTTACCTCTCGTGCACTAGTTGAAAGAACTGAAGAGTCGATGCGACTAATCGGTCATCACGAGAGTGAAGACATCCGTTCAGTTCAGCTATACGGTGTTGACCCTAAGACTATTTCTGAAGCTGTCACAATGCTGGTTGCTGAAAATAGAGCAGACCACATTGATCTGAACTTTGGTTGTCCTGTTCCTAAGGTCACTCGTAAAGGTGGCGGAGCAGCACTGCCATACAAGCAAGACCTCTTTGCTGCCATCGTGAATAGCGCTGTGAAAGCTGCAGGAAATATTCCAGTGACTGTGAAGATGCGTAAAGGCATTGATGCAGATCACCTGACCTTTATTGAAGCTGGTAAATCAGCTAGAGATGCAGGTGTTGCTGCTGTTGCACTGCATGCCAGAACTGCTTCTGAGTATTACTCGGGTAACGCTGACTGGACTGCCATTCATGAACTAAAAGATCAGCTAAGAGATGTTCAAGTTCTTGGTAATGGCGATATCTGGTCAGCTAGTGATGCCATCAGGATGATGCGGGAAACCGGTTGTGACGGGGTGGTAGTTGGTAGAGGTTGTCTTGGTAGACCTTGGCTATTTGCTGATTTACAGGCAGCTTTCGAAGAGTATGCGAGAGATCCAAAATCTAATAAAGCTATTGACCCAGTTCAACCAACCCTTGGTCAAGTAGCAGAGGCATTCAAGAAGCATGCTGTCTTGCTGGTGGAATTCTTTGAATCAGAAGAACGTGCCTGTCGAGACATTCGTAAGCACGTGGCTTGGTACTTCAAGGGCTATCCAGTCGGTGGAGAGTTCAGAGCTAGTTTGGCTCAAGTCGAATCCCTGCAGCAGATGGATGACATCCTAGGAACCATCGACTGGCTAGCTCCTTACCCAGGTGAGCTTGCTGAAGGTCCTAGAGGGCGTCTCGGGGGTGCAAAAGTCTGTGCTCTGCCAGAGAATTGGCTTGATTCACGTGAACTGGTCGGTGACCAGCGTAAGGTTTTGTTAGAAGCGGAGCTTGGAGTTTCGGGCGGATGAGTAACGATAGATATACGGATTTTGACCAGGAGCGGTTTCTAGAAGAAACCGGCACCGGTAGAGGTGCTCGTACCGAATTTGCTAGAGACCGAGCAAGAGTTACTCACTCATCAGCACTTAGAAGACTTGGTGCTAAGACCCAGGTATTAACTCCTGGCGCAGGTGATTTTGCTAGAACTCGCTTGACTCACTCTTTAGAGGTTGCCCAAGTTGGTCGTGAGATGGCAGTTGAGTTTGGAATAGATCCAGACATTGTTGACACTGCTTGTCTCGCTCATGATTTAGGTCATCCACCTTTTGGTCACAATGGTGAAAAGGCATTGAATGATTGGGCACAGGATTTTGGTGGCTTCGAAGGTAATGCGCAAACACTGCGATTACTCACTCGTATCGAACAAAAGGTCTATTCGACAGAGGGCATGGCTTTTGGTTTGAACCTAACTAGAGCGTCTCTTGACGCAGCAGTTAAATATCCTTGGACACGAGAATTCGCAGTTAATGACTCAGGTGCAGATAGGTCCATCAAGTTTGGTGTTTATTCTGATGATGTTCCGGTCTTTGACTGGATAAGAGTTGGAGCTCCTGAAAGAACCAAGTGTTTTGAAGCGCAGATTATGGATTTCAGCGATGATGTTGCTTACTCGGTACACGATTTTGAAGATGCGGTAGTCGAAGGTTTTCTAAAACTGCATGAACTAGATATCTCGAGCAAAGAAGATGAGATCATCACTGAGATTGAACGTTGGAACGGTAGCCGAATCTCAAGAGATGACTTGCAGGCTGCATTAGATAGATTGCAAGTGAATCCAAACTGGTTGAGGCTTTGGAACGGGTTGCCTCGCGAAGCAGGACAACTAAAAAACCTCACTTCAAGTGTGATCGGCAGTTTTGTTTCTAGAACTACTCAAGCAACTTTTGCCGCTAACCCTGGTTCGAGCTTTGCAAGATATGCAGCAAATGTTGTTGTTCCTAATGAAGTTGAAGCAGAGATTGCTATCTTCAAAGGTTTAGTTTCATACTTTCTGATGTCAACTGAAAAGCGTAGACCGTTCTATGAATGGCAAAGAACTCTACTTACTGAGCTAGCTGATGAACTATTGGCATCTAATGGTGAGTATCTAGATCCGTATAGCTTGTCCGCTTGGAACCTAGCCGTTACAGCTGAACAAAAGCATCGGGTGATTGTCGATCAGATTGCTGTGTTTACAGATGCGGCAGCTCTCAAATTACACAACGCTCTTATTGGTTCTAAGCGAAGAACTATCTAATGGCTGGAAGAATTCCGCCTAGAGATATCGAGGCTATAAAGCAGCGAGTAAACATTGCCGACATTGTTGGTGAATACGTGCAACTCAAAGGAGCTAGCGTCGGCTCACTGAAAGGACTCTGTCCTTTTCACGATGAGAAGTCGCCGTCTTTTAACGTAAGACCTGATCAGGGCTTCTATCACTGCTTTGGTTGTGGTGAAGGTGGGGATGTCTACAAGTTCTTGCAAAGGGTAGACAACATCACCTTTTATGAAGCTGTTGAGAAGTGTGCTGGCAAGATTTCCTACCAAATTACTTATGAAGCAGGCTCTGGCAAAGACGATGGCATTAATCGAGGCAGGTTACTAGCAGCAAATGAAGCAGCCGCTAAGTACTTTGCTACGCAGCTACAAACCCCAGAAGCTCAAACAGCTCGAGATTTCTTATCGCAGCGAAAGTTCGATAAAGAAGCTGCTGAGTACTTTGGTTTAGGTTATGCACCTAAGGGTTGGAACTCGCTAGGAGATGTTCTAAAAGCCCAAGGTTTCAGTGAAGAAGAACTAGTCAAGGTGGACCTAATAGTCGCTAAAGAAGGTAGAAGCTATGACAAGTTCAGAGGCAGATTGGTTTGGCCAATCAAGGATGCCACCAATGCTGTTATTGGTTTTGGGGCTAGAAAAATCTATGAAGATGATCCGCTAGCTAAATACATCAATACGGGAGAAACTCCGGTTTATCACAAGTCTCAGGTACTCTATGGACTTGATTTAGCTAAGAAGGACATAGCTAAGAACCGTCAGGTAGTTGTTGTTGAGGGTTATACCGATGTGATGGCCTGTCATCTAGCCGGTGTAACTACAGCTGTTGCCACATGTGGAACTGCTTTTGGTGATGAACACATCAGACGTATCAACCAGTTATTTGGTTCCGGCGATCAAGGTGCTCAGGTTATCTTCACCTTTGACCCGGACGCTGCTGGTCAAAAGGCAGCTATGCGAGCATTTGAATCTTCCGGCAAGTTCATTGCAACTACCTTTGTGGCTGTTGGTCCTGAAGGCTTAGACCCTTGTGATCTGCGAATCAGTAAAGGCGATGCTGCGGTCCAAGAGATGATTGCAACTAAGAAGCCGATCTACGAGTTTGCAATTGATCAAAAGATTTCAGGTCATGACCTAAGTTCTTACCCAGGTAGGTTATCTGCTGCAACAGCAGCGGTATCTGTGTTGGCTAAGATTTCAGAACTTGGGGCCAGAGAAGAGTATGTTCGTATGCTTGCAGCTAAGGTTCAACTGGCTAATGATGAAATAAATAGATTGCTCTCTGCAGAACTGACAAAGCTTCGTGCCCAAGCAGTAACTAATTCCAGAAGAGGCGAATC
>Ga0304729_1001147_pt1 | contig 17990 bp, 20 predicted proteins | sample C_131016_MF_Meta_FD_190475 | JGI IMG/M metagenome (GOLD analysis project Ga0304729, IMG submission 190475) | Freshwater microbial communities from Lake Croche, Canada to study carbon cycling - C_131016_MF_MetaG (v2) (version 2) | ecosystem: Environmental > Aquatic > Freshwater > Lake | place... | reverse complement strand
TAGTATTACTCCAGCAAAACGTGGGTCACTGTTCATGCCCAAATCAATCATATCTTCGGCTTTTTGCCGTGCCAGGTCGGCAAGTTCGTCCATCTCTGCGTCACCGGCCTCTAGGTCTCGTACCAAGGGCAGGGCGGCATCTATCTTGTTGATTGCCGTATCAACTTCTGTGATCACATCTCGATTATCACGTATAAAGTCCAAGGCCTCTTGGGGGGTTGTGTCAGCGCCGACACTGGGTAAGTTGAGCAGTTGCTCTAATTTTTTAGTCATAACGTATTTAAATCTCCAATGCAATACTTATTGCTAGTGTACATTACATATTCCCACGACAACCCTTTAGGAATCCCGGGTTGTCGTAGTGCGTCACGATCAACACTTAAAAATTGTGTTCCTACATTTTTTTGTAGGTATGCAAGACCTCGAGTAAATGTTTTAAACCCGTTTGAGTCTTTAAACCCTTCCATCCAATAATCCCATTCCTGATAAGTGGCCTTGACCGGTTTATCACACTGAAATGTTCGTGTGTCATAATCAGGGTATATTAGTCCCTTGACTAACAGCTCATATGCCGTACGATTCACTGAACTTCTCAACCATTGCAGATTAAACATATAGCGGAGTCCTTGATTCAATGAGTTTTCCATCCAACGTTTAACTACGTGACATTGTTTTGCTAATAATGGTAAAGCATCAGGATGCCAATAAAATAATTCTACTTGTGTATTAGTATATCCGTTATTAACTGCCGCAGGCAACGTTGATGATACTTGTCTATCACCAAACAATGTGTAAACCTTATTGTTCTCAATTATGATTCTTGGCTTATCAGTACCAAAAAGAATACCAATGCTTTTGCCTTTATCAAATGTGGTCAAACTGTCTTTTTGACTTGCATGACTGTATCTTACAATACATCCAGGAGTTACATAATCCCCGCACCAATGTATAAAGTTCTCGTCCCAGGTCAATGTGTCGTTAATAATATCTAAACTAAAATCATGTACTGTTATTTTTGTACGCGGGCTAACGTTTTCTAGCCATTTAATCAACGGAAGGGCTGCATATTCAAATTCACTAAATTCATTGCTGGGGTCAAATATCTTGTTTGTGGCATTGTATTTGTTGGTCCCGGCAGTTGCATGTCTAACAAAGATTTCATCTACATGTAGTCCTTGATTTATGAAAGCATATAACATGGTAGTACTGTCGCCGCCGCCACTACAATTTAAAATTAGATAATCGTATTTCTCTCTAAGTTGCCTAGCACGGGCATGATAGTAGTCACGTATGTGCCCCGGTGGTTCAATGGTCCAATCAAATAGTCCAAACTCCGTATCATTGAAGTTCCAGTGTATGTCGCTGCGAGTTAAATTTTGTCGAGTACCCTCCATTAGTGCGGAGGCTTTGTCCCAATAAACTTGAGAACCAATTTGGTAAAATCCCAAGGTAGGATCTTTGGCCAGAGTTGTATGGTCAATCTTAATCATTTTGAATTATGTTACGTTGTATTTAACGCTTGCCCTGATGGAACAAATCATTTTCAGTGATGATTCTAAAAGTCAGTCCGTTGGCTTTACAATAAGCCTGGCAGGCTTGCCACTTGCACATGTTAAGTATGGCGGCTGCTTGGGCACGTTTACTATTGCCTGCGGCTTCTAATGTGGTTTCTTTATTGGGTTTAATTTCCCAAATTTCGGCATGTTGTCGATTATTAGCATCTACATACACCACAAAAAAGTCCGGAACGTAGATGGTATTCTTATTGGTAAATGGATTACGATAGTTGACATGGATGGCTTCGTTGGCCCATTGTGTAATACTAGGGTTGCCGTCGCACATACGCATGACCGCATGTTCCCAACTTGATCGGTAGTGCGGGGTTTTCTTACCTACATATTTTTCTGGGTGTAATAATTGATAAAACCCATTGGCGTACTTTGACATTATGCAAGGATTGTTCGAGTTATGTACTTATTTTGTACTGGCTGATTATTGAGTCCTACTAGGCTAGTTCCCACTCTGTTTAAATTTAAAAACATAGCAAGGTATAAATTAAGCTCACCTTTATTTAAATTTCGAAACTGTTCCAATATACTCATGGGATCTATACCTTGAGCCATTGCCGTATATACCACTGTACTAGATAATACTGCCGCACTTTGTTTATTACCGTCGGTGATAGTTTCAAAGAATGCAGTTATTGCAGTATTCTGATCGCTACTGATATTTCCGGGGTTGATAAAATAATTATTAAAATACTTCCCTGCCGAAGTATTTTTGTTTACACTGATATCAACGGTGCTAATATTACTGGGTTGGCTCATGCTGTAATTCCTGGTGGTAACGGATTATCTGTAACTGTTGCATTACCTATTGATTCGCCGTTGCTCTTTATAACTGCCGCAGCCAATTTATTTGTTATTGGTGCTGATTGTGATACAGCATCAACCGAATATGATTTGACACCAACGTTATTGAATCCTGCCAGTGGCTGATTAGCTGTTGCACCAGTGGGAGTACGTGGGCCTGAATTGTCGTATATTAAATTTACTTTCATAGGTCGTTATTACCGTTCTGTACTCTACTATTACTGCCGTTGCCTTGGCCGGCCTTGGGCAGTGCCAGTCGGTTTAGTACGTTGCTATCACCTTTAAGGATGCCCATGCCAATGTTCTTAAGTTCAGCACCGGCTATGCCCAATATATTTTTACCTTTAAAATTATTAACTGTCTTAGCAGCTTTATTGGCTGCGCCCAAGAATCCCAACGCTCCCCCTGCCGACATGCTTTGCCCAATACCGTTTGCACTATCCAACAATCCTCCGGGGCCAAGTATACTACTTGTGCCGCCACCAGCCGGGCTTAATGGACTCGGTGTTTTGTCATAATTTAATGTTGCAAAGTTTTTAGGTTCGTTTGTAGTAGTTACTGTGCCATAATTATATAATACCGTTTCGTAAGTTAAGGTCATTGAATGCTCTAGTGTGCCTGTACCTTCACTATAACTATGTTGCCCATGACTAAAACTTGTTATCATCGGATTAACCAACACATACTCAGTAAACCGTTTTTGGTGTAAACTGTATATGCGTATACTATCTAGTATGCGTTGTTCGGCGCCGTGATTATTGTATTTGGCAGGTAAGTATCCCCAGTTTTCGCTTTGTTGTAAAGCATACTTGGTATTTTGTTTATAAAACGGCTCGGTATAATCGCTGTCCCTATAATAATGACTCATGTAGTCATACCAAAAGTCTCGTATTACATCTGCACTGTCGTCATGGAATGCAATTGTTACATCGTTATATTTGAGTTTGTTTTGTACAATGTTGGGTCTGTTGTATGCATTAAGGGTTTTTGTGTCTACAGTAAACTTGGGCAAACTTGCACTCTTTACCAACATGCCCATTTGTATAATTTCTGTACTGGGCATACGGCTCAGTGTTTGATTTATATCAAATGCCACATGGAATAGGTAGGCATGTTTAGGAGCCAGGGCATAGGCATCGCTGACAAATATCTTGTTGGCGTGTTTAAAATCTCTAAGGTATGTACCGCGGCTAAAACCCGTTAATACATCATCAACCATGCTCATAGTAGTAATCCTGTTATATAATATTTATCCATAAAAAAACCCGCCTGAGCGGGTTTTTTTGTTTTGGGGTCGATTAACCTGTAATAGCGCCAATTGTTTGAGAAATTGTAGCACCAAAACCAACTCCGGCAGTTTGTCCGCCTTGTGGTGTTTGTTCTGCATTGTCATACACAACTGTTAATGCGATTGTTACAGGGTCTGTACCTGATCCATAATTCATATCGCCGTAGTCAACTTGTTGTAAGTAGCAACCATACAGTTCCCAAGATTCTAATACAACTGGAGTACGAGCACCATTACCGCCATCTAAAATGTCCAGTGTCAATTGGAACTTGTAGTCAATACCGGCAGCTGCTGCGGCTTGTTCTTGGAAGTCGAATTGCTTTTGCAATTGCTCGCCAACCAACTTGCTAACATTTCCGCCAACATCGTCGCGCAAGTTTACTGTAATAGGTTGCCATTCAGCTTTTCCAGCTAGTTTTACTTTGCTGTTATAAACATCAATTACAATATCACCAAATTGTACGCTAGGACGCTTGACGTCAACAACTTGTTTTGTTAGTTCTACTGATTGAGCTGCACTTACCCCAAAGTTGATAAAACTTAGTCTAAACTTGTACTTTAATTTTGGCATCAACAGACCTTGGCTGCTGGCACTTGCGCCGCCTGCCAAGGGTACTGTAAAGTTTGTTAATGATGCTACGGCCATATTATTCTCCTGTATACTTTATTTATGCGATTTTCTTACTTGCCCAAAGTAGCGATGTCGCCTGGGTTATATAAACGAATCGGAATGTAAATAAATTCAACATCTTTCATTGGTTCAATGGCAATGTCTGCATACAATTGATTATTTGCAATACGATCTGGTGTGTTATTGGTTGTATCGCAAACTACCAAATAGTCGTAAATACCACGTTTTGCCACTAAGTCGTTCAATGCCCTACGTAGTATAGCACCAAATTGATCGCGTGTAATCTTGTCATTGGGTTCAAACAAGAATGCATTACCGGCACTTGAGAACAATGTGCGGATATAGTTTACCAAACGGCTCACGTTTACACGATCCATTGACTCTGTGTTTGGATCGCGAGTCTTTTGTCCCCAAACAACCAATCCAATTCCTGGAATAATTGTAATTGGGTTGATCTTGTTGGCGTACAATGTGTCACGTAGTGCCTGACTAACACCTGTACGATTAAATTCACCTGTAGTACGGTTTAGATACCCTAGGTCAGTTGCATTGCTTACTAGGCCGCGTCTTGTGCCAGCTGGGGCAAACCAAGGATAAGCCACATTGTCGTTGTACAAGTATGTGCGTAGAGCCATATGACTTGGCGGTACCATTACTGGATTACCGCTTAGATCACTACTGATGCCACCGGGGTAATAAACAGCCATATATGGATCTGCAGTTGACAATCCAGTGCCATCAGTATTGTTACTCCAGTTAATAATATTAACTGCGTTAACACCTAGATCCATTGGAGTGTCGCCAATAATAAATGCAGTATTAGTACGATCGTTATTCAGTGATACCATGTTTGGAATCACTTCAGGGTAGCCCGGGCAAACAATCAAGTTGAACTTGAACTGTTCTTCACGAATCTCTGTACTACTATCCAATGCACTTTTCATTGCTTCAATGACAACTTGTCGTTGTGCGGCTGCACCAGCATAAGGACTGCCATCGTTCTTCAACCCACTGACCGTAACCCAGGTAGCATGTTGTAACACATGCCAGTATGCGCTGCTCGGTGTAGTCGGGCTTTGGTTAGTAGATGCGGCAGTGGCCACATATATGTCGGCGCCATAGAATACCTTGGCTCCTACAGCATACGTAGTTGCACTACTCCAAATTGCAACATCATAGTCGTTAATGTTGAACATTTCTGCAACATATTTCTTGATGTTGTATCCGCTACGACGTGTGTTGACCAACAACATACCACGTGGATAAAGTTGTGGATTAGGTGCGTCCAAGTCTAAATAATTACTGGTTAATAATGTCTTAATTGTTATTTCGTCGTCGCTGGCAACATCTGTTGTGCCACTTGTGTCCCAACGTGCATCAGCAAACACCACACCATTTTGACTAATTTGGTCAGTGTTGTCAATTGCGACCCAACTTACTCCGTTGTAACGACTCAGTTTGGGCCAATGTATTAGATCACTGGTATCCAACCATAAGTCACCAGTTGCCAATGCGGTATTATCAGTCTGTGTTGTTGGGGCACTTGCACTCACAATTACACCCGTTGGGTCGGTGTTGGCAAGATTATATCCGCGCACATCGCTGGTTACATTCTGATAACCTTTCCAAGCTGTTCCTGTATTGACCATGACATCAATTATTGTAGGATCACCATAATACCATAACGAATTATCTGCAGGATCTGCTACTGGTTGTGTTACACCGTATGTGTATGTCAAGTTATCAAATCCACTGATACTGACTGTAGTACCGGTGGCATTAGTGCCTACGTTAGTCACTCCAGCAACTAACCCTGCTCGAGTAAAGACATCACTGCTGCCTGCACCAGCAGTTAAAACAATATCTCCACCTAGCAAGTGAGTAATAGTTACTGCACCACCGGAAGTAACCCCAGCTGTTATATTAGGAACGCTTGTTCTTAATATTGATGTAACAAAATCTTGTACTGTTGTACCAACCACTGTCACTGTATAACGAACGTCGCTATACGCACCAGTACTAGATGCCGACACAACAAATGTACTACCATTACTAAAAGTTGGGTTGTTAACATTACCGACGGCAGTTACTTGACCTTCTACAGTTCTAACCCTTGGTCTAAATCCGCCATAAGCAAATGCTGTTGAAACTGTAGGATCAGTTCTAATATAAACTGTACCAGATGGAATATTTACACCACCGCCAGTGGGATCAAGTGCGGCTGCAGCATAACGGTCACCGTTGTATGCCACTGCAGCCAGTGATCTCCATATGTCGGTTACTGCGTTGTATTTCTTAATAACAAAGTTTGAGCCGCCGCCAGTGGCACCGTTCTTAAACCATACGCTACCGCTTGGACGTGCTGTTGCATCAGCAGTTGTCCAATAAGGAACATTTGCAAAATCGTCGTATTTTAGGTCTGTACCATTATAAGTTCCGGTGCTTAGTCCCAACGAATTCAATAATGTAAGATTTCCGGATCCGCTAAACTTAGTTGCGATTAAGATCTTGCCGTCGCCAGCAGCTTCCCCGCTCGAGCTTCCGTCCGAATAAAGTGCAATTTGGTTGTTTAGTACGTCGGCATAAACACCAGTGATAGCTGCAGTATTGATTGAAGCCGCCACGTTTGCAAGAGTTGTTCCAAGTACAGTAACGTTAGATCCATTGATCCGTAAATTTCCACTGGCTGTAATTGTTGGGCTTGTGACTGTTCCAACTACTGTAGGTGCACTTGCATGCCAACTTGGAGTTCCAACTACTACCCATGTATTTCTAATGCTTAAAGGATCAATGGTGCCAATGTCCGGACCTGCTTTGTAAAATACCCGGTTAACTGGTTGTGTTGCAACAACTGCATAACTACCAGGAGTGCCTACGCTGGCCAATGGCGTTGCAGTACTTGTAATTGCACCTTGTGTGGTCAAAGTCGTTTGTGCATCTGTAGTAACAACAATTGGGGTTTGTTGTGAAAAACTTTGAGTGCTTGCGTTCCACTCGTAAATACCCCAAGCGGTATTTGCCAAATCTAACCAATATGTTGCATCCGGAACAGAACTTGTTGGACGAATACTTGTACCTGCAATCTCACTTAAATTAACATCTGCACGAATTGCGTAAACTTGATTTGTTACCCCTAACGCACTATACGCAGTCAATAACCCGTATTCGTTTAATTCGTCACCGTGCAACGGTGTTCCTGAACCACTTTGTTGGAATGTAGGAGTTCCCATTGCAGTGGTCAAATCACGTTGACTACCAAATATTTGTAACTTACCTGCATTGGCTTTTGTTGTGCCTGTAGCGGTGGTGCCGTTAATTGTTTTATCTTGTGCCGTAGCCATAATAAGCAACGGTACGGTACCGATTGCGTTACTGATGTACTGACTTTCGTCTGTTACGGTAATTTGTTGTCCTGGGGATACTAGTGCCATAGCAACTTTCCTTTATATAACTGTTAATGATATTTATATATAACTGTGTTTTTTGGGTAGTTACGATGCCCTTTGCAAAGGTCAAGTAATAAATACAACATGGAACGTAAAATATGCCCAACTTGTAATCAACGACCTGTTGCTGTTAACTATGTTCGGGAAGACGTCACACACTACAGATCAATGTGTGATATTTGTAGTCGTGCTGGTAAAAAAGGAAAACCGATTCCTGCGTGGTCAAAAGGCGGGTATAGAAAAAAACCCGCCTGTGAACGGTGCGGGTTTAAGTTTAAACTTCCTGAACAGAGTGCAGTATTCTACGCCGACGGAAACTTAAAAAACAACAACCATTTTAATCTGAAAACAGTCTGCCTGAACTGCATTCACGAAGTCAACAAGTCTAAACTTCCGTGGAAGCAAGGTCCTCTTGTACCAGACTTTTAATTTGACTGTACAATTGATCAATAGTACCGTTGTTGTCAACAATAGCATCAAAGTCGGTTCCGGCCCATGAATACTCGCTGGCATGGATACCATTAAGTCCTAACCACTCACGTGCTGTGTTATCTCCACGATTGGCTTGTTCGGCGATAGAGTACCAGTGCGGAGTTACGCCACGTTGTACCCAGATTATCTTTCCGCCCTGTGCTTGTATACTGGCAATCTCGTTAGGAAACCTACAATCGCTGATTACAACATTGTCTTGTGTTTTACGTAGTCGATTCTCCAAACTGGCAATCCACATGTCGTCATGGAATCCAGAACGACATACCTCTGTCCCCCAGTACTGTAGAATCCAACGTGGGGTTAGTGTGGGTATGTCCAAACGATTGGCCCACCAGGAATCCACCTGTTCACGCCACTCGCGAGCTTCTTTGGTACGTCCTTCCAGCATGGTTCTGTCCCAGCCGAACACTGCGGCCACTGCATCTTTAAGAGTATTGGCAAAACTTTCCCTACGATACTCGTGAAAGTTAACTAGATAGTCAGCGGCAGTATCTTTGCCAGCACCAATCAATCCGCAGATCCCTATAATCATAAAAAATGCTCCTATTACAGAGCATTTTAACGCATCATTGGCACACTTGTCAACTTATCCGGTTACCCAGGTCAGGGGTTGACTACCATCTACATATTGTTTGAGTTCTTCTTCTAACTTGTCCATTTCGGTTTGTGCTTCGCTGAGCATGGCCGTACCATTTAGTGTAGCGCCGCCCTGTGGTCCGGCTATTTGACTAAATTTACTATAGGCCTGGCCCAAAATACGCTTACTGAAACTGTATGCATAATCTTGTATCCAAGGATATGCATAGGGATCACTTAGAATCATTTGATCAGGTTTGGTGTTATAGACCCAAAGCAGTACACTTTCGTATGGATTTTGATTGTTGTCGCGACCGCTGGTTCCACCATAACCATGTGGCATTTTACGCACAATGGTCAACTTCTTAGTAGCCGGATTAAATGAGTAATTCAACAGGCCGCCAAACATCTTTTGAGTCAGTTTTTGATAGTCTACAAATAGTTCGTAGTTTACTAGTCCGCCAACACGTCCGGCCTGTAACATGTATGTGTTCAAGAAACCCGAGGCAAAGGGTTCAAACATACTAGCAGTGGTGCCGGTCACACTGCCAATACCACGACGATATGCTGCACGTACTGTCATGATCTCTTTAGGCAGTATGTATTCCTGTGTCTCGGGCAATAGGTCTAGGAAGCAATAACTTTCTTCTGTTGAATTCTGAGCACGTTGACGATACTTGGTTAGGGCCTGATTAATGGCCATTTCATAGTGTTCTTGTTCCAGTTCAACATCAACTAAGCCGTCGCCCAGGCGCATACGTACATAGTCAATTATCTCAGAGCGTTTTTTATCGCTAGTAGGTAATGTTGTAGTATCAAACTGTATAGGGCCAGATCCCGTGCCGGTATTGGCATTGAATAGACTCTTTGTGGGAAGGCTATTAAAAGCCGTCAGATTAGTGTCTATTGTTGGTGTAGTATCAGGTACTGTATATTGAGCCATGAAAAATCCTGTTATATGTTATTTATAACAGGATTCGGGGTTTTAGGCTACTTTAAGTAATACAATGTCTGCGTTCATGCGCCCGTTCATTTTACTTTCAGTTGCTTTAACATCATCTAAGAACTTGCGTAACTGTATTTTACCCGACTTGGCAAACTCTTTGAGTTTTTCATCGGGCTTCCTCAGCGTCTTGCACACACTTTTATCTGTATCAAAGTTAACTAGACTTGTGCCTTTGACTGTTAGTGTTTGATATGCAGCCGCAACATACTTGCCCAACTTACGTGACTTGATATTATAAACCCAAAGTTCGCTGGCTCCCACAATGTCTGCAGGGTTAATGCTCACAAGTTTAAGTACTGCATCAGTTTTGCAATATTTGAGTTTACTGATCACCTTTTCTTTACTAGGGGCTTTCTTAACCCGAGCTTTTTTAGTGGCCTTTTTAACTCCACGATATTGTTCCACTGCCGCTAGCAAGTCATCAATCCAACCCGTAATACGCTTAAAGTCTGCGGCCTTAAGATGTTTATAGCCCTCTGTGACCTGTGCGTCGGTCTTACTTTGTGCCAGTTCCAGTTCGGCCCGGCGGGTTTTGTACAAGTCTTCGTACTTGCCAAGTTGGCTTTGTACTACATTATTGGCAACCAAAAAGTCGTACAACCTGGTTGGGTTCTTTACTCCGGTGGTAACATCATCAAAGATGCCTTCAAGCTCGCCAATGATCTCGCTAGTACGTTCTGCTAGTCGGTCTTGAATAGTAGGGCGATTATACACTTGTTCAGCAGTGGCAATCACCTGCACTTCTTCAGGTTCTGCTTTACTGATCACATCCATCACGCTGTCAATAATAAACTCAATATGACGTCCACGGAACGGCATGCCCTTGCGGTGTGCCATGATCAAACTGCATACTGTCATGGGCAATAGTCTATCGCCAGCACGGTTAAACGCCTTAACTTCTTCAATGCTTAACTTACTGTTTTTCTGTAGCCAATCAATTACATACTTCTTACAGTCCTTTTGACTGTAGTAGTAATTATAGTAATAAAAACTCTTACGCAAACGGTTGTCGAACCGTTCGTTATCCCAATCCGCGGCTTCTGCTGTCCATTCAGGTTCAGTACCTGTGTATTTTTCATCTGCAAACGCAACACGAACTTGTCGCGGCTGCTTGTTTTTAATTTTAATTCCGGCTACTGTTGCCATAATTGTTCCTTTATTTCAAAATAATCTCTGCGGCTATCAACCGTGCAAACACATCATTCCCAAATTGCCAATCTACGGGCATTGTAGTTTGCAATCCCAATTCTGTATCTAATTTGTCTGCTTCTTCATTTGTAATTAGCACAATGGCCAAGTTGGCCTTGATCATCTGTGCCACTACAGTGACACTTGTGCCCGACTGTAGCATATCAATGGCTTGATTATGAATCATAATACAAGGCACAATGTGTTCACGGTAGGTGTTTGTGTCTGTACGCTTTTCACTTTCGCCAATAGTAATAATATGATCAATATCGTCGCCACTTAGCAGTATACGGGCGGCATCTAACATATATTGGTCACGATTGTCTAAAGCAAACTTATAACGTCTAGCGATCTTTTCAAATATACTGTTGTCACTTTCCTCTTTGGTAAAAACTTTTCGTGCAGTGGTTCTACGACTCTGTGGAATTTCAGTGATGTTTTCAATTACGTCAACAATATTAAAAAATTCTTCTAGGATATCGTAGTCAGGTTCGTAGTCAATACAGTAATATTTGCCTGTGCTCTTGCTAAATGCATAACCCTCTGCCTCACATGCCACACGGATGTTTTCCAAATAAGGACTTTGCAACCCCACTGTGAACATGGCCGGCTTGACTTCGCACTTGATGCCATTGTTGGTACGCATGGCATAGATCAATTGATTGTCTGCGTACAAGGTCTGATCTTTGGCGTTGTTATAACCGTGTTCCTCGCAGGCCTGTTTAAAGGCCGCAAACGGCATGGGCATTTTACGTGCCATTATGCATTGTCCTTTACGGTTTCTAATGCTTCCGTCAAAGGTGTTACCCCTTGCTTGGTCAAGCCATGTTGTTCGTATCCGTACATGGACCCTACATACCAAACACCATCTTTCATGATGTAGTAATACTCTGCACCACACGCTTCGGCCTGTTCTAGGAACTCCGCAAATGTGTGTGCCACTTGCCACTCGGTACCTTTCTCACCGCGGTCACGTCCATAAAAGGTACACCAATCTTCGTTGTACTCCGGCACTTCATTGCCGATGGGATCAAGTTTGCTAAAGGCATGTTTCTCGCCGATCTCGGGACGCAGGCTACTCATGTCGCCTAGGGCGATCAATCGATTCGCTTTCGAGCTGTCATAGTATTCGTGCAAGATTTCACCGTTGTGTTCCAAATAACCGTCCCAATGACAATAAATGCTCTTACAAACATCACCGTGCATGACTGCGATACGACTACGTGTTCCCATTTCAAACTCCTTAAAGTTTAGTTATGATCCAGCATTTCGCAATGCCGATGACTACAAAAACAATTACTGCTACAACAACTGGATCCATTTTTAGGCTCCTACTGTTTCTAATTCTTTAACTTCTGAGGGTGACAAAACTGTATAGCCCTGCTTTTCCAAATATGCAATATATGTTGCATTTTTTTTGGCTTTTGCACGGTCTATAGCATCGGGCAATGCTTTGTCAACTGCATTGTGATATGCACGTATGCCCTTGCCATATTGTATGTACGCATGTTGTGCGCCACCTTGTATGCGGGTACCACCACCAAATACTAGTGCATCTGCTTTGTCTTCTGCCACTTGTACGATAAAATTGTTCCAACTCATACTATGTCCTTTATTGCTAACTAAAAACATATTATAGTACCAAAATCATTAGATGTCAAGTTAGTACATTAGTGTTGCCATTAGCAACCACTGCTCAAATGTGTGTACGTGCTCTACGAATTCACGCTCTAATTCTGTATACTTTAGTGTTACCCGTTTTTGCCGCCTGCAATTCACCATTTCTTGGTCTAAAAAGACCCACGTGATCCTGCAGTTTTTATAGAATTTGAACATAGTGCTTCGAGCACGTATATCTCGTATGTTTTGCATGGCCGTTAGACAAGCATCTAAACGATCATGTAACTCCTGATGTTTTTCCTGCATACTGTAATTATACTAGAAAAACCATTCGGTGTCAAATTGTGTAAATACATAATAATCTAGGAATTCACGTGGCAAGATTAAGTTTATGGAAAGACGGCAGACATACGAACGATTATAAGTTCATGGATCGTCGAATCAGCGAAATGTTTACCCTTGGTGGTACGGGTATATTGTGTCACAAATATCTAGGCCCGACTGCACAAGGCGTTCAGCAGGTGACCACTTCTGCACAAGGCGCACCCGGGCAGATTATTCACTTACCAGACACCAGTGTAATCGATCTAGGCGATACGGTGACTGCCACAGGTGTCCCGCTGAACAGCACGGTTGTTGCTAAAAATGCCACGACTATCACAATCAGTGCAAACACAACCTCGGCATTGGGCATAGGAGTTACTATAGGTATAAGTTCAACAGCCGCTCGACCTAGTTACACAAATCAAAGTGAACAAAACATACAAGACTTGTTATGGTTAGAAAACAGAGATCGCAAGTATGACCAAGATGTGTACAAAATGCGTGGACTGTATCAACGTGCTGACCAAGACTTTGACCTAAGCCAATTTGGATTGTTTCTAGCCACCGGAACTGTGTTTATGACGTTCCATTTACGTGACATGGTAGACCAAATTGGTCGTAAACTCATGGCCGGTGATGTATTAGAATTACAGCACCTAACCGAATATGATGCACTAAATCAGGATGTGCCTGCGGCACTGAAACGTTTTTATGTCATTGGTGATGCCAGTATGGCCGCAGAAGGATTTGGTCCGTCGTGGTGGCCTCATTTATGGCGGGTCAAACTTAATCCCTTAGTTGATAGCCAGGAATACAAAGACATACTCAATAATCTTAAAGGCAGTGATGGTACTACTCCAATTGGGCAGTTGTTAAGCACTCTGGATACTAACTTACGTGTTAACGATGCAGTTATAAAAGAGGCCGAAGGCAATGTCCCCGAATCTGGGTATGATGTTAGCAGTTTCTTTAATAAGCCACTTACTGCCAATTTGACTGTTCCTGATTCTGATGCTAGTATTACTCCGGGCAGTGCCATTAAGGGTTACCTGACTGGTGATACTCAGGCACCGAACGGCTTACCAATGAACGCCGGTATTGTATTCCCTGCAAGTCCCGCCAATGGCACGTATTTCCTACGTACCGATTACTTGCCAAATCGTGTATTTAGATACAATGGCACACGTTGGGTTGCAATTAACGACGCCGAACGTACACCATTGACCAGAGGCGCAGGCGACATTACACAACTAGGCACATTCGTAAATGCCACAGGATCGTTTGTCAACGCCGGCAACGTTACTATTCCAGTAAAACAAAGCCTAAGCAATGCTCTTACTCCGAAAGCAGATAATTAATGACCGCTCCTTCAAACTATTTTTACGACGGGCAGATACGCCGTTTTGTAAGTCAATTTATACGCATGGTATCAAATTTCCATGTAGAGTTTGGCGCTGACAGCGACGGTGTAGTTCGTTATCAACGTGTGCCTGTCATGTACGGCGATGCCAGTAGACAAGCTGCGCAAATCCTACGCAATAATAGTGAGAACACACTTAATGCTGTACCGGCCATGGCAGTTTATATCAGTGGGCTAGCATACGACTTAACACGTTTACAAGATCCCAGTCTGGTGCAAAGTATGCAGATACGCCAACGTGAGTATGATCCTGTGACCGGAGAATACGGAAGCGGGCAAGGAGAAGCCTATACTGTTGAACGTTTAATGCCAAGTCCTTTTAAGTTAACGCTTAAAATGGATGTATGGACCAGTAATACAGAACAAAAATTACAGTTGATTGAACAGTTGACCACAATGTTTAATCCCACAATGGAAATACAAAGTACCGACAACTACATTGACTGGACTAGTCTAAGTTATGCATTACTAACTGATATGAGTTGGAGTAGTCGCACTGTGCCTACCGGCGGAGAAGAAGCCATTGACATTGCCAGTATGACGTTTGAATTGCCTGTGTGGATCAGCACTAATATCAAAGTTAAAAAGATGGGTGTTATTCAAACGGTTATTAAAAATATTGAGGGATTATCAACATTAGAGTCACTGGGACAAGTTATTACTACTGTAGGCAACTACGGGGTATTATTAAGTACCAGCGCCGGTGGCAACACCCTAAAGTTGTTAAAGCCCTACGATGCAACCACAAACGATGCCTACGGAAACGATACCGTGGTTGGCGCTAGTAATCATGCTTGGACACCATTACTAGATCAATACGGAAAGTTTATTTCAGGCAGTAGTCAAATTAGATTAACACAGCCCGACAGCAGTGAAGTCATTGGTACTATTGCCACGCACCCAACAGATTCTAGTTTGTTGTTGTATACACCGTTTGCTGACACAACTCCGGCAAATACTATAAGTCCTATAACTGCAATAATTGATCCATCAAGTACAAACATCAATACGGCTATCACACAACCTGCAAGTGGTACCAGGTATCTAATTGTTCACAATGTTGACAGCGCCAACACATTTAATGCAGCATGGAAAGGCACAGATAATCAAGATCTTGTGGCCAATGCACACGATATTATCCAATATACCGGGGCACATTGGACAGTGGTATTTGACAGTCAGAACACGAATGTGTTAAACTATGTAACTAACTTAACAACTGGAATTCAATACAAATGGCAAGACCAACAATGGACAAAGAGTTACGACGGGGTGTACCGGGCCGGCGAATGGATGCTGTCAATTTGATAAGTGCAGGTGCACTTATCTACTGTAGAACCACACACAGATATCTTTTTTTACTACGCAATGGCGGACGCCATTCGGGGTCATGGGGCTTGGTTGGCGGCAAGATTGAGCCGGGCGAAACTGTTGTAGCGGGTCTTAATAGAGAAATAGCCGAAGAGCTAGGTGGAATTATCAAGGATGCCAAACTTATCCCTATTGAAAAATTCACCAGCGATACCAGCAGGTTTGAATACCACACATATGTGATCAATGTAGATGAGGAATTTGTTCCTGTACTAAATCACGAGCATAGGGGATATTGTTGGGTCAAGTTAGACGACTACCCAAAGCCACTGCACCCCGGAGTCTGGAGAACATTCAAGTTCTCCAGTGTGATAGATAAAATACGAACGTTAGAGACTGTGTTATAGGTCTACTTCGCGAGCAAAGTCACTGAAACTGATTTGACGGAAGTTTAAAAAGTATTGCCAACTTTCGGGTACTGCATAAGTATCGGCTGGCATTACACGCACAAAATCAACCTGCGGGTAAGTGCTCATTACTTGTTCCATGGCCTTGACAAAGAAAGCCTCGGTGTTGGGGGCTTCTGTGCCCGGATACCCTGTAGTACCTGCATAAACATTATAAGTAAAATGCTCTCCGGCATGACGGTCGTAACAATCAAATCCCATTAGATAAACACTTTGGTGTCCATCAAAACAAGCAAGATAAGCTGCAATGGCACCCATGTTGTACGGTGGTTGTTGTGGAGCCAGATAAAATTTACCCGGATACTTTAAAACCATATCCCCAGTTCCGTAAACGATGGTTCTATCACAATATCCGCCGTTTACCATTTCGTTTGCTACTTCGTCGTTGGCCACAACAAAGTCCGGAATAAAGTCGCGCACAATGGCATTACACCCGTAAGTCTGTACTCGGCCTGCAGACAATAGACCACCTCTATGATTTGCCAAAATTTGGAATAGGTCTCCTTGTGGGTACAATTCAAGTCTACTGGGTCCGTTGCCCAATATTACCGCCTTATTTGATATTTGATTATTAAATACTGCATTAGGGACAAATTCAGCATCGCTGGTCCAGTCATTGTGTTGGTATGTTAGTACGCTAACTACATCTTCTCCAGAGTAGTTTTCGCGATATAATTGTTTTAGTTTTTGCATTTTTAATCCCGTTATACTGTATTTATTTTGATTCCACTAATCAGACTGGAATTAGCGTTCTAACCAGCTTGACTGTGTTGCTTGCACTGACTCCAGTGCCGTATAAGGTCAATGTGCCTGCGGCGATGCTGACAGTAAACGTCATTCTAGTAGTGGCCCCAGTTATTATTACTCCGTACATGCTGATATAGGCAGTGGTGCCATCATGTATTATGTTTGCTTCGCAAGTTTGATACTGACTATTTGTTACATCTTTAACACTAATAATATACTTTGCGCTTCGATATGTGGCAGTAGCAAACGTATCAATGGCAGTAGAACTTGTACCTATACCTGTTACAGTAGTAACTAAATTAGATAAGTCTTTTCTTAATAACTCATTTCCACCAACTGTACTGGCATCGTGTACCCTGATGGTGTTTAGGGTAGTATCTACGGAGATTTCTCCGGCTGAGCCGGTAAAACTGTTGTTTTGAGCGGTAGTTCCTCGTCTAAATTGTACTACGGTTGGCATCGTTCTCTATTCCTAATATAGTATATTTAGTTAGATCGGGGACAACGAGGCCGTGCCTGCTGCCTCAAGATCACTTGTGATTACAGTTCCGGCAGCATTACAGTCGTAAGTTGTGGAAGTTGCTACGCCAAATGCATCAGTCAGTGTGGTTAAATCACCAAAATCGCCGGTAGGGAAATCACCACCTGTACCATATGCCAATTTGTTCCAGGTAGCGCCGTCATAACTTTCAAAGGCACTTGTAGTTGTGTTGTAGCGAATTGCCCCTTGAACCGATCCGCGTTGATCTGTTGTTCCCACTGGCACAATAAGATTACTGCCTACGTACAAGTTGCCCGCAATGCCTACTCCACCTGCAACTATCAATGCGCCCGTTGTGGCCGAAGTCGATGTTGTACTTTGTAATAGTGTTAAATTAGATGTACTTAGACGTGCAGTGTTTGTGGCATTGTTGTAGAACCAAAGAGTATTATCGCCTGCGCCCACAGTGGCTTCTGCAAGAATGTATGTGTTGCCATCAACCGACTTGACCCCACCTAGGCTTGCCCAAGCAGCACCGTATCCCTCAAAACTGCCAAGTGAGGTGTTGTAACGTATCATACCCGATGCGGCTGCACCAGGACGTTGTGCCGTTGTTCCTAC
>Ga0304729_1001146_pt1 | contig 18012 bp, 14 predicted proteins | sample C_131016_MF_Meta_FD_190475 | JGI IMG/M metagenome (GOLD analysis project Ga0304729, IMG submission 190475) | Freshwater microbial communities from Lake Croche, Canada to study carbon cycling - C_131016_MF_MetaG (v2) (version 2) | ecosystem: Environmental > Aquatic > Freshwater > Lake | place... | reverse complement strand
TTAATGGGCAACCGCCTGCCGCACCGCTCGCTCCCACTGCATCATCCGATGCTGAGCGTCATCACGAGAAATCTGCGCTTCAAACACGCGGTCAATCTTCCAGTGCTTCTCTAGCGCAGTCAAGTCACTGAACATACCGCAGTGCAGTCCCGCCAAGTAGGCGGCACCTATAGCGGTGGTTTCAATCACTGCAGGGCGAATGACAGGAATACCTAGTAAATCTGCCTGTATTTGCATGAGCATGTTGTTGGCACAAGCGCCACCATCGACCCGCAACTCTCGAACCCGTTCGCCACCGTGGTGCACTGCATCTTTGCTCATAGCTTGCAATAACGCAGTACTTTGAAATGCAATGCTGTCCAATGCGGCTCGCGCAAAGTGCGCCATCGTCGTGCCACGCGTGATGCCCACAACCGTCCCCCGCGCATCTGCATTCCAGTAGGGGGCCCCTAAGCCTGTGAACGCTGGCACCACGACTACACCATCAGCATCTATCACCGTTTGCGCAAGCGCTTCAATGTCCGAGCTATTTTTGAAGGCATGTAACCCGTCACGTAACCACTGCACAACAGCACCACCAATAAAAACGCTTCCCTCCAATACAAATTCAGGCTTGTCATTGATTTGCGCCGCACTGGTAGTGATTAACCCGTTTTGACTCGTTTGAAATTGATTGCCAGTGTGCATCAACATAAAGCAACCCGTGCCATACGTGTTTTTTGCTTGCCCCGCACGCCAGCATGCTTGTCCAAATAGGGCGCTTTGCTGGTCGCCTGCAACACCGCCAATAGGTAGGGCATGGCCAAGCCACTCAGCGTCTATGACGCCAAAGTCACTCGATGATGCTTGCACCGTGGGCATCAAGTTGCTGTCTATGTGCAGCATGGACATGAGTTCGCTATCCCACTGGTTGGTATGGACGTTTAAGAGCATGGTGCGCGACGCGTTACTCACATCAGTGGCGTGAACACGACCTTTGGTGAGGTTCCAGATCAACCAAGTGTCGACAGTGCCAAATGCCAGTTCACCCTTTGTAGCCATGTCACGTGCTTGGGGGACGTTATCCAATATCCATTGCAATTTGGTTCCTGAGAAGTAGGCGTCAATTACCAAGCCAGTTTTGAATTGCACCAGTTTGTCGTGTCCTTCTTGGCGCAACTTGGCGCATACAGGTTCGGCACGTCTGTCTTGCCAAACAATGGCGTTGTAAATGGGTTGACCAGTTTTGCGGTTCCATACTACGGTTGTTTCGCGTTGGTTGGTAATACCAATACAGGCAATGTCCTGTGCGCGGATATTGGCATCTTTTAAAACCGCACGCATGGTGGCGAGTTGGCTAGACCAGATTTCTAGCGGGTCATGCTCGACCCAACTCGGATGCGGATAAATTTGACGAAACTCTTGTTGAGCCATACCGGCGATGTGTCCATCAGGTGCAAACAAAATGCTGCGCGAACTAGATGTGCCTTGGTCAAGAGCTAGAAGGTATTTCACGGTGATTCATTTCCTTTGCTATGTTGCAACGATACATTCCACGCCTGCTTGTTCCATCATCTCAACAAATGTTGCGGTCGGATGCGCGTCGGTAAACACACAATCGATATCAGACATCGGTGCAAGTTTCACCATAGCGGGGCGGTTGAACTTGGTGTGGTCAGCTGCCAACCATACTTGTCTGGAATGCTCAATGATGGCGCGCGCGACTTTGACTTCACGAAAATCATAATCGCGCAATGTGCCATCGTCTTCGATTCCACTGATGCCAATTAAACCAATATCGACTTTAAATTGGCGAATAAAGTCGACCGCCGCTTCACCCACAATGCCGCGGTCCATTCCACGCACTACGCCACCGGTCACGATAACTTCGCATTCTGGGTTGTCGCTCAAGATCGCCGCTACGTTTAAGTTATTGGTAATAACCCGCAGCTCTTTATGTTGCATGAGGGCATGTGCAATCGTTTCCATGGTGGTTCCAATGTTCATAATGAGTGAGCAACCATTGGGAACGCGCTTGGCAACCGCCTGAGCGATTCGCGCTTTGGCAGCGGAAGAAAGCACTTGGCGTTGACGGTAGGTGATATTTTCTGTGGTCGAGCTTGGCAATCGCACTCCACCATGAAAACGCGCCAATAAGCCAACTTCAGCCATGCGTTGCACGTCCCTACGGACCGTTTGTAACGTGACATCGAATTTGTCCGCTAAAAACTCGATAGAGACACTACCTTGATTTCTCACAAGATCAAGAAGAAGGGCTTGGCGTGGATTAGGGGACATGGTCAAAACGAACAGTATTTGGACTGCTACGAACATAAACCATGTTCGTTTTTGTTCGATTAGGGAAAATACCAAAGAATAAAAACAAAAACGAACAATAATGTTTATTGAAAGGAATAGTGTTGTCCCATCTCCAATTGTCTGAAGTTAGCAAATCCGTTGGCGCCGATATTCACCTGCATCCAATGAGTTTTGCACTTCAACCCAATGCGGTCACCATTTTGCTTGGGGCAACGCAAGCTGGGAAAACCAGTGTGATGCGTCTAATGGCCGGGTTAGATGTCCCTACCAGTGGATCTGTCTTAGTCGATGGTCTCAACGTGACAGGTGTGCCAGTGCGTGAACGTAATGTGGCGATGGTGTACCAACAGTTCATCAATTACCCCTCTTTAACGGTATATGACAACATTGCTTCACCTCTAAAGCTTCGACAAGAAAACAATATTCGAGAGCAAGTGCAAAACCTTGCCGAGCGGTTACATATAGATCCGTTTCTACATCGTTTTCCTGCAGAACTATCTGGTGGTCAGCAGCAGCGTGTTGCGTTGGCAAGAGCTTTGGCAAAAAACGCACCGCTTATTTTTTTGGATGAGCCCTTGGTAAATTTGGACTACAAATTACGAGAGGAATTGCGTGAAGAGCTGTCGCAACTTTTTGCTACAGGAAAGTCGACTGTGGTGTACGCTACCACGGACCCTAGTGAAGCCTTGTTATTTGGTGGGTACACCGCGGTTCTGAAAGAAGGGTGCTTGTTGCAATATGGGCCGACATTAGAAGTTTTCCGGAAGCCTGCCTCACTAGACGTCGCCTTGGCATTTAGCGATCCCCCATTGAATGTGGTGTCTGCCCAAGCACAAAATGGCACATGGCAACTCAACCACGGTCCCTTCTTGGCGCTGCCGCAGGTAAAGACTATTCATACCCAAGTCACATTGGGTATCCGTGCAGCAGCATTGCGGGTGGAAGAGAAATCTGGTGACATGGCCATTTCTGGGCAAGTGCAACTGGCAGAAATTTCTGGCACCGATACGTTTGTGCATTTTCATTGTGCGCTTGGTGAATGGGTCATGCAAAAAACAGGGGTCCACTTTTTTGAATTAGGCGCTCGGTTAACGTTTTACTTCGATCCGAGCGAGGCTTATGTTTTCGCTCCAGATGGCGCACTCTTGAGCGCGCCACTCTCCATGGCTGAAAGGAGGGCATGAAATGGCAGCAAGAATTGATTTGAACTTGTCGCACGCCTACCAAGCCGACCCCCAGCAAGACAGTGATTACGCTTTGTTGCCACTGGAAATGTCATTTCGTGCTGGTGGTGCATACGCGCTGCTTGGACCTTCTGGGTGTGGCAAAACCACCATGCTCAACATCATTTCGGGCTTGGTTCGTCCTTCGCAAGGCAGGGTTAAGTTTGATGGAGTTGACGTAACTGACAAAAGTCCTCAGTCAAGAAATATTGCGCAGGTATTCCAGTTTCCTGTTATTTACGACACCATGACAGTGGCTGAGAATTTAGCATTTCCTTTGCGGAACCGGGGTATGCCAGAAAATGATATTCGCAAACGCGTAGGTCAAATCTCAGAGATGCTTGAACTCAATGGTCAATTAAACCAACGTGCATCTGGATTAACTGCCGACGCAAAACAAAAAATTTCCTTAGGTCGTGGCTTAGTACGTCCCGATGTTTCTGCGATCTTGTTTGACGAACCTCTTACAGTGATCGACCCACATCTCAAGTGGCAATTGCGTCGGAAACTCAAACAGGTGCATCAAGAACTTCAACTTACCCTGATTTACGTGACCCATGATCAAGTCGAAGCCCTGACATTTGCCCAAGAAGTGGTAGTGATGACGCGCGGAAGAGCTGTGCAAACAGGTTCTGCTGAAGATTTGTTTGAGAAACCTGCGCATACTTTTGTAGGGCATTTCATTGGATCCCCTGGCATGAATTTTTTGGAAGGCAAAGTGGATCTGCAGTCTCTGGTGATAGGTGAATGCCGTATAGGTCTTAACCCTCAGCAAGCTAATAGTCTGCAGGGCCTATCTCACATCAAACTTGGTATACGACCCGAATACGTGTTTGTGGAAGAGAAAGCATCAGCAAACACGATGCCTGCAAAAGTTGAACGTGTGCAAGATTTAGGAACCAGTGTGCTGATGACAATGCATTGTGCAGGACAGTTATTGCGAGCGCGTTTGCCATTAACAGCGCAACACTTTACGGTGGGGTCTGGTGTGCACGTTTCCTTACTAGGAAAACACACTTGTTTCTATCACAACGAGGAGTTGGTGGTATGAAGCCTGTGAACCAAAAAGCATGGTTTTTGATTTTGCCTGTCTTAGTGTGTGTTGCTTTCTCCGCCATCATCCCTTTGATGACTGTTGTGAATTATTCGGTTCAAGACATCATTTCACCTGAGCGACGTGTTTTTGTTGGAACTGAGTGGTTCACATCGGTGATGCGAGATCCTGATTTGCATGAGGCACTGTGGCGACAAATTGTTTTTTCATTCACAGTCTTGGCCTGTGAAATCCCATTAGGAATTCTTTTGGCTTTGTCTATGCCCGCAGAGGGATGGCGTGCTTCAATCACCTTGGTAGTCGTCGCGTTGTCGTTGCTCATTCCGTGGAATGTGGTTGGCACCATTTGGCAAATATATGGACGTGCGGATATTGGATTGATGGGCGCTACTTTGCAGTTGATGAATATTGATTACAACTACACCGGCAATGCAACCGACGCCTGGCTGACAGTGTTATTGATGGATATCTGGCATTGGACGCCGCTCGTGGCTTTGCTCTGTTTTGCAGGTTTGCGCAGTATTCCCGATGCGTATTATCAAGCCGCACGTATTGATGGTGCTAGCAAATTTGATGTGTTTCGTTTTATTCAGTTACCTAAAATGCGAGGCGTATTGATTATTGCTGTGTTGCTGCGGTTTATGGATAGCTTCATGATTTACACAGAACCTTTTGTGCTGACTGGCGGAGGACCTGGTAATGCAACGACATTCTTGAGCCAATACTTGACACAAAAAGCCGTGGGTCAGTTTGATTTGGGTCCAGCCGCGGCTTTTTCACTGATTTATTTCTTGATCATTTTGTTGCTCTGTTTCATCCTCTACAACTGGATGCAACAAGTCGGTACCCAGGCCAAGGAGCAGGCACATGGTTGAACAACGTTTTAAAAAACGCACCATCTTTTTGTGGGTGTATATCGCTTTTACTTTGTTACCCATTTATTGGATGCTCAATATGAGTTTGAGAACTAATGAAGAAATTTTGTCAACCTTTAGCTTGTTTCCCAAGCACATCACCTTTGCTAACTACATGACTATCTTTACAGATGTGTCGTGGTATTCAGGCTATATCAATAGTTTGATTTATGTGGCAATCAACACAGTCATCTCGGTTTCTGTGGCTTTGCCTGCAGCCTATGCCTTTTCGCGGTTTAGCTTTTTGGGCGATAAGCATGTTTTCTTTTGGTTGCTGACAAACCGCATGACACCACCTGCAGTCTTTTTGCTGCCATTTTTTCAGCTCTACACAACCGTGGGATTGATGGATACCCACATAGCTGTAGCTTTGTCGCATTTACTCTTTAACGTACCACTCGCTGTTTGGATTTTGGAAGGTTTTATGTCAGGTATTCCTCGTGAAATAGATGAGACTGCTTATATAGACGGTTACAGCTTCCCTCGCTTTTTCATCACTATCTTTATGCCATTGATCAAAGCGGGTGTGGGTGTTACTGCCTTCTTCTGTTTTATGTTCAGTTGGGTGGAGTTGTTGCTGGCTCGAACGTTGACCAGCGTCAACGCCAAACCTATTGTTGCCACTATGACTCGCACGGTGAGTGCTTCAGGTATGGACTGGGCCACTTTGGCGGCTGCAGGTGTTTTAACGATTGTTCCCGGTGCGATTGTGATTTGGTTTGTACGTCACTACATTGCCAAAGGTTTTGCCATGGGGCGTGTATGAAACACCACAACGTTATCGTGCAATGCGTTCTGACAAGGCAAAGGAACTGACATGTTGGAATGGATGGCTTGGAGCCCCCCGGTCGTAATATTTTTTATCTGCGTAGCACTCATGCTTGCTTGCATGACCTATTTGGAAATTCGCTTTCCTACTGTGGCGCGTAAAGGTTTTTTGCCCATCATCACTACGCGTGGGGACAGATTGTTCATTGGATTGTTAGGGGCGGCTTATATTAATTTGGCATTTTTAGGCTTAGCTGGCGTGTTGGCACAGTGGCTAAGTTTAGGCGAGGACCCCAGCATTTGGTGGGGAACTGCGATGAGTGTTGTTTGGTTAGTTTTTGTTTTACGCAAAGGCTGATCAGACGTGCAAGTAACCCGGTCTGAACCTTCCCTCGGACCGAAGTTTTTTATAACCAAAGGGAAGCTTTTGAAACGAGGAGACTGACATGAAGTTGAAATACCGGGCTTTGGCATTTGCTGCCACCGCATTGGTTCTGGGTCATGGTGCTTGGGCGGGAGAAGCCGAAGCCAAGAAATGGGTGGACAGCGAGTTCCAGCCATCGACTCTGAGCAAAGATAAACAACAGGCTGAACTCAAGTGGTTCATTGATGCGGCTAAAAAGTTGCAAGCCAAAGGGGTGAAAGAAATTTCTGTGGTGTCTGAAACCATCACAACCCATGAATATGAATCTAAAACCCTTGCAAAAGCGTTTGAAGAAATCACGGGTATCAAAGTTAAGCATGACTTGATACAAGAGGGTGATGTAGTGGAAAAACTCCAGACATCGATGCAATCAGGCAAATCTATTTATGACGGTTGGATTTCAGACTCTGACTTGATCGGTACCCACTACCGCTATGGAAAAATCATGCCTCTGTCTGACTACATGGTAGGCAAGGGCAAAGAGTGGACCAATCCAGGCTTAGATTTAAAAGACTTTATTGGTACCAGTTTCACTACCGCACCTGACAAGAAGTTGTACCAGTTACCTGATCAACAGTTTGCCAACCTGTATTGGTTCCGTGCCGATTTATTTGCACGTAAAGACCTACAAGACAAGTTCAAAGCTAAGTTCGGCTATGAGTTGGGCGTTCCATTGAATTGGAGTGCGTATGAAGATATTGCCGAATTCTTTACAAATGATGTAAAAAATATTGATGGCAAGCCTATCTATGGTCATATGGACTACGGTAAAAAAGATCCTTCACTGGGTTGGCGTTTTACCGACGCCTGGTTGTCTATGGCTGGTACAGCAGACAAAGGTATCCCCAACGGTTTACCTGTGGACGAGTGGGGCATCCGCGTTGGTGCTGATGGTTGTACACCCGTGGGTGCCTCCGTCTCACGTGGCGGTGCAACGAACTCTCCAGCAGCCGTTTATGCTTTGACCAAGTACGTGGATTGGATGAAGAAGTATGCGCCTAAGGAAGCCACGGGCATGACCTTTGGTGAAGCGGGCCCAGTCCCTGCACAAGGACAAATTGCACAGCAAATCTTTTGGTACACAGCTTTTACAGCGGACATGACCAAACCTGGCTTGCCTGTCGTCAATGCTGATGGAACACCGAAGTGGCGTATGGCACCTGGACCCAACGGCCCCTACTGGAAACAAGGCATGCAAAACGGCTACCAAGACGTAGGTTCATGGACATTCTTTAAGAACCATGATGAAAACCGCACGGCTGCTGCTTGGCTGTATGCGCAGTTTGTGACTAGCAAAACTGTGTCACTTAAAAAGACCATCGTGGGTTTGACACCGATTCGTGAAAGCGATATTCGTAGCCAAGCCATGACTGACTTAGCACCTAAGTTAGGTGGTTTAGTCGAGTTCTATCGTAGCCCTGCGCGCGTTGCTTGGACACCGACAGGTACCAATGTGCCTGACTATCCTAAGTTAGCTCAGTTGTGGTGGAAGAACGTCGCACAAGCTGTGACGGGTGAGAAAACGCCACAAGGTGCGATGGATAACTTGGCCGAAGAAATGGACCAAGTGATGTCACGTCTTGAACGAGCAGGCATGGCTAATTGCGCGCCTAAGCTCAATCCAAAGGGTGATCCTGCTAAGTACTTGAGTGACACAGGCGCACCATGGAAAAAATTGGCTAACGAGAAGCCAAAGGGCGAAACCATTGCGTATGAAAAATTACTCAACGCTTGGAAAGAAGGCCGCGTCAGGTAATTTTTTACTGCTAGGTAGGTCTTAACCCAAAGGGATCCGTCCGTATTGATGGATGGATCCTTTTTTTATATAAATGCTATTTAAATCTTCATGCAGCGCTCGGCACTTTTAGATCAATTGCTTGCAACAGATTTTTACGATCTGGCCATCATTGGTGGCGGAGCGACCGGTCTAGGCGTTGCGTTAGATGCGGCGACACGTGGATACAAAGTTGTTTTATTAGAGGCTCATGATTTTGCAAAAGGGACCTCGTCGCGAGCTACCAAGTTAGTCCATGGTGGTGTGCGGTACCTAGCACAAGGTAATTTGTCTTTGGTTAAAGAGGCTTTGCATGAGCGGGCCGTGCTTCTACATAACGCCCCACATATTGCACAACCCTTGGCTTTTGTGATGCCTTCTTACAAGTGGTGGGAAACCGCTTTTTATGGCATAGGGTTGTTACTCTACGACCTATTAGCGGGGAAGTCGGCGATTGGTTCGACTCAATTTTTAAGTAAACAACAAGTGCTAGATCGCTTGCCCCAAGTTCAATCGATTGGTTTGCGCGGAGGCGTTCAGTACTGGGATGGTCAATTTGACGATGCGCGCCTTGCGCTAGAAATTGCGCGCACAGCCCAAAAAAATGGTGCTGTTGTTTTAAATTATTGTCCTGTTGAATCTTTTTTTCATGAAAACCGTAAAGTCAGTGGACTTAGATGTAAAGACGAAGAAACAGGACGTGTATTCGACATAAAAGCAAAATGTGTCATAAACGCTACTGGTGTCTGGGTCGATGGCATTCGCACTATGGATGCAAATGCTTCTGGAGAAAAAATCGAACCCATAGTGACACCAAGCCAAGGTGTGCATTTGGTGGTGGATCGTTCTTTTCTGAACAAAGACTTTGCTTTGCTAGTACCAAGTACCCAAGACGGACGCGTTTTGTTTGCAGTTCCTTGGCTAGGCAAAGTTATTTTGGGAACTACAGACACCCCGCGCACTGATTTGCCAATCGAACCCATGGCTTTTGCCCAAGAGGTGGATTTCATTTTGGAAGAGTCTGCCCGCTATCTATCAAAAGCACCTAAGCGCGAAGATGTTCGTAGCGTTTGGGTGGGTTTGCGTCCTCTGGTTAAGCCGCACAAAACTTCCTCTGGCACCACCAAAGGAATCAGTAGAGAACACACGATCCTTATCAGCGAAAGTGGCTTGGTGACTGTTACTGGTGGTAAATGGACTACTTATCGTGCGATGGCTGAAGATGTTTTACAAGAATGTCTAAATTCGGGGCTGATTGCCAAATTAGGCAAGCCTGCTATGACGGCTAATTGCCCGTTGGTGGGAGCGCCCCTACCGCATCAAAGCATTACAGCAACATCGCTGATGCATTGTCAGGGACTTCATTCATACGGCGCAGAGCAATCGCTGTTATCAACGATGCCGGGGGCTGATTTGTGGCTATGTGAGGGACTCAGTGAAGCTATGGTGCGTTTTGCTGTCCGATATGAATACGCAAGGACTGTGGAAGATGTGTTGGCGAGGCGGTCTCGCTTATTGTTTTTAGACGCGCAATTAGCGTTGGAACTGTCAGACAAAGTAGCGACTATTTTGATGTCAGAACAAATCCATAATCCGAAGTCAGTAGCATTTAAGACTTTGGCGCAAAGTTATATGCTGCCAACGTCACATTGACCCAAAAACAACTCCAACCTTGGCAAGTCATCATCGGCGGTATGTGTGGTTTGGTGCTGACTATCGGTCTTGCCCGATTTGCATACACACCGTTGCTACCAAGTCTGCAAGCGCAAACGGGACTCAATGACGCTAATGCTGGCGTCTTAGCCGCCATTAACTATGCTGGATATATGACTGGTGCAATTACAGTCGCTTGGATAGACGACGTGCGCTGGCGACATTGGCTCTACAGCACTGGTCTTTGGGTGGCTTTGATGACAACGGCATTGATGGCGGTTGCCCCATCATTTGGGGTCTGGGCCTTTTCACGCTATGTAGGTGGCTTGTGCGGTGCGGCGGGTATGTTGATGGGTTCAGGTTTGGTGCTGGGTTGGTTGATACGAAATGGCCAGCGCCCCGAGTTGGGTTTGCATTTTGTTGGAATTGGCTTAGGGATCGTGGTTTCAGCGATTGGTGCTTGGGTCCTGTCGATCATGTGGCCTAGTTGGGATACGCAATGGCTAGCCTTTGCTTGCATTGGTTTGGTTTTTTTATGGCCTGCTTGGTCTTGGCGTCCGCCAGTGCCTGAGACGATCAATGCATCTTCTTTGGAAGCCAGCGCGTCACCAACAATTCCCGCCAGGTGGATGTGGACCATGCTCGCAAGTTATTTCGCTGCAGGTTGGGGGTTTGTGATTAGCGCTACTTTCACCGTTGCGATTGTGGAGCGCGAGCCTCTATTGGCTGGGCAAGGCCACCTAGCGTGGGCGATGGTTGGCTTAGCTGCCATGCCCGCAGTATTTTTGTGGGACCGCATTGCTAGATTGGTAGGGGACAAACAAGCCTTGCTAATCGCCTTCGGTTTGCAAACATTGTCTGTGTTGATGCCTGCAGCCTCGGGTTCTATGTTGGCCGCGATGGTAGGCGCTATTGGTTACGGTGCAACCTTTATTGGGATTGTGAGTTTGACGCTTGCCATGGTCGGTCGTTTATCGCCCAACAATCCAGGCAAAGCTATGGCGCGATTTACTTTGGGTTATGGCGCTGCGCAAATGATTGCGCCAGTGGTCGCTGGTTATATGGCGCAATCATCTGGATCATTTCACGGAGCGCTATGGGTGACTGCTGGAGTCATGGCATTGGGAATGGCCTTGTTGGCCACGCTGCCGCAGATCGAAAAAGCTGCTTAGTTTTTAGAGCTGTCAGAGCTAGAGCTGTTGTCCACTCTGCGCGCGCCAGTAAAACGGCTTAACCAATAAGACTGGCGCATATCTTCCACCTTGACCTGTTTACCAGGGCGTGGTGAATGGATAAATTTGTTATCACCCACGTAAATGCCCACGTGGCTAAAGGTTTGGCGCATGGTGTTGAAGAACACCAAGTCGCCGGGCTGCAAATCTTTTTTGTCTATTTTTTCAGTGGCATCTGCTTGTTCGCGTGCGCTACGGGGCAATACTTTGCCTAAGGTTTGCTCGTACATGGATCGGACAAATCCGCTGCAATCAAAGCCGTTGTCGTCGGAGCCACCGCGGCGGTAAGGAACGCCTAAAAACCCCATGGCGTTCATAACCAAATCAGAGGCTTTGTTGCTGACGTTTTGGCTTACTTTGGAAATCTTGGTTATGAAGCCACTGTCGGAAAGATAGATTTCTAAATCGTCAGAAGACGAACTGTTAGGCGCTGCATGCGCACTAACAATACAACAGACGATAAGGAAATGGCGAAACTTCATAAGCGCACGATTATAGTCCGGTAGGAATGCACGATACTCGTGTTTACTTAGCGCAACCACCTGTTTCATTTCACTTTCGCCCACTTATGTTGATTGATGACCAAGAATCCCAGCTCATATTGGTAGATTACCAAGAGCGGTTAATGCCAGCCATTTTTGAGGCGGAATCGGTATTGCTGAACGCTAAGCGACTGGCACAAGCGGCGCAGTGGATGGAAGTTCCTGTTTGGGGGACTGAGCAGAACCCAGAGAAACTTGGGCCCTTGTCTAGTGACGTTCGGCAATTTTGCCGTTCAGTTTTACCCAAAATGAGTTTCAGCGCATGTGCGGATGGTTTGATTGAATTGCTCAAGCCACCAACGCGCAACGCGCAAGCAGGTAACGCCCGCAGCTTGCCCAAGCATTTACAAAAAAAATCTGAACCGGATTCCGTTCGCCAAACCATTATTCTGGGAGGAGTTGAGGCGCATATCTGTTTACTTCAAACTGCCCTTGATTTGTTAGAGCAAGAATTTGAAGTTTATATAGTGACCGACGCCTGTAGTTCGCGCACCGAACGTAACCGCGATGCGGCTTTCGATCGATTGGCGGGCATGGGCGCAGAACTGGTGACGACTGAAATGGTGCTGTTCGAGTGGCTGCGCAGCGCTGAATCTGACGCGTTTAGGGAAATACAAGCGCTTATTAAATAGGCAAACTTTGCGCTAAGTCAGTTTCTTGCAAGTCCTTCCTGCTCATAATTGAAAAATTAGTAAAACGTAGATGGGGAGGCATATTCATGGGTTCTTTTGCGCAGTTTCATAAGCGTTCTATCGAAGACCGCGACAATTTTTGGGCTGAACAAGCCAAAACAGTGGATTGGCAAATCCAGCCCCAACAAATTTGCGATTACTCCAATCCTCCCTTTGCTAAGTGGTTCGTCGGTGGAACCACCAATTTGTGCCACAACGCGATAGATAGACATCTCAAAGATCGTGGTGACCAAGCCGCGCTGATTTTTGTTTCTACTGAAACAGACCAAGAAAAAACCTACACCTACAAAGACTTACACGCAGAAGTGCAGCGCATGGCCGCCATCTTGCAAGACTTTGGCGTGGTCAAAGGCGACCGTGTCTTGATTTACATGCCCATGATTGCCGAGGCCTCTTTTGCCATGTTGGCATGCGCGCGCATTGGCGCGATTCACTCCGTGGTGTTTGGCGGATTCGCCTCACATTCATTAGCAACACGCATCGAAGATGCAACGCCCAAAGTGATCATCAGTGCAGACGCTGGATCGCGCGGCGGCAAGGTTGTGGCATACAAACCTTTGTTGGATGAAGCCATCAGCTTATCGAGCCACAAGCCTAAAGCGGTCTTGATGGTTGATCGCCATTTGTCTGAATTCGCCAGCGTGGCAGGGCGCGACTTTGACTATGCGCAAGAGCGCGACAAACATCTCAACGCCCAAGTGCCTTGCGAATGGGTGGAATCCACCCATCCGAGTTACACCCTCTACACATCAGGAACAACAGGTAAGCCTAAAGGTGTGCAACGCGACACGGGTGGCTACGCGGTGGCATTGGCCAGCAGCATTCCGAATATTTTCCAAGGCAAACCAGGCGAGACATTTTTTTGCACCAGCGACATTGGTTGGGTGGTGGGGCACAGTTACATCATTTACGGCCCGCTCATTGGCGGTATGGCCACCATTCTTTATGAAGGCCTTCCAATCCGCCCTGACGGTGGCATTTGGTGGAGCTTGGTGGAAAAGTACAAAGTCAGCGTCATGTTCAGTGCTCCCACCGCTATTCGCGTGCTGAAAAAACAAGACCCAGCGCTACTGACCAAATACAACTTGAAGTCTTTGAAGGCCTTGTTCTTAGCGGGTGAGCCTTTAGACGAACCGACCGCCAAATGGATTTCAGAAGGCTTGGGCGGCACGCCCATCATCGACAACTACTGGCAAACTGAAACTGGCTGGCCTATTTTGACAATTTGCAACGGTGTAGAAAAAGCCCCAAGTAAATTTGGCTCCCCTGGCAAAGCTGTTTACGGATACGACGTCAAACTGGTCGACGACCAAACTGGCGAAGAACTCACTGGCGCAAACCAAAAGGGCGTATTGACCATCGAAGGCCCTTTGCCCCCCGGCAATTTACAAACGGTGTGGGGCGATGACGCTCGTTTTGTGAACACCTACTGGAAAACCGTACCCAAAAAAATGGTCTACAGCACATTTGATTGGGCGGTGCGCGACGAAGATGGTTACTTCTTCATCTTAGGACGCACGGACGATGTGATCAACGTGGCGGGACATCGCTTAGGCACACGCGAGATCGAGGAAAGCATCTCAAGCCATCCCAATATCGCTGAAGTCGCCGTGGTCGGCGTGGCAGACCAACTCAAAGGCCAAGTGGCGATGGCGTTTGCCATCGCCAAAGACGCCTCAGCCCTTGGCGATGCAGCTGCTCGCTTAAAGCTCGAAGGCGAAGTGATGAAGGTGGTGGATAACCAACTCGGTGCTGTCGCCAGACCCGCGCGTGTATTTTTTGTGAGCGCTTTGCCTAAAACACGCAGTGGCAAATTGCTGCGCCGAGCGATCCAAGCCGTTTGCGAAAAAAGTGACCCAGGCGACTTGACGACCATGGACGATCCGCTCGCCTTAAAGCAGATCCAAGACGTGCTAGGGTGATATTGGAATTTCACACATTCGTCTTTTAACCACAGCAAACTAGCGTTACCAGCGACTTCAGTGGCACAATGATGGGTGTTAGGGGTTGATACAACCTCTCTCGCTTCCGCCATCCGGTTCAGCCGTGTCGCGGTGGGTTTTTTCAACCAACTAATGTTTCCTGAAGGGAAACGGAGGTCAGCGCAATGTCACAGACATCAGTCTATCAAGCCTATTCGGGCAACACTTATTTGTTTGGCGGAAACGCCCCGTACGTCGAAGAGATGTACGAAAACTATCTCTCCAACCCCGGCAGCGTTCCAGATTCTTGGCGTGAGTACTTTGATGCTCTACAGCACGTGCCTGCAGTGGACGGAAGCAACGCCAAAGACGTGCCCCATTTGCCCGTCATCAATGCTTTTGCTGAACGCGCAAAAGCTGGAGGCACCCGCGTGGTCATGGCCAGTGCTGATGCTGAAATGGGTCGCAAACGCACAGCCGCGCAACAGCTTATTGCCGCCTACCGCAACGTAGGCCAACGCTGGGCTGACCTTGATCCACTCAAACGCACCGAGCGTCCTCCCATTCCAGACCTAGATCCTGCTTTCTACGGTTTTACCGATGCTGACCAAGAAACCGTGTTCGACACCAGCAACACGTTCTTCGGCAAAAACAGCATGTCTTTGCGTGATTTGCTCAACGCCTTGCGTGAAACCTATTGCGGCACGTTAGGTGCTGAATTCATGTATGCCACCGACCAAGCAGAAAAGCGTTGGTGGCAAGAAAAGCTCGAATCGATTCGTAGCAAACCCAATTTCAACGCAGAAAAGAAAAAAACAATTCTTGAGCGCCTCACGGCTGCAGAGGGCCTAGAGCGCTTCTTACACACCAAATACGTGGGTCAAAAGCGTTTCTCCCTAGAAGGTGGCGAGAGCTTTATTGCCGCCATGGACGAATTGGTCCACAAGGCCAGCGCACAAGGTGTGCAAGAAATCGTGATCGGCATGGCCCACCGCGGTCGGTTGAATGTGTTGGTCAACACCATGCGCAAATTGCCTGCTGATTTGTTTGCAGAGTTTGACCACACCGCCCCTGAAGACTTGCCTGCAGGTGACGTCAAGTACCACCAAGGCTTTAGCTCCGATATCAGCACCGCTGGCGGTCCCGTGCATTTGTCTTTGGCTTTCAATCCATCGCATCTTGAAATTGTGAACCCCGTGGTCGAAGGCTCCGTGCGTGCCCGTATGGACCGCCGTGCCGATCCACACGGCTCACAAGTGCTGCCAGTGTTGGTGCACGGTGACGCAGCGTTTGGCGGCCAAGGTGTGAACCAAGAAACATTTGCACTGGCGCAAACACGTGGTTATTCCACGGGCGGCACGGTGCACATCATCATCAATAACCAAATCGGTTTCACCACATCTGACCCACGCGACATGCGATCAAGCGTGTTCTGTACCGACATCGTCAAGATGGTGGAAGCGCCTGTCTTGCACGTTAATGGCGATGATCCTGAAGCTGTAGTTCTTGCTACGCAAATGGCTTTGGACTACCGCATGACGTTCAAGAAAGACGTTGTGCTAGACATCGTCTGTTTCCGTAAATTGGGCCACAACGAGCAAGACACACCTGCATTGACCCAACCGTTGATGTACAAAAAAATTGCAGCGCACCCAGGTACTCGTAAGTTGTTTGCGGACAAATTGACTGCGCAAGGTTTGGGCGACACCTTGGGCGACGACATGGTCAAAGCCTATCGTGCAGCTTTGGACGCTGGTAAGCATACTGACGATCCTATTCTTACCAACTTCAAAACCAAGTACACCGTCGACTGGGCGCCTTTCTTGGGCAAGAAGTGGACGGACGCTGGCGATACATCGATCCCGATGTCAGAGTGGAAACGTTTGGCTGAAAAAATCACAACAATTCCATCCACGATCGCACCTCACCAGTTGGTGAAAAAAGTCTATGACGACCGCGCTGCTATGGGCCGTGGCGATACCCCCGTCGATTGGGGGATGGGCGAACACATGGCATTTGCTTCTTTGGTGGCTAGCGGTTATCCCGTGCGTTTGTCTGGTGAGGACTGCGGACGCGGCACCTTCACCCACCGCCATGCTGTGATCCATGACCAAAACCGTGAAAAGTGGGATACCGGTACTTATGTCGCGTTGCAAAACGTGGCGGAAAACCAAGCACCATTTACCGTCATTGACTCCATCTTGTCGGAAGAAGCTGTGCTCGGTTTTGAATACGGCTACGCTTCCAATGACCCCAGTACTTTGGTCGTTTGGGAAGCCCAGTTCGGTGACTTCGCGAATGGCGCACAAGTAGTGATCGACCAATTCATTGCCTCTGGCGAAGTGAAGTGGGGCCGTGTCAATGGCTTAACGTTGATGTTGCCGCATGGCTATGAGGGCCAAGGCCCAGAACACAGCTCTGCACGTTTAGAGCGCTTCATGCAGTTGGCCGCTGATACGAACATGCAGATTGTTCAACCTACAACGGCGAGCCAAATCTTCCATGTTTTGCGTCGCCAAATGGTGCGTGATTTGCGCAAACCACTCATCATCTTCACGCCTAAGTCCTTGTTGCGTAATAAAGATGCAACGTCCCCTGTGTCGGAGTTTGTCAAAGGTAGCTTCCAAACGGTGATACCTGAAAGCAAAGCAATCAAGGCAGACAAAGTCAAGCGCGTGTTGGTGTGCTCTGGCAAGGTCTATTACGACTTGGTTAAAAAGCGCGAAGAAAATGGTGCAGACGACGTCGCTATTTTGCGTGTCGAGCAGTTGTACCCCTTCCCACACAAAGCGTTCGCAGCGGAATTGAAAAAATACCCCAACGCCACTGATTTGGTATGGACGCAAGATGAGCCCCAAAACCAAGGTGCTTGGTTCTTTGTGCAGCACTACATCCACGAAAACATGAGCGCTGGTCAGCGACTTGGGTACTCAGGCCGTGCAGCGTCTGCATCGCCTGCAGTTGGTTATTCACACCTACACCAAGAACAGCAAAAAGCGTTGGTCGATGGCGCATTCGCCAAGATCAAGGGCTTTGTGCTCACTAAATAAACATATTAAAAATATTACGAAAGATTTGTATGGCAATCGTTGAAGTGAAAGTCCCTCAGTTATCTGAGTCAGTGGCTGAAGCCACCATGTTGCAATGGAAAAAGAAAGTGGGCGATTCTGTCGCTGCAGATGAAATCTTGATTGAAATCGAAACCGACAAAGTGGTGCTTGAAGTACCCGCACCTTCTGCTGGTGTTTTGTCTGAAATCTTGGTTGCTGATGGCGGGACAGTAAATGCTGAGCAATTGATTGCACGCATTGATACAGACGGCAAAGTTGCTGCGGCTCCAGCATCCGCTGCGGCAAAGGCTGCCACACCCGTGGCTACTCCAGTTGCGCAAGCAAGTGCAGCTGCATCCAACAGCAAGGCAGGCGTGACAATGCCCGCAGCTGCCAAGCTAATGGCAGACAACAACATGGCCGCTGGTTCTGTGGCAGGTTCTGGCAAAGATGGACGTGTCACAAA